>OJQH01000057.1_pt1 | contig 71490 bp, 59 predicted proteins | sample 1601421 | NCBI WGS metagenome assembly OJQH01 (sample SAMN03922503, study PRJEB24848) | human gut metagenome | isolation source: stool sample | host: Homo sapiens | place: Germany | collected 2011-11 | reverse complement strand
AATAATTCGGCACAAAGTCCGACAGCCATGTGCCGCCATAGACTTCATGGGTCTGCAATCGCCACATGGCAAGTTTCCCAATGTCCAGCTTCACATTCTCAAAAGGATAGAGCAGACAGGTAAGCTCCCCATACTGGAAAGTGGAAACACCCTCAAATTTACTGCCATCCTTCAAAATGCCCGCTTCGGTGAACATCTCATTGATCCCGTCCACCCATTCCTTCAAATCCCCGCCGCAGCCCTGTAAGATCAGGCCGTCTTTGCCCTCCATGTGCCGCAGGTCATCGATTGTGATCGTATTGATATTCAAAAAATCGCCTCCTATCGTTCCTGTTGATGATTGGTTTTCTGCCGGGTGGCTTTTGCCTCCGGCTGTTTTTTTAGCTGCCTGCGGACAGAGGGTTTCTGCCCCGGTTCCCGCATATCCGTAAAAATATCGGATAACGGCTGCTCCCAGTTTTCCCCGAAGCCACGGACCACCGTGCCCGCCAGCGCGCCGTTTTCCTGAAACATTTTCAGTGTGTCAAAAGCCCGGTCAAACAGCGTGATATTTCTCTTATCTACACAGGGGGCAAAGTGGATCACCCCTTTGGGGTAGTCCCCGCCAGTGCCGATCCAGCCCCGGACAAAATTGTCATAGCCTTTTGTAATCCCGGCGTCGGCCAGTTCGTTGGCATGGCTGGAAACCATTGTACTTGTAGCTGCATACTGATAACCTAAGACCAATATGCCGGTTTTGGGGTTATACATAAAGCGCCGGTTATCAATCTGCTGTATATCAATCATCTGCCTCCTGGTATCAATCCGCATAAGCTCTTTTGTAATCGCTGTCTTTTCTATCTGCATCCCTCCCGTTTGTTTATTTGTCCGCAACTTAGACCTGTTTCGGGGCGTCAGAGTATTCTAATACAGCCACCCCTCAAACCGGGTCCCGAAAGCCTTGAAAATCAAGCCTCATTTTGGTTAAGTTGCGGACATATTACCTTTAATTTTTTCTGATCCGGCGCTTGCGTTCCCGCTCGGATTTCCGTCTGGCAAAGGTGCGGCAGGAATCCGAACAATACGCCTGGCTGGTAGTAGGCAGATAGGCTTTCCCACAAACCGGGCATGTTTTCTGTTTCAGGGAAGTGTCCTCGCCGGTAATGGCAGATTCTAGCGCCGGGTCCACCGGCAGCACCGCCTCCCGGAAGTATCGGCAGAAAGAGCCGGTCCACCATTTTTGCAGCATATAACAGGGGCAGTCTAAGGGGAGGCAGAGCCTATCCTGATTGTCATGGTTAGCGCAAAGGTCTGTTACCAGCCTTCGGATTGCTGCCCGTTCCTGTCTTGTTAATTCCCGTGAGGGCTGCCCGGTCATTTCTTTCTGCCTTTCTTAGCCGGAAATTCCAGCTTGAAATTCACATATTTTCCGCCCGTATCATCCAGCAGCACCACCGCGTCATAGGTCTTTCCCGTCTTTTCGCTGTAAAGCCCGGACATGGAAACGCGGCCCTCTTTCAGAAGGGCCGCCGCCACGGATTTTGTTATGGATTTTTTCTTGCCGGAAAAGAATTTATTGTCTTTCCACAGCGCAAAAGCACAGTCCCGGTTATCACAAAAGAATCCTTTTTTACCCTCATATACGGTTCCGCCGCAGCGGGGGCAGGTGCCGACAGCCTCACCTCCGTTTCTTTTTGCATCCGGGAAGAGGCCGGAAAAGCGTTCCTCCGGGGCGGTATGTTCCTTTACCAGCGTCCGGCTCATATCCGCAATCTGCCCCATAAAGGATTCTGCAGCCAGCTCGCCGCGTTCTACCTGCTTCAACATGGATTCCCATTCTGCGGTGAGCGTAGGCGATTTGATATTGTCCGGCAGGACCAGGATCAGGTTCGTACCTTTTTCCGTTGGAATAAGCTGCTTTTTTTTCCGATCCACAAATCCGGCAGAGACCAGTTTTTCCAGTGTAGCCGCACGAGTGGCCGGGGTGCCTAATCCTTTACGCTCGGTATCCTCCGGCATATCCCCGGCTCCGGCGGTCTCCATTGCTGCCAGAAGGGAATCCTCCGTATAGTGTTTCGGCGGGGAGGTTCTGCCCTCCCGGACGCTGGCAGAGACCGTTTCAAAAACCTGCCCCTCCTGCAGCATGGGAAGGGAAGCATCCGTACTCTCGTCATCCTCCGGTTTGGATTGTTTCAATCCCATGCGGTAGAGGCGTTCCACTTCCTTCCATCCGGCCTGCAATACGGTTTTCCCTTTTGCTGTAAAGGAATTACCCCGGCAGTCCAGGACCGACGTCACCGCCTCGAACCGGTGCGCCTGGGCCGTGGCAGAAAGCAGCCTTGCGGCAATCAGCGTCAGTACATCCCGCTCCCCGGAAGGCAGCTCCGATAAATCCGTCCGGGCAACCTCCACCGTAGGGATAATCGCGTGATGGTCGGTGACTTTGCTGCCGTCCGTTACGCGGTCAATATCAGGTTCCCCTGTGCAGCCTTTTCCAAAGGGCATATAATCCCGCAGCCAGAGAACCAGGGAGGCGGCGGTTGCCTGCATGTCCTCAGTCAGATACTGGCTGTCCGTCCGGGGATAGGTCGCCAGTTTTTTCTCATAGAGGGATTGCACATAATCAAGGGTCTGCTGTGCCGTATAGCCATAAATGCGGTTACATTCCCGCTGCAAAGTTGTCAGGTCATACAGGCGGGGCGGCTGCACCGTCTTGACCTGCTTCTCCACGGATAGCACTAAAGCACCCTGCCCGTCACAGTCCATACAGATTTTTTCAGCTTCATTTTTCCCGGACAGCTTTTCCCCAGAGGCAGTAAAGCCGCCGCAGGTGATCTCCGGCACATAGAAGGGCTTGCTCGTAAATGCCCGAATATCTGCCTCCCGCTGTACCAGAAGGGCCAGCGTGGGCGACATGACGCGCCCCACATTCAGCGTGACGCCATACAGGACAGAGAAAAGCCGGGTGGCGTTAATACCGATCAGCCAGTCAGCCCCGGCCCGGCAGACCGCCGCGTCATAGAGCTTATCGTAGTCGCTGCCAGGACGCAGGTGCTCAAACCCGTCACGGATTGCCGCATCCTCCATACTGGAAATCCAGAGACGTTCCATCGGTTTCTTACATCCGGCGTGTTCATAGACCAGACGGAAGATCAGTTCGCCCTCCCGTCCGGCGTCCGTAGCGCATACCACGGAATCCACCCGTTTGTCTTTCATCAGCCGGCAAAGAAGGTCAAGCTGCTTTTTCTTATCCTTCGGCACTTCATATTTCCATGTTTCCGGCAGAATCGGCAGATCACCATAACGCCATCTGGCATACCGTTCCCCATAAGCCTCCGGCTGCGCCAGTTCCAGAAGGTGTCCCACGCACCAGCTTACCAGATAACCCCCGCCCTCCATGTAGCCGTCTTTTTTCTCATTCGCACCCAGAACCGCCGCCAGCGACATGGCGACGGAGGGCTTTTCCGCAATTACTAACTTCATTCCTGTAACCTCCATTTCTTTGAATTAGAAAAGGCAGCATAGCCGCTGCCCCTTATAAGCTCGGTTCCTGTTTGGTTTTCTGTCTTTCTTTTGGTGCTTTTGCCTCTCTTTCCTGTACCTGTGCTTTATTTTCGGAAAGACGTTCCAATAGTCCTTTTTCCTGTTTTCGTCCCAGGGTTTTTGCTGCCCGGTCATAATACTGCACCTTATCAGAAAGTAAATCCTCTGGCGGCACCTGGGTAGCATTCACTTCTTTTACCATATCCTCCAGTTCTTTAGTCTGCATATTCCCGTTATCCGGCACAAGGATAACTTCATGGGTCGATGATGGGAGGACATAAAAATCAGAACCAAGCAGCTCGCCGATTTTATCCAGTACGCCGTCTCTTGCCAGAACCCCGGCGCCATTTACTTTATTCTGGTTTGTCAGGATATACATAGGTATCATTTCAGATTCTAATGGTTCCGTCTGTTCAAAAAGATTCTCAGGCTTTACGGACAGCATTATTTCTGACATCACATCATCCATTGTGTATAAACAGACAGGATTCCGGGCGTTTTCTGCTGACACCGTATCGTGGTGAAGCTGCTCTGGTGTAATTCCCCAAAGATTCAACATATCATTTGTAACAACAGCGGAAGCCGTTCCGCTGCTGTCCTCCATGATCTGAATACGGTAGGTTGCCGCCAGTTCCCCACATGCGGTATGGGGTTTATCTTTCAAATATTCCTGATTCTTTTCCGGGTCGCACAGACGGATCGCAAGCAGCGGCCTGGCTGTTTCATAATCCTGAAGTCCTTTCACATCAATAGGAAGTTCCAGGCTGTTTTCCATTTTTATCTGTGCAATTTCCTTCATAATGTCGTCCATCGGGCGGCCTTTGCCAAACTGTTCCTCATAGTGTTCCAGATAAATGGACGGTACAGCCGTTTCATCATCCTTTCGGATGATAAGCCCTGTAAGAATCCGGTCATTTCCTTTGGTGACTTTTTCAAGGGTTATCTTTGCATCCTGATAGTCCACCGGCAGATATTCCCGGATATGGTTTTTGATATTTTCTGCAAATTCCTGGTTCATTCGTTTTCCTCCCGTTTCCTGTTTTCTAACCATTCATCTTCCTGCTTTCCCGTCTGCAAAAGACACATCAGCACAACGCCGGCAGACATTCCCCCGGTGAATGTAAGAAAGTGTGTAATCATGTTCCACATAAAAAATCCTCCTAAAAAATAGGTAAAGAAAAACGCCCACCGAAAAGTGAGCGCATCATCAAGTATCAGTTATCCATTTTTTCATTTTCTTTTCGCAATGGGTTGGCCTGGCAGAACAATCTCCCCGACAGGGATTTCCCGCAGTACCTTTTTCATCTGGTGGGCAAACCGGATTGTCCTCACCGTGCCGCCTTTTTCCCTCCCGTCATACACAGCGATCACCCGGTCTGAGTGTTCCACCATGTAGCGGTTCCGGTGGGAATAGACGCTGGGGTGGTATTCCTCCTGCATGACAACAACATCCGCGCAAGCCTCCAGCATTTCATAAGTCCGGCCCTTTGCCATCAGGCTGTCCAGACGCTTTTGATAGGGAATGACAGCAATCAGCTCCAGCGCCGGATTTGTCTTTTTTTTCTCCAGCACAATCTCGGCAAAATACTGGTCCACGCCGTCTGCGAAACCGCTCATAAAGCGGGTAAACCCGTCTGCAACCGCTGAATCAATTTCACGCCGCAGGGCGGTCTTTACATGGTTAATCTCTTTCTGGGGTAAATCCCTGTGTCCGGTGACACAGCAGGTCTTTCCTTCCATTTTTATTCCTCCGTCCGATAGGTATTATTCTTCACTTTCCATATTGTAATAGATTTAATTTAGCAAGTCAACGAAAACACCCTTTTTCCCTTTGCGAATAATACAAGGGCGTGAGGTACAATCTATTACAGAATGGGAGGTGAAGGCGATGTATGAAGATTTTGTCCCGGAACGGCTGGCAAAGCTGCGGACACAGAAAGGCGTATCTGCGCGCGATATGTCTCTATCGTTAGGACAGGCAAACAACTACATCAACAACATTGAAAACAAAAAGTCACTTCCCGCCATGCAGTCTTTTTTCTATATCTGTGAATACCTGGGTGTAACACCGCAGGAATTCTTTGATGAGGGTAACACCTGCCCCGAAGCCTTGCGGGAATTTATCGCAGAGGCGAAACAACTCGACTCCAAATCCATGCAGTATATCCTCGGTATTATGAAAGAACTCAATAGCAGAAAGTAAGCGGTCACGGTGCTGGCCGCTTTATTTGTAAATTTTTTTCGTGCCCCTTGCATAAATCCCTCAAAGTGGATATACTATAAGTAAGAAAGTGAGAATTTCTTACTTTCAAACTTAAAGCAAAGGAGATGATCGTATGCTGGCCGAATTGCGTCAAAAAGCCCAGGTCACAATTCCAAGAGAAATCATTGTCAAACTCGGTCTGTCCGAAGGCGATAAACTGGACATCTTCGAGAAGGACGGTTCCATCTGCATCATGCCGGTGGTTGTCTATCCAAAGAACACCCTGAATGAGCTCCGGGAAGAAATCGACGGGGTAAAAGCAAAAATCGCATCCGGGGAGCAGCCTGTCTTTGACAGCGTGGACGCCCTGTTTGACAAATTGGAGGCGGAATGATGGCGTATGAGTTTACCTTTACGCCCCGTTTCCAAAAGCATTTTAAGGGCCTGACCGCACAGGAGAAAAAGCAGCTTAAAAACAAGCTGGAACTTCTGGCCGAAAATCCTTCCCATCCGTCGCTGCGCACTAAACGCATCCAGGGAACCACGGATCTTTTTGAGTGCAGCGTCAACATGGACATCCGCATTATCTGGTATTACGAAGGCGACAAAATGATTATCCTGGTGGACGTAGGGCATCACGACATATTAAAGCAGTTTTAAGCAGCAGGGCGGTACGCTATGACAGTGTACCGCCTTTTGCTGCCTTTCTTTTATTGTACCCTGCAATTCTCCTGATATGCCCAATCCCACTACCGGCGATAATTCCCGAATTACTCTCTAAAAGGCACTTTTTTATTTTCCTGTACTTCCAAATCCGCCTGTGCCGCGCTGCCCACCAAGCTCCGAAACAAAATCTGCGATCACAACCGGTGTAATCACAAGCTGGCCCACGCGGGAACCTTTGGAAAGCTCCTGTGTCTGATTGCTTACATTACTGATGATCGCATGAATCTCCCCACGGTAGCCGGAATCCACAGGAGGCAGTTCACAGACCAGCCCTTTTACCGCCATGCTGGTGCGGGGAAATACGAAGCCAGCGTACCCGTCCGGCACTTCAATCCCGAACCCAAGCGGAACCTTTGCGATCTCTCCCGGCTGCAAAATACAGTCATAGGGCATATACACATCCGCGCCGGCGTCATTCCCGTGTGGACGGAAAGGGCGGCGGCCCTCCGGCACTCCAAAGTCAATCAATTTGATTTTCATACACCGCCTCCTTCCAAAAGTACCGGGTAGTCGTTTCTTAAAATGTCCTCTGGCGTCATAGTTGCCGCCAGTTTCTGCCCACAGGTCATTTTTCCCTCCAGGCATTTGTCCATCTGGCAAAACGGTCCGGTCTGGGAAGGGGAGAACAAAGCCGGGCTGAGTGCGTAAAGTTCTTTCCAGATTTTCAAGAGTACGATCCGGGTTTCATCTGTATTTCTTCGACATACCCGCTGGCCGATGATGTGCTTCCACTGATAAGGCGTGGCGCTGATCATCAGCACATTCCGAAGCCCCTGGGATGTGGCATATCCCGCCGCATCATGGCCGATTCCTTCGGCGCACAGCTTTTCGTAACAGTCCATGCCTTCGTGGCAGCTTTTTAAGTACAGTTCCCGGACCGCAGCCGGGGCGGCCAGAACCTCATAGGGTACGGCAAAATCCGCCTGCCCCGTATAATTGCTGTATTGTAAGGACGCGCTCATAAATTTTACCTCGTTCTGGTGCCTGGTGATCTGTGCCAGAAAACGCCGGCTTGCCCCCACAACAGCAACGGTAATAACAGCGAATTTTTGGACCGTGGGGTGTGGAAGGCCGCTGATTGCCGCCACGGTATTTTCGCTGAATGATTTTTCATAAAGAGCCATCAGATCATCCATTGTGGCGATCCGGTGGCCCCTTTGGGTAAGCCTGGCTGCAAAGACCATGTTTTTCTCGGCCTCCGCAACCGCCTGGCAGTTCAAAATCTTCACTTCAATTTGGTTGATTGGTATGTCCCTCCTTTACAATAGCTTTCAGTAAGAACAGATAGTTGAGGCTGTCTGTGATCTTTTCATTCCATGTGCTTATATCATAATCCGTATCACCGTCAAAGCACATGTCATACAGGGAAACGATATGCTTCGCCAGCATACCGGCAAGGGCACGCTCCGGCGTGGTGTGCTGCAAAGCTGCCGCCGCCTTAAAAGCCCCCAGCCGGTCCGTATCGTCCCCGGTGTATTCTTTGGTTTTCTTTTGCAGAGTGTCAGCGCAGAGCTGCACCTGCTCGTCAAATACGGCATTGACTTCCTTTTGTGTGATATGGCATCCCTCCTTTGAAAATGAACTGTCCCGAATTTTGTCTATTATTCGGGACAAATTTATATAAAGTTCCCGGCATTATGCGCTGGGAAGGTAGATCCAGTCGTGCATCAGGCACACGCTGGGTTCGTCCTCCCTGGGAACCAGGCGGTAGGTACATTCCCCGTACACGGTCCGTTTGTCCTCAATCTCCATGCCATACGCCTTATAGAAGCGGTATTCCAGGTTGGAAATGATACAGCGGAGCGTCTGCAGCGCCTCCCGCTGTGAGGTCACGATCAAATCCCGGTCAATGCTGCGCTTTAAGAACAGCAGGGATTTATAAAGCTGTACCTCTGTCCGGTAAGGGCGGCAGTCCATATGTTCCAGCCAGTTGCTAAAGGCTACCGGCCCGCTCTGGATCACATCACGCTCCGGGTGGTAATACTCGTAGCAGTCCAGGTTTGCCGTGTTCAAAAGATAGAGCATTTCCCGGACCTCATTTTCTGGCATATCATAGAACCGCAAAAGGGAGCGGTACAGATGGACGTAGCCGGGTATTGAAATAATGGCATTCACCATAGAAAAATCCTCCTAAATAGCAGGTGCGGGAGCAGACAGCCCCCGCACCGGTTTCCCATATTCTTGTTAATCGTTTACAGCCGCCAGTTTTCCCATGACAATGAAGCGGCTCGCGCCTCCGGGCGTACAGGTGGAAAGGGTCAGCACCTTGTCACTGGAAGTCACCGTAACATCGGTTTCAATGACAGAACGGCCCGCCATTTCAGAAAGCCATGTGGTGTAGGCCCCGTCATCCTTGAAGCTAAGCCTCCAGGGGGAAGTGTCGCTGCCGGACTCGCTGGGTTTTGCTACAAACGCCGTGAAAATTTCCACGACATAGCCGCCGTCAGGGGTGACAAGATACATCTGCGGGTGTCCGTCATAATAGCTCTGTTCGTCATACTCATTCAGCGTGGCGAACATGGAGCCGTCCCGCATATTGTGGCCGTAGATAATGGTATTGCGGTCCGAAAAATTCTCCTGATTTTCATAGTCTGCAAACAGGCAGCCCGTCTTATTATAGGTGCCGTCATACAGGTGGTGCAGATAATACTCGTTATCGTCTGCCTGCGTTACCGGGTAGTTGATGGCCGTATCAGGAAGGGCAAGCCACCCGATGATGTCCGGACTGGTTTCCCTGAGAGCTTCAAAATCCACTGTGGGGAGGACCACAGAAAGGTTCTCCCTGGCAGGTTCCGTTTCCGTGTTATCGTCCTCCGGCGCTTCGGTCTGCTCCGGCAGTTCTACATGGGAAGCAATGTCCTCATAGGCTCCGGCGCTCTCGGAATACTGGTTAAGGTCGCGGACCATCAGGAACCCGCTGCCAAGCGCCAGCAACCCGCAGAGGGAAACCACCGCAATGCCAACAACTTTTCTCTTTGGGGTATTTCTGCTGTACTTGCCCTTTTTGAAATAGGCTGCGGCAAACAGCCCGCCGCCGATCACAGCCAGCGCCAGGAGCCCGCCATACAGGAAAATGAAATTGTCATCCCCGGTCTGCGGTACCGCTTTATCAGGGTTAGATGGTGTGGACGGATTGGACGGTGTTTTCGGATTATCCGGGTTATCCGGGGTGGTCGGTTTCTCCGGCTTTTCATTGAAGAACTGGACCGTAGCTGTTTCGTTCGCCTTGATCTCCACGGTGGCAGCGTCAGGAATGATATAGTCCTTACTTGCCCGGTTGGAGATTTCTGTTACGGTATAAATGCCAACGCGCAGCCCTTTGACCTCGATCACGCCGGATTTCGGGCTGGTAAAGGTCTCACAGTAGGAGCCGTCTGCACTTTTCACCTCAAAAGCAAATCCATCCTTGCGCCCGTCGCTGGAATCCTTTGTAATCTTCAGGTTCCCGCGGTACGCCTCATTGGTAAAGCCACGTCCGGCCTCGCCATTTTCCACAACCGCCACCTGGCCGTCCTCTGTGATGGCAAAGTAGTAGGCGTTCTCGTCAAGCTGGTAGCCCTCTGGTGCCTTGCTTTCTTTCACAAAGTAGCCCTTTGCCAGAAGGCCCTCCGCGGTGTGGTAGCCCGCCTCCGATTCTTTCAGGGTACCGATCTTCATATCTTCGGAATCAAATTCCTTGTTGCCATTGGCATCCTCATACAGATCGAATACCGCGCCGGAGAGGAAACGCAGGAAGGTGTTATTATCTTTGTCCTCTTTCTTCACAGAAGAAGGCTCGTCTACTGCCTCGGTTTTCATCACCTGCACGCTGCCGCGGATCAGGGTATTTTCCACTTTGATTTCAATGCGCTGGCCGTCCACACCGATATAGATATGGTGCTGCTGCGGGCTTACCGTATAAAGTGCCGGAGAGGAAATTTCCTTTACGATCCAGTGGCCGTAAGGGATATTCTCAAAAGAAAAGCTGCCATCCTCGGCAGTGGTGACAGTAAGCAGTGCGTTTTCCCCGGTCAATTCTTCCGTGTCCGGCCTGAATAATCCCATCAATGCCCCGGACAGCTTCACATCTTCGCCGCCCTCCGGGTTTTCGCCGACTTTTACGCCGTCCACACGCCCGCGCAGCAGGTCGTTGGAAATAACTTCGCCCTCATTGACAAGAATCTGCACCAGCGCCGCCTCCTGGCCGGCATACTCAAAGACAACCGGATATTCCGTATCAGGGAGGATATAGGCGCTGTTTGTGGTGCGTTCCTTCACATAGTAGCTGCCAAAAGGCAGGTCGGAGGCAAAGGAAGCTCCATAACCGCCCGCCTCATTCGGGTCAACGGAGACCACTTCCAGGAGCCCGCCCGCCGGGATCACGCTACCGTCAAGGGCCGTCAAATCCGCGGAAGCATACAGCCCGAAAGAAATATCTTTGTATTCCTCATTCATGCCAAGCCCGAAAAGCCCGTCCGTTTCCAGTGTTTTGAACAGGGTCACATCCACCTTCTGGCGCTCGTCATAAAGTCCGATGGCGGCCTGCGTTACTTCCACAGTTTCCCCCGCATAGGTAAGCTCCGCATATTCCGGCTGGGTATTTAAGACCATCCCCTCCGGCGCCTGGCGTTCCTCCAGTCGGTAGCGCCCCAGATAGAGAAGCCCGCTCTGGGCGGTTCCATCCTCCCCGGTGGTAAGGGTTTCCACAACGGTATCTTTTGCCGCCCTGAGCGTTCCGTCACCGGTATAAATATCTTCATCCGCGATCACGTCATAGACTGCGCCCGGCAGCCCCATGACCTCATACACCGGCTGGTACAGGCCATCGTTCTCCTGAACGGAAGCGAATACCTCGCCGGTCTTGGTGATGGTAAGCTGCCCCTTCTGCGGCATATTGTACTGCGTAACCGTGACAACGGCCTCGCTGCCGTCAATGGTAAACGGCACCGGCTCGCTGGAAAGTACATACCCGTAAGGCGCCGCCACCTCGTAAAGCTCATAATCCCCGGTGTGCAGAGGCTCCGGCAGCATCAGCCAGCCTTCATCCGATACATAGAAGGTATCAAGGGTTTCCGGGTTCGGATAGTAAATATCCTGGGTGACAAATTCCCCGGTAGACAGGTCCTTGATCTGGAAACCGGTGCCCGTCATGGGGATAATATTGCCGGTCTCCGCGTCGCATTTCTCCACACGCAGCCTTGCGGTAATGGTGCGGTTATTCAGGATATAACTGTAAGTCTGTCCGTTGGAGGAAATAAAGACCGTAAAATCCGGGATAAACGCTTTTCCTTCCTCGCCGGAAACCTGGTGGATCGTATAATGGCCGTAAGGGAGCATTTTGGAGGAAGCGAAGCCGTCTCCATCGGTGGTGAGCAGATCACGCTCGCTTTCCTTTGCCGCATCATAGCTGCCTGCCGCCTTCAGGTAAACCTCAAAGACCGCACCGGCCTCCGGGCGTTCAATGACGCCCTCATTGGGTTCGTCCGTATTTTCATCCCCGGACACATCCGGGTCCAGGTCGTCCGTATGCTTCACCAGCTGGATATTTCCATAAATGACCGTTTCCGTAACCTGGTTTTCCGTGGTATTCAGTTCCACTTCATACAGGGTCGGGGAAGCGCCCACCTCATAGACCGTATCGTTTAAGAGGTAGCCGGTGCTGGGATCAATCTCCCTCACCGTCCAGTTATCACCGCAGACATAGTAGCGGGTCATAAAGCTGCCGTCCGGCCCGGTGGTGTAGGTGTCTACCAGCTCGCCATTGTTATAAATGCCATAAGTTGCACCGGCAAGGGTGGCGTCGCCCTGGGCGGTGCCGGTATCAGCGTCGCTCTTTACCACATGGACGCGGAACTTTTTCAGGATATTGCTGAAATGCACCGTGGAGGTCTGGCCGCTTTCAATGGTGACATACTGCGCGGAAGGGGTCACATAACGGTCCACCGGCAGCTCTTTCACCAGATAAGTGCCGGGCAGCAGCTTTTCTTTAATCTGCCCGTTTTCTCCGGTAGTGACGGTTTCATCCACTTTATTTCCCAAAATGTCCGTGCCTGAAATTTGGAAAGGAATCCCGGACACAATACCGTCCTCACTGGTCTTGACAATCTTTGCGGTGCCGTAGGTTTCGGTCTTGATCTTTACAAAGAAGGAAACCGGGTCGCTGGCGCCGGTCATCATAGTCTGGTAGCCGGGTCTGCCCCAGATCAGCATGTCATTGGCAACCGGGATGTCCTTTCGGAATTCAAAGGTGACGGGGTCCATAATCATGTTCTTACTGGTGAACGTGTACTTGTTCCCGCTTCTTGTGACGGAAACGCCGCTGCCTTTCAAAGTCTCCAGGTCGATTTTCAGGTTATTGGTGTCCGTGACAGTCAGGGTATAAATCTTCTTTTCCGTGTCCCATTTCAGTTCCAGCTCTGGTGCCTCGCTTTTCTTCGTGGAAGTAAAAGAGGGGATCGTGGAATGGGAGGCAACCTGTGACAAAATCCAGTTATAGGCTTTTTCCGCAGGACGTCCGGCAATCACACTGAAATACTGGTTGGCATCTGCATGGCCGTTCCCGTGCCGGCTGTATGGGTCGCTGCGAAGCTGCTGCTGGTATTCCCAAAGGATGATCTGCGTCGCCATTTTGTAATCGTCCTCGTTAATGCCGGACACAGGGAGGGAGGCGCCGGGTTTCCAGCCGTAGATTGCCGTGAGGGTGATCCCCCGTCTTGCCTCGGAAGGGAGCAGGTTTAAGTAATTGCTGTTGGTGCCGCTTTCCGATGTATAGGTATTGTCGGAAGTGTTATAGGCAATGCCGCTTTCCACGCAATATACCTGCTGGCTGCTCCCGTCCGAAGCTGTCAGCATATAGTGCCGATAAGCGTTGCCCCCGGAACTGCTGCGCACATCCATCGTTCCATCAGAATTGTAAACAAGGTAGGTGTAAGGCGCCGGCGCATAATAATGCTGTCCGTCAGACCCTACATATTGATCGCCCAGCCAGGAGCTTGCTTTCTGTCCCGGCGAAAATGCGAACGCCTGGGTAGGGATCATCCCAAAGACGCATACTGCGCAAAGCAGAAATGCCAGCAGCCGCTTTACGCCGCTGCGGTAATGGGTATTTGTTTTCTCCATGAAAAATCCTCGCTTTCTTAAAATAGTAAAGGACAGCTTTACTCGCTGTCCTCCTGTTCATCATCGATCCTGTCGTCAAAATCATCTTCGGAGAGATATTCCGGCTCTCCATAGGCTTCATCCGGGTCAAAGCCTTCGCCGTAGCCGTCATCCTCGAAATCTTCGTCATCCTCTGCCTGCTGCTTCGGACGGACGATCTTTACATAATAACCAACGCCGCCTACCGCAAGCAAGGCAACGATAATAAAGATAATCGTGCCGGCGCTGCCGTTGTCCTTTTTCGGCGGTTCGGTCTGTGCGGGTTCCTCTGTTTCCGCAGGTCTTTCCTTTCCGGTGCAGCCTTTGAGGTCATTCTTGCAGACCGAGCAGGCGGTATTGACTTCGCCGACTTCGCATTTATCCGTACAGGTGCAGACGTCCTCTGCCGGGATCACGCTCATGGTGCCCTCGTTCTTTTCCGCCAGAGCCATCAGGTCAGCTTCGGTAACACCATTCAGGAAGTAGACGTTGTTGTCGTCACGCTTGCCGTCAATGATAAGATAGAACACATTTCCGGCCTCGGTGGTGATCGTGTAAAACTGCTTATCGTCACCCTCGCCAGTAGCTTCATCCAGCACTGTGCCGGTTCCCTCCGGGGTAAACGCGCCATCCGGGATAGAGGAAGTGGTTTCCGTTTCTTCCTGGGAATTGGAGCTGCCGCCATTTGTGCCGGAGGCTGTATTGCTGCCGGTATTGGTACCCGTATTAGAACCGTTCCCGGAATTATTACCGCCGGAATTGCTGCTTTGGGCGTTATGATTGGTACTGCCGGAAGAAGCGGACGGTTTCTGTGTCGGTTTTACAGCCGCCGTGCCGCTCTGGTTCTGTCCTGTTTGGGAAGGATTTTGGGGTTCTTTCGGTTCCTCATAATAGGGATTCTCAAACTTCACGGTCTTTGAGCGGTTCCCGGCATAATCCTGGGCGTACACGCTTACCTGTTTTTCTGTGCCGGCATAATCCTTTAAGGTAACGGTAGCTGCCCCGTTGGTTAAAGAATTGATCCGGTTCCCATCCACAAAGACCGCCTCCACGCCGGAATGATCGTCGCTGCTTTCTATTTTCAGCGTGTCGCCGTCCAGAGAAGCCGCAAGCTCCGGCGGTGTGGTATCTTTGTCCCCGGCGGCATAAGCCGTCAGGGGCAAAGCGATAGCGCTTATGACAAGCACAAGCGCCAGTAGCAGAGAGATTTTTTTAGTCCTCATTCCTATCCTCCTGTTTCTTAAGCGGGCCATCCCCGGAGGGGGCGGTCTGCTGCGATTTCAGAAATTCGGCCAACTGCTGGGGTGTCAGATGGAAGCTGCGGGCAATCGCCACATAGTCGGTGTTCTCCAGCTCCGTTTTCTGTTTTTCCAGGTCGCGGAGCCTGGCCTGCATCTCCGCAATCTTGTTTTTCGTCTTGTCAATCTCTTTCTCCAGTCTTTCAATTTTAGGGTTCAATTTATTACCTCCAATCTGTCAGGGCAGACGCCCAAATGTATAAAAGTGCTGCTGCCAGTAGCTTGTGTTGATGTTCGCGTAGGAGATCGGGTCCCCGCAATGGATCATCATCCCGTTGCCCACATAAATTCCCACATGGCTTGCGCCGCTGGTGTTATAGGTGCCCTGGAAGAAGATCAGGTCGCCGGGCCTTGCATCCGCGCTTGATACAGGCGTACACACGCCTAAAAGCCCGTCTGCGGTCAGGCGTCCGAAGTTCCAGCCCACGCCGCAATGATTAACGACCCAGGAAACATAGCCGGAACAGTCAAAGGAAGTGGAAGGGCTTGCGCCGCCCCACACATACGGATAGCCTAAATACTTTTCAGCCTCCGCAAGCATAGCCGCAAATTTTTCATCCGCAAGGGCCTCTGGCGGTACATCATAATTGAAATAATTCCCTCCGCCGCCAACAGGAGCCTCCGGCAGATGCCGCTCGCTGGTATCGCCGGTATCGGCAAAATACAGCGGGTTCCTATACTGGCCGTCAACCAGCACCTCCAGGTGCAGGTGCGGCCCGGTGGAATTTCCGGTACTGCCGACCTTCGCAATCACATCCCCGGCATTTACCTCCTGTCCGGCAGATACTAAGATTTGCGAACAGTGGCCGTATTTGGTGGTAAGGGAGTGCCCCTCGTAAGCCTCGCCCTCAATGGCGACGCACAGGCCATAGCCGCCTGCGTTTCCTGCCAGCGTGACCGTGCCGTCATGTCCGGCCAAAATCTCCGTGCCCTGGGGCATCCCAATATCAACGCCGGTATGGTAGTTCTTTTCCCCGCTGATCGGGTGTACCCGGTAGCCGTAGTAGCTGGTGACATAGGGCAGCCAGTTGGTGCCAAACACATTTTTCACATACTGCCGGTTGCCTTTGGTCTGCAATAAAATCTCGCAGATTTCCTTCTGGTCTGCGTCCATGCGTGAAACCACCAGGTTTTCAAGCGGTATGGAAGTAAGCGTTACATTTAAGATGTGCCACTCATAAGGCACTTCCTCTTCGGTTTCTTCGCCGGTCTCCGGGTCAATGCTTGTTTCTGTCCGGTAACGGATTTCCGTTTCCTCCGTGAAGGATAGGGAATACTGCCCGTTAAAAAGCTCCCGGAGGACGCTCTCGATCTGCGCGTAGGTGAAATCCTGGTACGCAGAGGTAAGATACCCCATTAAAACATAAGGGTCATGCTCAATGGGTCCGATATTATAGCGGTATTCGTCATAACCGGGCCGGTCCGATTCCACACGGTTGATCTGCATCTGCAGGTTCGTTTCCCATTCGGTATAGATAAGCTCCGCATTGTTGATGTCCGCATCGTCCGCCAGATAAGTAGAGGCGGCAAGGCTCCCCAGCCCTCCGGTTCCAATATTGGAAAAGGAAGAAAAGAGGGAGGCAATCAGGAAAAACACCAAAAGGAGCAGGAGCACGACTGCGCATATGACCGGGTGACGCTTGACAGCGTGAAACACGCCGGCAGCAATCTTCTCCGTGGTAACGGCGGTGTCCTTTGCGCGCTTTCCCGCTTTTTTCGCTTCTCTGGCTGCTTTGGCATACTGGCGTTTTATTTTCTGTTTCTGCCACATCCGGGCAAGAAGATTTTTCTTCATCTCCGGGTTGTCCTGTAATGCCTGCCGGTAGGCAAGCCGGGCATTGGCCCTGGCTGATTTCTGCTGTAATTTTGCCACCCTGCGGTATGGCGCGGTCTTATGCCGGTGATACGCCATGCGCAGCCCCGACTCGCTTACAAGCTCGGTGCGGTGGGCCGCTTTAATGCCGACATTTTCATCCTCCGCCTGGTAGATTTTTTTGTGGGCGTAACCAACCGCCATATTTGCGCCGGCCTTTACCGGGCGCATCGGAACAGAACCCTTTACATGGGCCCGCTGGGATTTCACCTCCTTTTCAAATTTCAGGCGTTTTTTTGCCTTACCCGTATCAGGGTCAGAAGATGTTTCCATCCGCAGCTTATGGCGGGCAGGCAGGCGGTTTTCTGCCTGTTCCAGCTTTTCCGCTGTCCGTTCTGCTTTCCGTCTGGCCTGGGTGAGTTTCTTATCCGCTGTTTCTGGTGGGAGTTCGTCAGCGGCAAATTCCAGCTTGGAAGGCCGTTTCGGTTCCCCTTCGGCTGCCTCCGGTGGTTTCTCCTTTGGTTCCTCGGCTTTGGCCGCCTCCTGGAAACGCTGTTGGTACTGATTGCCGTGCTGGTGCATCCGGGAACGGCGTTTTGCCTGACCGGGTTCTCCCTGTGTGTGGCGTTCTGTACCAGAATTGCCGCCGTCAGAATCCGCACGCCGGGAATCTTCATATCTGAAATCCCTCCGGTGCGGTTCCGGTGCAGAAGTTCCCGGTTCCAAATGGTTCTGTGTTTCAGGTGCCCGGGCCGGCTCATGATCCATATCCCTGCCTTCCGAATATTCCGGTATGGAAATATCCGCCTGCTGCGGTATATCCGCTGTGGAAGGTTGTGTATCATCCGCTGCCTGCTGTGCTGCGGTTTCATACCTCCGGCTCCGGGCCGTTCCCGAAGAAGGGGCATCCCTGGCCCGTAGCAGGTTAAAATCCTGTTCGCTCTGCCGGGTGTCCATGCGTTCCTCCGCATGGGAATCACGGACCGGCATCCGGGCATCTTTCTTTTTCCTCTGAAATTCTTTGTCCCGCGGCATTGTTATCACCTCCAGTCATTTTATTTTTTCGGAAATTTATGCACCTGCCACTTCATCAGGCCGTGTTGTGAGTACGCTGTATAACAGGGTGTCTTTCGGAAAATGATCGACAAAGGGGATAATCACATTCCCGAAAAACAGAAGCCCCTCGCCGGGGCCGGAATGGGTCACATAGGAAAGCTGGTGCGGGGAAATCCCAAGCTGCTTCGCCAAAATCTGCCGGTCTCCCTGGGCCTGGTTCAGCATGTAGATAAAATCCGAGTTTTCAAAAATATTCTCAATCTCACGGGAGGCCAGCAGGTCCTTTACGTTCTGCGTCAGGCCCGATGGTATGCCGCCCCATTTACGGAATCTTTTCCAGATTTCCACACTGAAACTTCCGGTCTGGCCTTTCAAAAGGAGATGGAATTCGTCGATATAGAACCAGGTCGTCTTATGCTTCGAGCGGTTGGCAGTAACACGGTTCCACACGGCATCCTGCATAATGAGAAGCCCGATCTCTTTCAGGGCCTTGCCCAGAGATTTGAGCTGGAAGCAGAGTACCCGGTGGTTGTTCATGTCAATGTTAGACCTATGGTTGAACACATTCAGGGAACCATTGACGTAGATTTCCAGCGCCGTGGCGATATTCTGTGCCTCCGGCTCCGCCTGTTTCAAAAGCAGCTCATACAGGTCGCCCAGGACCGGCATATTCTCCGGGCGGGGGGCCTGCAAATAATCCCGGTACACAAGCCTTGTGCAGCGGTCAATGATGGTCCTCTCAATCGGGGAAAGCCCCTCCTTGCCGCCAATAATCAGGTCACACAGCGACAGGATAAAATCGCTTTTCAGTGTGATGGGGTTTTCATCGTCCGAATAGTCTAGGTTAATGTCCATCGGGTTGATATAGTTGGTGGAAGTCGGGGAAATGTCAATGACCTGCCCCTGGACGCCGAACTGCTGTACCAGAGGTCCGTACTCATTTTCCGGGTCTGCAATAATGATGTCATCCTCCGTTAAAAGGAACACGTTGACGATCTCACGCTTGGCAGAGAAGGACTTGCCGCTGCCGGGCGTTCCCAGGAACAGGCCGTTTGGATTCTTTAAGTTCTTGCGGTTCGCCATAATCAGGTTGTTGCTTAAAGCGTTCAGGCCATAATAAAGCGCCTCGCCCTCCTGGAACAGCTCGCAGGTCGTAAACGGCACGAAAATGGCGGTGCTGCTTGTCGTAAGCCCACGCTCAATTTCAATCTGGTTCAACCCTAAGGCAAGAGAGGACATAAGCCCCTGTTCCTGCTGGTAGTCCAGACGTTTCAGGGCACAGTTATACTTCTGCGCAATACCGGAGGCAGACAGAATATCATTAAACAGCTTTTGCCGTTTGGAAGCGATATTCTCCACCAGCACCGTCACAAGAAACATGCGCTCATTCCGGCTCTGCAAATCCTGTAAGAGATTCTTTGCTTCTTCGCCGTAAGTGGCAAGGTCGGTAGGTATGATGTCCATGTCATAACCGGCACGGACCGCTTTCTTCTGTTCCTCAATGGTCATTTTCTGCAGATCGGACATCTTGCGTTTGATGTTCTTGATCGCCTGGGCCTGGTCAATAGACTGGATATGCAGGTTCACAGTCACGGCGTCATCCAGGTCTAAAAGCTCCGCCAGCAGCCGGTCCGTCAGTTCCGGCGCTAAAATCTGCAAAAAGGACACCGCCCCGGAATGGTCGGCCACCCGGAAGGTCTTTCCGTCATTTGAGAACGACAGGCCGGAGGGCGCAATATAATCCTTTGTGGAGAGCCCGGTTTTCGGCAGGTCCGCCCAGGTAAAATGAAATTTTTCCTGCCCGTCCGGGTGTAGCTGGCTGTGAAGGAGCTCCAGGCGATCCAGCCCGTCTAACGGCTTTGCCTGTGCTCCCAGGGCTTTGAAATTTGCCAGCACATCAGCCTCGATCCGCTCCAGGCGCATCTTCGCAGTGCGGAGGTCGTCAGCCTCAATCCCAAAGGTGATATATTTCCGCTTTGTAAGGCCGTTGTTGCCTTTTTGGAGCTGGCTCTTTAACATATCCCCATACTCTCTGCGGATTCCGTCATATTCGTCGCCGCGGATGGGAATGTCGATACTGCGGGCAAAATCCTGCATATTGGCCCGCTGGTTGATGAAAGTAAGCTGCACATGGATCGAAGCGTCAAAATAATTGAGGAAATCACAGTAGCCCTCAAAAATCTGCGCTTTGTCATCCGCCTGTGCAAGCTGGTAGTTAATATCAAAAAACTGCACCGTCTTGGTGTAGAGCTTATCCGTCAGCCGGCAGATTCCATCCCGGTACATTTCCTTATAGGGAATACTCTGCTGGACCGTCTGCGGGGCGTCCGTTTTCAGCCCGGCAAAAAAGCCGCCCTTTTTAGGCGGCCTAGTGCGGACAGTCTTATTTCCGCTTGTCTTTGCATCGGCCCTGGCCTTTTTTGCCTGCCTGATGTTTCTTTGCAGACGTTTTTCCTGGGCTTCCTGCTGTTTGGTTTTTGGCAATCCTCGTAACCTCCTTCTTTGACATGGATTTATACAGGTTTTCCGTCCGGTATGGCCGTTTCTTCGGCCAGAGCTTATAGCGGAGCCTGTTTTTCAGAAGTTTCTCCGCCGGCTGTCCGTCCCGCTCATACATGGCGAAAAAGAAAAAGGGCATCATAATCCCGATCATCATCAGCACCGCCGCCGAGTTGCCGATAGCGCCGCGGGTAAGGAAATATACCGGCAGTCCCACCAGTGCGGCCAGACTGAAACAAATAAGCTGGCGCTTCGTCAGGTTAAACGCCAGCTTGGTCTTGACTTTCGTTAAGTCTTTGGGTACGGGTACATAAGGCATTGTTTTCACCTCCAATCGTGATATACCGTCAATATTTATCTGATTCCCTTGTGTCCGTCTTTCCGGGCATCGTGATACTGGAATCCACTTCATTGCCCCACACATCCCAGCCGGGGGCCTGTTGTCTTGCAAACAGTTCCACCCTGGGGAGGTCGCCCATAAGTTTCACAATCTTATCCCGCACCTCGTCCGGCTTCTTGCTGTGCTGTTCGATATGGGAGATCACAAACTGGTGGATTCCCGCACACTGACGTTTGGGGCGCCCCTTGGTCGCCAGTAAGCACACCTCCGCGTTTGAGCGGGTCCAGAACCCCATCCCATAAAACCAGCTATCTGCTTTCCGGTTCTGTTTCAGCCAGAGGAAGGCCAGCGTCTTATATTTGAAGCCCCATGCCTCCATAACACGGAACGCCTCATTAAGCTGTGGGAAGGTGGCCCATAGAAAAAGCGCACTGTCTCTGGCCGCAAGGTCTGTAACCGGCAGTGCGCATATTTCTTCTATGCTCATGGTGGGGTAATGGTTTTCCGCCACCCCATTGCCGCGTTTCATATCGTAACGCCAGGGCGGGTCTGCGTACACGATGCCATATTTTCCAGCCTCCGGCATTATCGGGCCTGCTCATTCTTGGCGGGAGCAGATTTTGCCGGCTGCGTCTTGACCTTGCCGGCATTATCCTTCAGGGCACCGGTCAGGGAAGGTTTCTCCGCCGCTCCCTTTGTCGCTTCAAGGGTGGCCTGCAAATTTTCAATCGCCTGGCCGTACCCTTCGATCAGGGCGTCGTTAAGCTGCCTGCGGAAATCCGCCGTCACCGGCCAGCAGACATCCCTCCATTTTCCCTGCTTATCCTGGGTGGAAGGCATGTTGACATACAGGCCGTTTTCACCGGAGCAGATGCGGAAGCCGTCAATCTTGAAACAGTCCCCAATCGTCACATTGGCGTAAGCCAGCAGGTTCCCCATCGGGGCAATCGGGCGCACAGTTACATCCAGCTTCAAGCTTTCACCCGTCTGTGCCTCCGGCTGCATGGGTTCGTTGTTTGTCTTACTCATATAGAAAAGTCCTCCTTCTTGTTAAAATATAGGTTGGTTACACGCTAATGCGAGTTAAAAATACTTTTGGATAGCGAGCCTGTCTTAAACAGGGCAAAGGCCAGCAGGACCGTATAGCCTGCCGTGCCCCAGATTGCGCCGTGAATGTCGCCGGAAGAAGGGATTGACTGGACCAGCACCGCATAAATTGCAACGCAGACCAGGATCAAAAACCCCTGGAAACCTAAAGCAAACAGGGAGCGCAGGTAATTTGTCCCCATCTGCCCCCATTCACGGTTTGCCATTGTGGAAAAGGGTATGGGTGCCAGGCTGACTGTAAGATATATTTCAATCATACGGCCATACACAATGACAAAGATCACGATGGACAACACCCACATGCACAGGTTGATAATGTTGGTCTCCAGCCACAGGCCGATCAGCTCCCACATCCCCATTGCTTCAAGCTGCGTTTCCAGGTCGGCCAGCGCAGCGGTGACGTCCATGTTCCCGTTTATCACGCCGGCGCTCTGGCTCACCACATTCTGGGCGACGTCAAACACCGCCATGACGATAGTAAAGCAGTTGGTGAGCAGGTATGTGGCAACAAAGGTTTTGAAAATCCACTTGAAGATGTTGAACGTATCAAAATCGTGCATGTTGTTCTTTTCCAGGATCATCTGGATCAGTTCATAGACAAGGACAAAAGTCAGGATAATTCCCGCAATGGGAATGACGACGGTTTCAGAAAGATTCTGGATCATGCTGAACACGCCGCCATTCCAGCCCTGCGGTGTCTGTCCTACCTGTGAGGCCACATCCGAGACCTGGCTGTTGACGGACTCAAAGATACCGGTGTATTGTCCTGTAATCGCTTCGATTAAGCCCTCTTTAATCCAGTCTGTTATCCGTTCAAACAGACTGCCCATTGGCTATTAACCGAACAGGCCGGAGAGCAGCGGGATCAGCGTGGCACCCACCAGCGCAATGCCGCCGCCAGCCATAAGCTGTTTCATGCCCTGGGATTTGGCACCAGGGTTGTCATTGCCATAACCTTCCAGAAGGTTGATGACGCCCCATGCGCCGAGGCCAGCGCCCAGAGCAATAACCAGGATTTTCAGGGTATCAATCGCACTTGCAAAAAAAGCCATAAAGTTCCTCCTTTAATTTAAGAAATATTGTTTTTGTGTTGTGGCCATATCAGGCCGGAAACGAAAAAACGCCCCTGTGCTTCAAGAACATTTACAAAAAGCACAGGGGCGGCAGAGTTCAGGATATACCTGAAAAAATATTCAGTTGTCAGGGAGGGGCACGAATCCTCAATAAAACCTCCTTCCGGTGAAAAGAAAAAGCCCGTCAAAGCCAGAAACCTTAACAGGCAGCTACATCATCATATAGCCGGAGCCTCCAAATCCTCCGCTGTGACCTCATAATTACGGTACAGCTCGCCGGGACGCATCGGCATTTTTGTAGATAAAAATTTCTCAATGTCAAAAGCGTTCTTCTCATTGAAATCGGAAAGTAGCCGGTAATTTGGGTGTCTGGTAATATCGTACTTCCGGGAGAGGAAAGGGCGCACGCCTCTGATCTGCAGCAGACATTTCCCACCGTCCATGACGGCCAGCTCGTCCACCGACATCAAATCCTTTCCCAGCTTCTGAAAATTCTGGCCGTGGGATTCCTGGGTGCCTTTCGTGACGCTGGTGTTATACATGTCGATGGTCTCTTTCCCAAGCAGGGAGTTCCAGCTTTTCAGCGTGGTTTCTTCCTTGCCTCCCAGGAAAAGGGAAGCGTCACAGTTGCCGATGATGGTGTCCATGTTGTCCTTATAAAGCGCCTTTAGCTGGCTCTGCGCCTGCAGGACCAGACAGGCCGAAATCTCCCTGGAACGGATCGTTGCCATCAGCTTTTCCAGGTTTGGAATCTGCCCGATGTTGGCGGCCTCGTCGATCAGGCACCGCACATGTACCGGCAGCCTGCCGCCGTACTTGTCATCGGCACGCTCGCACAGCAGATTGAACAACTGCGTATAGGCCATGCTGACAAGGAAATTGAAGGTCGCGTCCGTATCGCTGATAATAAAAAACAGCGCCGTTTTCCTATCTCCAACCAAGTCAAGCTCCAACTCGTCATACATAGTGATCTCCCGGACTTCCTTAATGTCGAAGGGGGCAAGTCTGGCACCGCAGGAAATAAGGATAGATTTTGCTGTCTTGCCCGCCGCAAGTTTGTATTTTTTATACTGGCGTAAGGCGAAGTGGTCCGGGTCTTTCTGTTCCAGTGCGTCAAAGAGAAGGTCAACGGCATTTTTGAAACTTTCGTCATCCTCCCGGACCTCCATAGCGTTTATCATTTCTACCAGAGTGGAAAAATTCTGCTCGTTTGTGGGGGCCTCATAATAGATATAGCCGATCAATGCTGTGTAAAGCAAAGTTTCGGCCTTGACCCAGAAATCGTCGCCGGATTTTCCTTCTCCTTTGGTATTTGCGATCAGCACCGTTACCAGTTTCAGAATATCCTTCTCATTGTGAATGTAAGCAAAAGGGTTATAGTGCATACTTTTTGAAAAGTTGATCGTATTGAATACCTTGATCTTATAAGGCTCATACACGATTTTTCCATTCTTTCCCCGGACCGGGTTGCCGTCCTTATCCAGTTTCGGTGTGCCGCGGCTTAACAGCTTTCCCACCTCAATCAAGACCGTACCTTTCGGATCGGTGACGACATAGGAGCTGTGCATCTGCATAAGATTGGGCTTGATAAAAAATCTCGTCTTGCCAGAGCCGGAACCACCGACTACCAGCACATTTTTATTGCGGGCATGGGCCGGATTCTTCGGCCTGCCGGACATCATAAGCCCCTCGGTCTGCGTCAGGATAATGTTGTTTTCCGGTTTCGGGTCCATAAAAGGGGCAATATCTGTTTTGTTGCCCCAGCGGGCGCTCCCGTATTCCACATTTTTGCGGTACTTTTTGGCATCCTTTCCTTTAAGATAGACTGCCAGCCGCACAATCACCGCACCGCATAATCCCACCAGCCAGTCCAGCGCCGCACCGGGCCACATACTCTGAAAAGCCAGTGAGAAACCTTCGGAAAGCCCTAATAATTTCTGTGAGGCATCCGCTCCGGGGGCAAGGCGAACCGCCTCGCCCAGCTTCGCAAAGACCAGAAGGAACAGAAGATAGGGCAGATGGAGGATCACCTGCTTTTTCAGGGCATCGGTATCTATCTTCATCGTTCCGGCCCTCCGTGTTCCTTGTTCTTTACCCGGTCACGGCCAAGCGCCTGCGCCAGCTCCTTAAATTTATGAAGCTGGGAAAGAAGCGACGGCCTGGTGCTGCGGGTAAGATCCTTCCTCGTAAATTCCTTAAAAGCCGCTGTCAGTGCGTCCGCCTGGTTTGCTTTGAAATAGACCGTCCATTTCGGGGGATCGGTCCCCAGCTCTTTTTCAATATGGTAGCGGACCTGGTGTTTCCTGGCGTACCGCTCAAAAGAGCGGATTCTGCCGGACACTTCAATGGTATTGGCTCCAGGGTCTTTATAGGTCAGCCGTTTCATGCTGTTCCTGCCGACTTTCGGGGTAGTGCGTTCCTGCTCCATTTTCCTGAGCACAGCGGCAATCGCAGAACGCAGCACCCGCCCGGACAGCTTTGCCGCCTGGATGGAGACCGAAACGGTCCGCTGTTCCAATTCTTCCTGCATGTGCATCCTCCTTCCTGATAGAATCTGTAATAATAAATAGGAAATAACTGTTTAACGAGCGTCCCCGATCACCTGCTGGCGCGGGGTATGTTCAAAGGCTTTTGCCGCCTGGTTCACCTGGATTTTCGCATGTTTCAAAAGCGTCTTGATGATGGTCGCCGGGTGATCCTGTTCCTCCAGGTGGTCCACCATATTCTTACAGCCCTCCGGGAGATATTCAGCCATATCTTTACAGACATCGGCCAGGTCGCCCATAAAGCCCCAGCAGCTATCCGTGAGTTCGCCGTTTTTGTAAAGCTCAAATCCGTAGCACTCGCCCCGCAGGTAGGAATCATAAGCGGCCACTTCGCTGCGCATCAGATCCTCCGCCTTTTTCCGAAGGACGCCGGTCATTTTTTCGCCGCCGAACTCTTTTAGGGCATCCTCTTTGGAAACATAAATCCATCCCACCTGCCCGCTGTCCCAGGGATCATTGAAACTTGTGGTCTGCATGGCAAGGCCGCTGTGATCCATCAGATAAAGGGGCAGCGTAATGTATTTTTCGGAGATCACCTTCAGCATGGCGTCATCAACCGCCTGTTCCTCCGTCTTGGGCCCGTGCCGGAACCGGCTGCTCACAATGTTCACCATGTGTTCATAGCGTTTCAGGCCCGCTTCATCATGTCCCACGGTATCTAAATACATCTCCCGCAGGAAATCGTCTTTATCCATGTAATTGTGGCTGTCACCCAGTGCGTAGCGGGAGTGGAAGCAGACCATCGTTCCAAAATGCTCGTCTACCTCACGGGGAGAGATTAAAATATCGTCCGGCTGCACCATCAGGGCATAGGGACCTTCTACTGCCATCAGCATAAGCTATCAGCTCCTTTCCGGCTCTCTGGGCCTTTTATCCGGCGCTTTCGGCTCTGTCTGCGCTGCCTGTTTCCTTGCATTGTCAAGCTGTTCCCGCACCGAAACATCCCGCCTGGCCTCCGGTGCCCCTGCGTCAAAGAAGCCCGGCAGCTCCTTGAAGCCGATACTGTCCACGTAATATGCGGCGTCCGCGCCATTCTCATGCAGGACCACCACATCGGAAACGGAAAGGGAGTGGCCCCTGAAATCTTCCGGGTGGTCGATATTGAACCGCCTGTAAATATCCTCCAGTGTTTCGCCCGGTTCCCGCTGCCTTGCATAGACCATCTGGTAATGATCCCGATCCACGGAAAACCCTTTGCTTTCCAGCCAGTCCAGAGACATAAAACGGAGGTTATCTGTATTGTCCGATAAGCCAAGCTGATAAATAGAATAAGTGCTGATCCCGTACTCTTTTTCATAGGAAGAAATACGCGCTAAAAGCGGCGCTGTTTCTCCCTCCATGTGTTCCTCGCGCTCAAATGCCGCCAGCCTCATTCGGATTTTTCCGGTATCTCCTGAAAGCAGCTCGTCCGCCATGCGCTCTTTCTCTGCATGGGAATCCGGGTACAGGTCTGCATAGGCCCCGCTGTTCTGCCTGAAAAATTCATCCAGGTCAAAGGCCAAATCCGTGGTATCGTCAAGCCTTATGTCATCCCTGCCCGGTTCCTCCATGACAGAAGCCGGCTGCTGCTTTTCTTCCGGTGGGAGGGGCTGCTTCACCGCAACGATCTCACCCGCCAGCCGGAAGAACTTCTCCGGGTATTTGAATCGCTCCGTGTATTTCTCTATCAGGTCAGCGGGAAGGTCTGTAAAATCTTCTTCGCCCAAACCGACGATCAAAAAATTGCCGGGAACAATATCGTACAAATGGCCCTCATCATCATAAAGTGCCCGGTTTAAGGGCAGACCTATGAGCTTGCCTTCATCATTGCAGATCAGCCCAACCAGATCGTCAAAGGGATAAGTTGCCTGAATATCTCCGCCAACGGCTGCCTGCAAGGATTCCAGCCCGCCCTCAATTTCAGTCTCATAGGGCGATTTGCCCGGCTCTACCATTAACACCTTCATAGCTGCATATCCTCCTTCTTTTTATTTGCCGCACCGGGAGCAGCAGATGTTTTCTCCTGCGTTTTGGCCGCAGACAGCTTTCCCAGCACGGAAGGTTTCTCCGGTTTTTCAGGCATAGAAATACCGCCCTCCGAAACATCGGCGGCGGTACGGTCTGTTTTTACCGGTTCTTGACCCTCCACCGTGTACCCCGGCAGGAGTGCTCCATATACAGTGAAATGGTGCTCATACTGTTTTGGTATCTGCGGGGAAATTTCCGTGAATAAATGGGAGTAGGCTTTTTTCCGGCCTTCCAGATACTTTTCAGCGGCGGTTTTGTCCGTGTAGCGTTTCTGATTCTGCCCGGCAATCTTTTCGCCATAGCCCTGCTTTGGGGAGTTCACATAGACATCCCAGGTCACATACCAGGCAACCGGTACGCTCTGTTTGGTTTCCCGGTCATATTTGGTATCTTCCCAAATACCACAACTCATGCGGTAGACACGGTTGCTGATTTCTTCGTCATTCCGCCAGTTGCCGGTTTTGCGCCATTCATTTGCGGTATGCGTCACCTCCGGGGTTCGCAGGTAAGAAAGCGCCCGGTTGATCATCTGCGTGGCGGCTGCCTGCTTTTCCCATTGCTTTGCCGCCGCGACCACAATCTCATAGGCTTTCTGTTCACCGTCGATACTTCCCTGGCGCATGGCCTCCAGATTTTCGGCGCCCATTGTAATCAGGGAGGAAATATCCACATCTTCACAAGAAACACTGTGCTCGATTTTCAGCTCTGCACCTGGTTCCAAATGATCGCCGTACCGGTAAGCACGGTAATCTTTATTTTCTTCCAAAATCTTTCACACCTCCTTAAATCTCCGGCACATGGCTCTTTTTCGAGACCGCCTGTGCCGGGGTAGTTTTTTCTGCCGGCTTCGCCGCTGCAAGCTGTGCCATGACCGAAGGCCGCTCTGCCGTAAATATGGAAATCTGCTCATTCTCTGCTAATGGCTGCGCCGGAAGGGGCAGCGTCACATCCGAATGGGTAAGTATCTGCTCCCGTTTCAGGTCTGCCACGATCTCGTCAAATACTGCGTTGATAGCCCGCCGTTCCTCACCTTCAGGATAGGCTTTCAAAACCTCCATTTTTCCGTCTTTATCGGAAACAAAGGTAACGGCACAATCCGCATGGCCCACCAGATAATCCGATTGATAGGGCAGCTTATCTTTGATATAACAGGCAAAGGCCCTGGCGGTCATTTCCACGTTGCTGTCCCAATAGCCGCCGTCCTTTTCACATTCCTTTCCCATGCGCACGGAATTTCGGTAAAAATCGGTCTCCACACGTCCAATCTGCGGGGCCTCCTGTGCCTGCATCCCGGACAGCATGTGCTCGAATATTTCCAGCCTTTCCCGCTCACTTTTGGGGATCACCCGCCCGGTGACAGACTTCTTAAAGGCACTGATCTGTTCCACGGAGCCGGCCTCGCCGGACAGAAACGCCTCCCTGAGAACCGCGTAAGTTTCCATCTGTTCCTCATTGCCATGCCGTTTCAGAGAACCGAGCACCGCAGAATCCAGCCAGCTTGCCGCATTTTTCCGGGTGCGCTCCGTCTGTGCTTCGGTACGGGCCACCGCCTGCTCCGGTGTCTCCGGTTTATATTTCATGGCTTCAATTAACTTCTGAAATGGCGCATAGAGGCGGGGCTGTTCTGAGAGCATCCCCTTTGCGCCCATTTTCGTACCCAGGTAATCGTCCAACCCGTGCCACCATTCATGTGCCAAAGAGCCGGCCCCGTGCATCTTCGTGAGATTGATAACCTTGCGAAGCGGTTCATAGTGGGCTGCCGCATTGCCGCTGCCCCTGGCGCCGAAAGCGATAGCAAGCGTCCCCTGATAGGCAATATCTTTGTCGCTGACCTGCAGGGCTGCCGCCAAATCTTTGAGTGCTTCAAACCCCATGTTGAGGGAAGCCTGCCGGTCATTCTGGTTCATCCAGTTCCCAAACTCACCGCCGCGGAATCCGAAGGTATCAAGGTAGTGCTGCCCGGTAATCTCTGCGCCGTTCCTGTAATCCGGCCCGGTTCGCCGCACAGCGATAAGCTGTGGAGGCACAAACCGCGTCTTTCCGCTTTTGCTGCGGCCTTTTGCCAGCTCCTGCACCCATTTCAGGGCAGCCTCCCGCGTTTCAAAATTTGTCTGTAAGATGGAATAGTCCTTCGTCACATACCAGGTATCAGGTTTCCAGTCATTATTTTTGGAATAAGTATTCTTCCCGTCGTTGAAATGGATCGCATAGCCCTTCGGCACCTTCTGGTCTTTGGAAACGCCAAACTGTTCCTTCTGTGCTTTCTGTGTGAAGTTCCGCTCAAAATATCCTGCCGAGCGGACCATCAGGGTATTGGACAGCTTGTTTGTAATGGCCGGGTTCTCACGGCCCTTTTCCGTTGCCTGGTAATGGATTCCGCTGCCCCAGCCCTGCACCTGTTCCAGATACCCGTTTTCCACAAAGAAACGGTCATAGACCTGCATAGCGTCCTCCACGGTGCGGACTTCCGAAACCACGCTCTGCAGCTCCCGTACCGTCTGGATATATTCTTTCTGCCTTGCAAGGCGTTTCTCCGGCGTATCATCCCTGTGGTAATACTGCGGGGAGGCGTTCAGCCCGTCCCTCACCTTTTTGATGAAATACACCACGCCAAGGGGAATCCCATCATCAAGCATGGCCTGATAATCCGGTTTCTTCCAGATATTATCCTTTTTTACAAATTTCTCGGCTTCGCGCTCATTCATGGCGTCCAGGTCGTTCACATAGAGCCCCCGGTCCTTCCATAAGTCTTTTTTCGCGCCGCCGATCTTTTCCCCGAAATCTTCATGCTGTATGTTATCCGCCAATCAATATCACCTCCAGTCTGTCATAAAAAATCACCGCTCCGGGGAAGGGCGGCGTTCCTGTGATTTATCAAGCTGCGGGCGTATTCTCATGAGCCGGTCTGTCTCCCTGCGGACCAGCCGGTCAAGCGCGCCCAGGTCCTCCGGGGTAACGGCAAACTCCCGATAATGCTCATACCAGAGGCCCGCCCGGACAGCCGCAATAGGCGCAATCTTTTCCGCCCCTCCGGGAAGGAGGCGGTAGACCGAAGCCCCGTCAAGAAGCAACTGCTTCGCCGTTCCCAGGGGTATGCGGTACATATCTGTGTCCGGGTTCTGCGCCTCCTCCATATACTCCACATTCAGACGTTCCTCCAAATCCTGGGGCATATAAGAAAATGCCTGTGCCTTCCACTGGCTGAACCGGTTAGAATAGCGGTACTGCCATTCCGTCACCTGCTCCGGCGCATAGAGGTAGTGCCAGGTTTTCAGGGCGTCCTTTTCGCACAGCTCCATTGCCTCCCATTTTTCAATGCCTGCCTCCGCCTTCGTGCCGTCCCGGTATTCCATGTTGACTCCGTAAGGGTAGAGGGTATTCCGTTCTATGTCCTGCCGCAGCGTGTCAAGGTCCGTCATCAGGACATCCCCGTACAGCCGTCCGTCCTCCTTACGCTCTGTGTGGAACAGGAAAGCCCTGGCGCCGGGGTATTCCGTCATGGCGGCCATCCGGTAAAGCTCTCCTGTGGGATAGTAGGCAGACAGGGCATCAGCAAGCCATATGTGGTTTTTTCCCATGATAGCGATAGAATCCGGCCTGGTGTTGGTTGCCAGTGAGCGCAGGTTGAATTCACTTTCCCGCAGGAAATCCCCAGCCAGGATATGGAGCTCATAGGCAAATACGCCTAAATCTGTATCACGGACTAAGTGAATCTGCGGAAGCGCATCATCTTTCATAGTGACCGGTGCCATTTATAGATTCCTCCCATCTGCCGGCGGCTGCCCTCCGGCAATCTTGCCGACGATCTCCGGCCCGGTCTCGTAAATCTGCATGAGCCGCTTTGCTGTTCCGCATGGCTGCGCTGCACCGCTGGTCCAGAGCCGGACCGTGGAAGGGGCGACGTTCATCAGAAGCGCAAAGCCTTTCTCGTTCATATCCAGTTTTTCCATCAGGGCCTTAACCATGTCGGGGCCATAGTCCGGACACCGGGCAGCTTCAGCAATCATCTGTAAAGCGGTGTTCTCTGTGTTCATCATTTCTAAAATCCTCCTGTCAAATTGAAATAGCCGCCTGTTTCTGGCGGCATTGTTGTTGATGGTCTTTCATTTTCTTCGTAACATGGAGCAGCATTTCGTTGTAGTCCTTTCCTATACGGGGCGGGTTGATCCCCACCCGGATATGTTTGAACCGCTGATCTTCATGGAGCATTGCCTTGATCCTCCTGGCATTTTTAAGGCCTCCAAGGTCATTGTCCATGTAGAGGCTGACGCGCCGGATTTCCGGGTGGCGTTTCAAAAATGCAGTCAGCGCCACATGGGAAGTGCCGCCCAAAGACAGCCGGTAGCCGTCCCATTTCCAGCCTTCCAATTCCTGCAGCGTGGCATGGGAGAGGGCATCAATGGGTGCCTCAAAGACCGCCACATGGCGGCTGCCCGGATTCCTCGGTGGATAGCAGAAGCTGTATTCCTTGTCGCTGCCGTAAACATCTTTTCTGAGATTGCCGGTAATGCTCCGCATACAGGCAAACTTCGCTTTGCCGGCTTCATCCTTTCCCACAAACACACAGACCGGCTCGCCATGATACCGTGCCTCATAGAACAGCCCTTTCCGGAAACACCGGCCAATCACATCAGAGCTGATCCCGCGCCGCTGTAAATAGGAAACAGCAGAGGTAGCACACCGTCTGACCCAGGGGAGAGAAAAAGGTTTCTTCTCCGGTTCTTTCTGCACATGGGCTTTTTCTGTTGCACTCCGATAGGCCGGTGCCTGCTGGATTTCTCCGCCTACCAGCGTATGGACCGCATCCACCAGCCCATAGCCCCGAATCTGGATCAGATAATCCAGGGCGTTGATACTCCGGCCCCGGCTGTTCCAGTACCAGTACCTTTTCCCGGTTACATAGACCAGGCTGTCATGTTCCTTGTGCCGGTAATTGGGCCCGTCCCGTTTCAGTACCCCAGGCTCATGGAACTGCAGGTATGCGAACAGGTCCGCCTCCCGCGCCGCCTGAATCTGTTCTTTGGTTACGCCGGGCATCGTGCCGGCACAGTATTTCTTTTCATCGTGCCCCGCCTCCTTTCCGTGATGAAAAAAGACGCCCAGAGGCGCCTAACAGCCGTACAGGTCATGGTTGACCTCGGCACGGTAATAACTGTCCATTGTTGCCGGGGCATTATACAGCGCCGCCAGCAGGTATGCCTTGATATTCCCGACTTTTGTAGTGTTCTTGTCAATACAGTCAAAGACATACTCCAGGTGGCCGGAATTGATCTTCAGGAAACGGCCCTTTACCACCTCCCTGGGAAAATCATCCCCGGCGATACGGATAAAGGGGCGTTTGGATAAAACCACTTCAAGCATAAGCTCCACGGTCTCGTCTAAGCGTTCTTTCCCATACCGGGAGACCATACAGTCATACTCAATATTTTCTTTGATGATTTTGCTGTATGCGTCTATCAATCCAATCCGATCCATCCCATCCGGGCGGCCTGCCGCCTCCGGCTCTGCTGGATAGATTGATTGATGGGTTCTTGATATATCCGTTTTTGATTTTTTAGTTCTTTGTGGATTAGTATTTAATTGTGCGGGATTTTCCTGTCCTGGTTCCACCTGTTCAGGTTTTGCCTGTCCTGGATTTACCTGTCTTGGATTTTCCCGTTTAGGTGGAAACGTCTGTTTTTCAGCGTTTACAGGCTTTTCATGGATGGTATATTCAATATCTCCGAGCTGCCCGTTCTCATAGCGGAGGCGCTGCCTGGTGAGATACCCGTGCCGCTCCAGCTCCTTCAGGGCGGTAGTGATCGAATCCACACCGTCCTTACAGATATGGGCGAGTCCCTTTGTGGTATAATCCCAATCTTCCGGCAGCGACAGCATGAGGGAGAGAAGCCCCTTTGCCTTTAAGGACAGTTCCGTATTGCGCAGATGGTGGTTGCACATGATCGTGAAGTCCTTCGTTTTTTCTACCCGGAATACAGCCATTTCACAGCCTCCTTTCTCCGGTTATTTCCGTTACAAGGCGCGGTCCCTGCGGTCATAGTGGAGGTGCCCGCCTGAAACCTTCGCATGGTTTTTCAGTTTGACTTCGCCCCGTTCCTGGCTGTCTAAGAATTTCTGATAGCCGGCATCCGTCAGGAACAGGCGCATCTTATCGCCCCTGTCACCCACAGGGGAATCATAAGACAGCACATCAAAGACGATCATGTGCCTTACCTCCGGGTCAAAGCGTTCCAGCGCCATGATGTCATGCCCCTTCAATTTCTCTGCGCCGGATTGCTGTCTGGCCTCGGCAATCTTTTCCCCGATCGTCCGGGGCGGGTAGGGCAGACGGTAATTCTTCTGAATATCCCGCACGATGTCCATGCACTCGGCATCCGTCAGGACGCGTAACTTTTCCATCAGATTTTCCGCTGCCTTCCGCTGTTCGAGATTCTTTGTGTACCGGGCGGTCATGTAAAGCTCATTCAGAATTTTGGATTGATAGTCACCTTCAACCTGAAACAGCAGCCGTTTTTCCATTTCGTTTAATTCCATGTGAATCTCCTTTCTCCTGAAAATGGGTATGAAAAAAGGACGCCCACCTGTAAAAGTGAAACGCCCACGGCAATCAGCGATCCGGCAATGTACCGGACCGCTGGCGCTATTAAATTTTGTCGTTAATGAAACAGCCTCCTTTTTTCGATAATTTTCTCGTCACATTTCAACTTGGAAAAGGAATTGAATAAATGACGGCAAACGCTCAAACCCCTTGAAAATAAAGGCTTTTTCCGTTTGTCGTTATTATACCGTAACGGCACTCCTGTGCCAGCCTGTTGCTGAAAGAGGGGGTACCGATGAAGCAGATTCAAGAGTGGCTGGGTCACAGTGATATTTCTACCACGGCGAATATCTACGCGCATCTGGATTCGCAATCCAAGAACCTCAGTGCCCGGACGATGGCAAACACGCTGACACTGCCCGAAGCGCAGCCCATAAAGAAGTGGTAATTTGAACAGCGGCGGCATCTGAGAAATCAGGTGCCGTCTTTTTTGCTGTCAATTTGTACCCAAGATGCGGGAAGAATCTTGTGTAGTTCTGTGAATAGCTATTTGCCGCGATTGCTGGTATGATTTGTACCGAACCCGAAAATCACTACTTGAAAATAAAGGGGAGATGTTTATACGAAAAGTACGGGAATTTTACAAAGCGACAACAAAAAATCACTACCCAATGTAGAATTGAGTAGTGATACTTGGCGCAGACGGTGGGATTCTCCCGCGCCCTTGCAACAGTCCGCAGGACTGTTGCAGCCCGGCGGGACGCAAAGCGCCGGGCACGGGCTGTTCGAATCCCACCTTGCAACCCTTGCATAGTTTGCCGCAAAAATAAAAAGCAGCGCCCCACAAGGTGCTGCCTTTGGCGCAGACGGTGGGATTCGAACCCACGTGACATTGCTGTCAAATTGATTTCGAGTCAGTCCCGTTATGACCACTTCGATACCGCTCCGTATTTATCTCAACATCAGCACCTCGGAAAACGGGGAGAACTGATGGGGAGAACAAGCAAAAATATTAAGTTAAGAATACCCGAAAAACCCCATAAAATCAAGGGATTCCGGTCAGGGAGCTACCGAGTAGCGACCACGATTTCGAGTCAGGTATAACATGGATTTGCCCTTATTTCTCTTCATTTTGCTTTGCGTTACACCGTTTGTTTTCTTCCTTTACACTTGTTTTTGATACTTCGGATTATATCGTCTTAAATGTTGCCCGCGGCTGTTTGGGCAACATTTGGGCAACACTCGTTTTTTGGGCAACACTTTTTGGCGCAAAACAGGAAAATTCAAAAATTATACAAAGATTGAAGATTTGGCTATATTTCAGTCCAAATCTTTTTTCTTTTTCAGGAGGATTTTCCGATGAAAAACACAAATCCGGCCGCCGAAAGCGGTGCTTTTATCCGCAGAGCGCGCGGGTATTCTGTTGTGCAAAATGAGGCGTTGTTCAATGACAGGCTTTCTATGAGCGCCAAAGGCTCGTATGCGTTGATTTCCGCCCGCATTGATTATACCGCAGTACCGCTGACAAAGCAATGGCTGATGAACCACTGCACCGAGGGCGAACGTGCCTTTAACCGTGCGTGGGATATGCTGAAAAACAACGGCTATCTGGTCGCTCATGTTCGCCCTGCCCAACACGGTCGATTTTGCTATGAATACGAACTGCGCGATTCCAATAACTGTTGGAACGGTGTGTATCTGATTTATTACGATGCGCAGGGCAGAGTCAGCAGTACAAATTTAACCAGAATCAACCATACCCTACAAAATGTACCCACCGGTATGACCACTACCCACAAAACCGCACCGGTGGTAACCACACCTGTGGTAAGCGCAGCAGCGGTAATGTAGGCAGTATTATAATTACTATAATTATAAATACTCTTAGTAATTACTATAGCAAAGACTATAAAATAAGCCATCTGAAAAAAGAGAAGGGTTACACCGACGGTTTGCTGCGCACCGAACCGACTCTCCTTTTCAGCAGGCTCACAAGAACGAAAGGGACTGCACGATGAAAACAGAATATGTGAATGTAAACGGCTATCTGATTCCCAAACTGAAAAGCAGCGCTGCCGCTGCGGAAACCATCGGAAAATATGGCATGATGCGGGCGCGATACCTCGATGAGCATCGACCAATGGAGCGCGACCGGATGTTGCTGGACGGAACACTGGCGCAGCATCTTGCGGACATAGACCGCGAGGTTCACCGCCAAGTCAAGGATCTGACACAGGCACTGGCGGAACAGGCGGCCATCAACGAGGCAATGAAGTGCCGCGACCCGCTGAAATGGGCGGCAGCTATGCAGGAATTTCGGGCACAGGCCGAAGAAATTGTGTGTGCCGAGTTGATTTACGCAGAAAAAGACGGGACCGAAGCGCCGAAATTTTCGGGGAAATAACCCACCTTCCGGACAGTGCGGCAAGCACGGCATTATGCTGTCATGACAGCATAACGCCCTTGTTAGGGGCAGACCCCTAAGACCCCGATAGGAGAAAGCAAATGTTAAAACGCCAAAAGCAGGTGACGGTGCGATTTACCGAAAAGGAATACATCCAACTGAAAAGCAAATGCGATGCCGCCGGCATGAAAATGGAGCCGTTTCTCCGTGCGCTGGTAAGCGGCTGTACGCTGCGCGAACGCCCGCCGGACAGTTATAAAGCCTTGGCGTCGCAGGTGGCGGCAATCGGAAACAATTTGAACCAGCTGACGCGGTTGGCTAACAGCACCGGCAAGATCGAGAACGCCCAGATTGCCGAAGCGAACCGGATGATGCAGCGCATCTGGCAGCTTATGCGGGAGGGGCAGTAATGGCAATCACAAAGATTTTGCCGGTGCGCGGGCAGCTGAAAGGCTGCTTGGATTACGCCGCCAATCCGCAAAAGACGGAGTATCTGAACACCGCAGATATGCAGCGGCTGATGAACTACACGCCGAACGGCGATAAAACCGAGCATCAGCTCTATGTTTCCGGCTTTAATTGCGACCCGCAAAACGCCTATTATCTTATGCAGGCAACAAAGCGGCGTTGGAGCAAGCCGTTGGACAGCGGCAATGTGGGCTACCATATTATTCAGAGCTTCAAGCCCGGCGAGGCAACACCCGATCAGGTACACAAAATCGGCTGCGAATTCGCCCGGCGGTTTCTGGCTGACCGTTTTGAGTGCACCGTCAGTACCCATCTGGACAAGGGACATCTGCACAACCATATTGTCGTAAACTCGGTTTCGTTTATGGACGGACGGATGTTCCGCAATGATTTTACTACTTACTACAAGGGGATCCGAGCCGTTTTCGATGAACTGTGCCGCGAAAATTGACTGTCTGTTGTGGAAACAGACGGACACGGGAAATCCTACGGCGAGTGGAAACACGAAAAAGAAGGCACACCCACGCTGCGCGGCATGGTGAAAACCGATGTGGAAATGGCAATGACCGCCGCGGACAGCTTTGCCGGATTTGTTGCGGAGTTGCAGAAAAAGGGGTATGCGGTGAAATACGGATCCAAAGCTGCGCATATGACCGTGCGCCACAAGGAAGCGCAGAAGAATATCCGGTTGGACAAAATCAGCCCCCACTTCAGCGAAGATTCGCTGCGGAGGTACTTCCGGGAACTGCAAACACTTCCGCCTGAAATGCAGCAGGAATATAAGCAGCAAACAGCACCGGAGCCACCACGCCGGAAGCCGAAAGAGCAGCCTATGCCTGTTCGCCGCCGCGCACGGTGTCGCGGCAGATGGAACCGCAGTTGCCGCAAAATTACCGGGTTTATGGCTTGCTATTATCGCTACTGTGCATTGCTGAGAAAAGCATATAAAGGCAAAGTCGGCAAGCGGTGCTATTACCTGCTGCGCGATGATTTCTTGAAGTACAATCGCTATCGGCGGCAATGCGATCTTTTGTGGGAACGGCAAATCACAACGCTTGACGAACTGCTGACTTACAAAGAAAATCTGCAAGCTGAATATAACACTCTTACAGCGCAGCGTAAGGCGCTCTATCGCAGAAAGAGTAAAACTACCCCTGCCGATTATTCGGAGCAAATACAGACGCTTACAGCCCGCATCAGAGAGCTGCGGCGGGAGATTACCACCTGTGCTGACATTGAGATGGACTGCGGGATGGTGCAGGATAAGGTGCAAAGGGCAAAGCAACCGGAAAAAGCTGAATTACGGGTCGCAGAGAACACGCATTACAACCATGTATGCGCATACGGCAGCCAACATTAACGAGAAAAGGGGAATGTACTGTAAAGCGCCAAATTTTTCTTGGGGTTACCGGTTTTTTGTGCTATAATTATAAAAAGCAATATTCAGCTGAAATTGTGGAGTGTTTAGGCAATGGAAAATCTTGATAAACTGGTAAATGAACTGCGCAAACTTCCAACAGAAACACAGTGGTTGGAGTTTAAACACAATAATTATACTCCGGACATGATTGGTAAGGATATAAGCGCCCTTGCCAACAGTGCTTCTCTTTACGAAAAAAGTTGCGCCTATATGCTTTGGGGAATTGATGACGAAACACACGAAATTGTTGGAACAGATTATGACCTCCAGACCCTGAAAAAAGGAAATCAGGAGTTGGAAAACTGGCTTCGTTCTCTTTTGAGCAAGAATGCCGATTTTGAATTTCACACGGTTCAAATGGCAGAGGAAAAGCGTGTAGGTGTATTGATTATCTATAAAGCAACAAATCAAACAGTAATGTTTGATAAAGTTGACTATATTCGCGTTGGAAGTTATACAAAACGATTGAGTGAATATCCTGCAATGCAAGCTCAATTGTGGGACAAAATTCGAAACTCTCGATTTGAAGAACGCTATGCAAAGCAAGATTTAAGGTTGGAAGATGCCCTGCGAATGTTGGACTACTCTGTCTATTTCGATAACTGCGGAATCATTCAGCCGACAGATTTTGCGGGCGTAGCACACTATATGCAGCAAGATGAAATTGTTGTAAGGCAGGACAACGGTCTTTATGCCATAACAAATCTTGGCGCAATTCTTTTTGCAAAACACTTGTCAGAGTTCCCAAGACTATCAAGAAAAGCCGTTCGGATAGTTCAGTATGAGGGAAACAACCGGCTTTCGATGCTTAAGGAAAATATCGGTAACAAGGGATATGCAGTTGGGTTTGAGGGCTTAATGAAATTTGTTGAAGCTTTAATTCCAACACAGGAACCCATTGTAGGCGCACTGAGAGAAAACAGATCTGCATATCCTATCTTAGCAATTCGTGAGGCGGTTGCCAATGCGTTAATTCATCAGGATTTCTCAATTTCTGGTACAGGCCCTGTTATCGAAATTTTTGAAAAAAGAATAGAGATTACGAATTCGGGAACACCACTTGTTGATGTAAGGCGTATTATTGATAATCCCCCGAAATCAAGAAATGAAAAGCTGGCTTCTTTGATGCGTCGTTTGAGAATGTGCGAGGAATTGGGTTCCGGGTGGGATAAAATTGTCAGCAGCTGCGAATTCGCACAGTTGCCGGCTCCGAAAATTGAACTGTACGAGGATAGCACACGCGTGGTGTTATTCTCGGAAATCCCGTTTTCAGCAATATCTATGGAGGATAAGCTTTGGGCGTGCTACCTTCATGCTTGTATTCGACAAGTTGAGGGAGAGCAGCTTACAAACAGTTCCTTAAGAGAGCGATTCGGGTTAAAAAATTCCTCGGCGGGAAGCATTTCAAGACTTATCAAAGAAGCCGTTTCAATGAAACTTATTAAACCCCTTGATTCGTCAACAGCACCTCGCTATATGAAGTATATTCCTATTTGGGCTTGATTTAACTTGCCGGCAACTTGCTTAAATCAGAGGAATGACTGTGGCCTTCGAAACGATTTCAAAAGATCATCGTATCAACGAAAAAAAGCGAACTGCCAAAAAGAAAAGCTTGCTGCTTTTAACTTGCCTGTAACTTGCTGAGTGATAGCGTGACGGAAAATCATATCACCTGCTTAATCAAAAGAAGCGCTTACCTTAATCTGCAAAAGCCTAAGGTAAGTGCTTCTTTTTTAAATATGTCTGTCGGTCGGGTTCATTTCTTCAGAAGAGTAAAAGCGAATCACAATCAGCAGAAGTGAATTGACAACGGTTTCTCAAATAATTTGTGAACTATTATTTTACATGGGAATAACCACGGCTTATTTATTCATCAAGTTTCCAAACATCCGATGGCATTGAGGGCACCGGCAAAATCTTTTTTTGCTCTTCGGATTTTTCCTTGATAATTCAGAACCGATGTGAGAATTTCTTTGCAATCATCGTCACTTAATATAGCGGTGATTTCAAGTTTGATACGAGCACGTGAAGTACCGACATAGAAAATCAGAACATTTTCTTGTTCAAAAGTTGCCTTATCAACATCAAGCAAAATTACGACATCGGCTTCAAGCCCCTTGAACTTCCGACATGTAGTGAACAAATATTTGTTGCGATATCTTCCGTTATTAACGGAGTCGCTCAAGATACTCGTCGCTTCTGTTTTGCATGTCAAAAGAACAACATCTCGATACCCATCAGCTGCAAGATTATCAATTATTGAATCGATCCGTTCTCTTTCGTTCTGAACTGAATCACAAAAGTGAATTCTTGCCGGTGCACCTTTTACTGTACCCTCGAACACTTTCGGTTTACGCTCGGTTATGGGGCGCAAGGAGGTTACGGCAATATTTTCCGTATTCCGGCAATTTCGATACAGTGTCAGTCGGCAATCCAAATTGCCTATAAATTTGGGCATCTCCTTTGCTTGTATCAATTGCAACCGATCATAAAAGACATAAAACGTTCCGCCCTGATCCAAGCCGACAATTATGTCATGGATAAGTTGAATAATATCGGTTTCTTCTATTGCTTCAATTCCGAAATCCTGCCCCTCATCAATAATAACATGCTTATATGGGAAGGAGTCCGATATATAGTAATCTTCAAGCTTTTCTCGGAGTTCGTCATAGTTTGGTTTTACCGTATTGCAAATTTTGCAGGCAAACCCGGCAATGGTGTAATAACTAACGAGGTCTCTTGCATAGTTTTCTTCCAAGAAATCTTTTAATTGTGCATTAAAACATAGGAAAAGCACCCGTTCTCCGGCGGCTGCATGTCTGCGGGCTTTCTCAACCGCAATCATAGTTTTACCTGTTCCAGCAGCCCCGTTAACCGCGGCTGTCAGCTGTTCATCGAGAAAATCCAAAATGCCGGCCTGTTCGTCCAGAAGTCGGTGAAAAACAATTTTCTTTAAGTCGGCTTCAAAAGATGCTGATGGGAACACATTGAACTGTGGGCAGAAAATTTCCCGAACCAGACGTTTGCATTCAATTTCGCTCAGCTTGGTTTCAACACTACTTGGCAAATGCAGCGCATAAATCCTATCAATAAACTCTTTAGGGTCAGCCAACGCTTCTTTGGTCAATACAAGAGTTTTATCCCCCTCCGATGGCAGGGTCATGTTTCTCAGGCGGTCGTTGGTCACAGACGGAAACCATACGGCATGAAAAAACTTGCATTTCTCCAAAACAAATGCCATGTTGCCGTCAGAGATATATCTCATCAGCTTGTATTTGTTTGCGCTCGCCTGATTAAATGGTCCGCCGTTATGCATCGGAATACCGCTGCCATAAAGCCAGCAGCCATTTTCATACCGCACTTGCCCTGCCTTGGCCTCTAAGCAAATTACGCCTTTGGTCCGATTAAAAATGACAAAATCCGTTTCGCTCTCGCGGAAAGTGCCATCTCTTGTATCAGTGATCCGGAAAGAGTGAAAGACATAATAATCTTCAGGAAGAAGGGCTAATGCGTTGAATATTAGTCCTTCCTGACTTGCCGGGTCAAAGTTCCGAGGCTTCTCCGGAATCATTATTGCCATATTATTGTTCCTTTAACACATCAAGTATTTTTCTGACAGTAACCGTATCGTCGGCGCAGTAAATGCATCGAATGTCACTGTTTTTCGCTGCCGCATAACATTCCTCATTGTCCGAAGTGAAGAGTGCGACTTGTGACTCCTTCCAAAAAAGGTCACACTTTTGCATCTCTTCGTTTCCGCCTACTTGAAACATGCAGTCTCTGTATGGCTTTTCCTTTTGTGAAAACAAATCGCTGTTGCTTTCCAACTCGGAAAGCAATACTTTTTCTTTCGTATCGACAGCCCAAGTCCTAAGGCTATTCCATATTTCGGCATAGACAGAGTCTCTTAAATCTGTCCCATAATCTGTAACGATAACATGTACGCTGCTTTTCAGGCTTACATCAGTGGTGACCTTGGAAATACTGTTATCCTTCCAGGATGCCGTGCCATATAATTGTCTGCTGTAGAACCCCATTTCACGATTTTCATAAGTGCCGACAATGGTTCCTCTGTCCAAGAAAATGTTGAACTCTTCACAACTCGTTTCCGGAATCAGGCAACACGAATAACAGGCAGATAAGTTGAGAGAATCGCGTCCCTGACCCATGCTGAGACTGCAAACGGGGTCATTGGAACAAGTCATTGCTTCTTCCATTGCCTTTTTGAATATACCCGGGAATGTGTCAGCACAACCTTGTCGCACCAAACCTCCCATAGTGCCTTCCGAATCTCCGCTTGCGGTATAAATGAAGATTCCTGACATCTGCTTCCCTTCCGAAATTTCGCTGCAATACAGGCGTTCTTTCAATGAGGCGATACTGTACCCGCACTCAAAACTCAGCTGTTTAATCAAGGTATGTGAAATTGTGTGCAGAAGAAGAAATTTTGCAGTCACTTTTCGCGGCTTGGATTGCCCTATAAATGATTTTCGATAATTCTCATTCAGAACATCAACTCTGTGCTGAATTTCAGGGTTGTCCTTTTGCCATTCAGAAATTGCATTTTCATCAAATTCTATAAAAATGCCTTCACCGCGAACCTCATAAGCAGGATACCAATTTGTGTCTTGTTGCTTGACAGGAACAACGTACTCCGAAGAGCTTTCACCCATATTAGCGTCTACAGGTTTAAGCCTTGAAAATCCAACAAGAGCCTGTACTTCCCGGACTTTGTGTATCAAAGAGATGCTTTTTATGAACGGAATTGCATAATTTGAAATCTCCGTTCCCTCGCGCAGAAAGTCACCGTAATCATCGGTTGACATCGACACTTCACCGCTGAGTGCTTCGTATTCTTCTGCCCGATATTTTACACTTGTTGTAAGGTATTCATCTTCGCCAGTCGGAACAATCCATTTTCTTTCCAATATCGGCTGTACCTTTTCCGTTGTTATGCCTTTTTCTATTGCTATCTTCTTTGCGTAGTCTCTTATTGTACTCTGAATCAACATCGGCAACAATTCTTTAGGGACATTCCGCTTGTAACCAGCAATAATATTTTTACAATCCGCGAAAGCCGCACTATCCTCAATTTTCTTTGTAATCAGACTTGAGTACGGCGGAATGACAAGTGAGCTGACTGTGATCGGAAAGTAAACGGAAGAACTGCCCCTTTGTAACACTTTCGGATATGCTCCGCACCTATCTTTAGTATGCTTCCATGGGTGTCGCCCTGTGCAGTGAAAATTGTATTTACCCTCATGTTTTTGATCCAGTTCCTGCAAAGCGTCTTTGTCAAACGCCCCTTTGAGTGTAGCTTTAGCACCACAGGACTCACAAGAAACAGTAAGTCCTTCAAGCCCTTCGGTAGAGGACGCGCTGGTCTTAAATGTCAGGGTTGGATGTGCACAAATCGGTTTTGCTCCGCCGTACATGTTTTTGCAGTGAACCCATTTTACCCACGGGAAGTCATCAATGTGCCCACATTCGCATGCAGTGATAATACGCGTGACCACGAGATCTTGTCTGCACTTCGGGCATTGCATAAACTTAACCATATCCGGATCGCTATTGAGTCTTTTCTGTGTTGTTGACTTTTTGTAATCGGAAACCCAATCGCTGATTGGCTGAAATCGTCTGCATTTGGGGCAAAAATACCATTCCGGGAAGCGGGCATACGAGATACCCTCGCGACAATGAGGGTCATCTTGTCCACCGGGAAGTCCGAAATAATCAACGCGAAGCACTTTTTCAAGACGCTCATCATGTATTTGGACAACCTGCTCCTGCCAATATTCCGGAGCAGCAGTCATCAAAGTTTGGTTGGGAAAATCAATCATTGCTCCCACTCCGTATTGCAGAACCGCTTGTGATGCACGGACAGAATGAGTAATTCTGTTCAATGGGACTTTCTTAGCCGATTCCAAATCCATTGATTATACCTCCTCCCATATCAGAACATTTCCTGCAACCGTTGAATCAACGTTCCGCATAGATGTCATTGTATCGAACGCAGGATCGTTACGGCTTGTATTAAAAGGTTTCATCAAGCGCCCTTCGCCGTCGTCAGGTTCTTTAATCAGGAATTTTTCTCCGTAATAAAAGTGCTCTTCATCAAAGTTCTCTGCAAGTTGTTCCCACTTTTCAAACACCGAATCAATCTCAAGCGCAATTTCCGAAGAATCATCAACCATTTCTGTGTTCATCCGTTTAGAAATATCCGATGCACGCTCAGTTATGTATTTCTTAAGCTCTGCAATCCGTGCCGCATAGTCTTTGCGGTTGAACTTGGCTGCGCCTTTTTCTGCGCTGAGCTCATCTTCAAGAACACGAACCATCGCAATTATTACGGCGTGAAGGGCACGATCTCTCGCAGGTTTTGAAAAAGGCGTTGCGCCTGTCGGCTCGACATGCTTATAAAATGATTCGTGATAAGGCTTGAATTGCTCATAATGCGAACGATCTCTGCTTTTTGAGCCGTCATACAACGCAAAGGCAACACCTGGGAACGAGCGCCCGACTCGGCTCGAAGCCTGAATGTATTCACTGGTTAGCTTAGGCTGCCCAACCAAAAGCATGACATTCAACCGTGCAACATCTATACCCACGGAAATCATATTTGTAGCCAACAGTATATTGGAGGGGTAGCGCTTATTTTCGATGTTTTCTTTCGAATAGCAAAGCTTCTCGAGTTTATCCAGTGTTTCATTCAACTGCGTAGTATTGACTCGGCTTGTCAGTTCGTCCGCACGGGCAATCATTCTGGCATCTTTTGCGCTGCCAAGTCTGTATGCGGTCCTTTTAATAAAGTCCTTAACATCATCGTCTACCAAGGTTGAGCACTTGCCTAAATCCTTCAGGCTGTTAAAGTAGACCGTGAGCGTCCAAAACTTGTCTTTGATATCATCGGGCAAATCCATTGTATTGATTTCCTGCATCAGAGCAGCTATTGATCGAACTTCCATCATAGCTTTGGTTTTCCCTGACGGCATAAGCCCGACATATTTTCGACCATAGATTTTATGGTCGTAGTTAATTATTGACTCTCTTGCAAAGAAAGAATCTTCGGCATCCAATCCGGGATGCGGAAACTGGCTGACTTCTCGATTATACAAAGCAGAGCACTGCTCTTTAGCCCGGCGGATTGTTGCCGTAGACGCAACAATTTTGGGACGAATGCCATTACGGGTGCATAATGCATCAATGGCTGTCTCATATAAACCGACCATTGTACCCAGAGGACCGGAGATCAGGTGCAGCTCATCCTGAATAACCAAGTCAGGGGCGCGGTTGCCGGTCCCGGCGGCAAAGAATGTGCCGATTTCTTTTTTCCACGGAATCATTGCAAATTTATCCACCGTGCCAAAAAGAAGCGTCGGCGGGCAGGCATACAGTTCTTCGTCAACAATCTGAATCGGCAGTTTTCCTTGTTGATTAAAAAAACAACTCTCCTGCGGGCAAAACAGTTCAAAATGCCGATTGTTTCTCATGCGGTAACCGAAAGTCCCAACCATTTTTGTGCCGATTCGATCTTTGACTAATTTTGTTCCGCACCACGGGCATTTCAATACCTGAAATTTATTGTGCTGTTCCTTCGCATATTGAAGGGTGTCTGTTCGCGCATCAGTAAGTTCTTTCAAGTGTTTTTTCGCATCTGCATTTGTATTGGGAATATGCTCTCGCCCGATCCACAAGCCAATTGTGATTTCAGTATTTCCCAACGGATATTTTCCGTATTTTGGATGGCGCGATACTGCATCACTGCGAATATATTCACAGGCGCATATCAGAGTAGACGCCCTTGTAAATTGCTGTGCAGCCAGCAGTCGCAAGGTGTAGCGCATAATAACAGTTGTCCCATCCGAATCGGGAAGATGCGCAAGGCGCCTGTAGAATATAGTAAATGCGGTCAATCCGAGGTATGCCTCTGTTTTTCCGCCGCCGGTAGGAAACCAAATCAAATCCACAACATCTCTGTCGCAGGCAGTGTCATTTGTAACAGACTCGATACTCATTAACAAAAAGGCAATCTGAAACAGTCGCCAGGCATAGTTGTCTCCGGTTATACTGCGGGGTTCGCCATAGTCTAAAGTCTCAAGAAGTTTTGTTAAATCTTCATCTCCGGGATAGCGATCAATATCTGCCATGTCGGATTGTAATTTCAAATGTACTCGCTGCATAAACATTGCCCTGTTTGCAAGAGAAAACGCAGTCCAAGCAACCGAATCATCATTTAAGACCTTCAGTCCTGCTAACATTCTGTTTCTTGCTTTAAGACAACCGGCGATATTGCTTTCAGCCGCTGCTTTGTAGCAGGCTGAAAGCTCCTGCTGTTTTTCCTTCAGCGTATCTATCCAACCGCTGTAAGCGTCTGCTACGCTTTTGAGTTCCGACAGTTTTTGAGACTTTTCCGTCTGATCCAAATCAGACAAATGGCGCATGGAAAGAGCCTCTTTATGTATACCTAAGCCCTGAGGAATAGAGAAATCCATGGAAGGAACTTCCGTTTCAGGGAAAAAGTCGTTATATATTTCGCCGTTTCCGTCGGCATCAATATTCCAGTTGACGGATGTGCCGAGTCCTGTTCCGTAAACGCGCTTATTTCTGTATTGAAGTTCCAATGACTGTTCTTCGGCATCTAACAAATTGAAATCAACCAGGGATGAATACTCGCAGAATCTAAACCCGTTTACATCAGATTTGATTTTGACTGTCGGCTGAAAAAGGCAGCGGGTTCCGTTCGACTTTTCTTCATCATCGTTTACAAGCATGACAGTAACCGAATATAAATTTTCATTGATTTTTCTTTTCAATGCAGTGATTTTTGCACTTGTTTCATCGAGTCGCTTATTGTTGTCTACATAATCTCCCGATGAGAAATCAATAACAACATCTGCATTGTGCGGGACTCGTACATATCCGCCTTTCAATTGGTCGCAAAGTTTATACATTGCAGGGAAAATACCATACTCATCGCCGTCAAGAAAATCCTGCTCATGTAAATCACGAACGGTTTTCCTGTTTAAGCCGGTACGAAGTTTCAGACACTTTTCTTCGTTGTCGTAAACCACATACGAGGACAGTTGGGGTGGCACTGCGTATTTCTCCGGGCAATCCGGAGAAAAGGGTATCCGACAATCAGGCATCGTCGCTCTTCTGTAAGTTGCAAATATAACCTCGCATTTCAGCAGCTGCGGATCAGATGATACAAGAAAAGTAAATCCCAGAGAAGACGGCATATTCTGCGCGGCCAAGCTGATTTCCTCGTCCAGATTTTCTTCCTCTGCAGGGGCAACCGGATCTGGTTTTTCCTTGCCGTCACCTTCAGTTCCTTCATCTTCGTCCGAAGGATCTTCCGGCAGCTCACCGGATTCTTCCTCCACTCGTGAAGAATCGTTACTGTCGGCATTTAATTTGTTGTTTTTGGGAAAAAGTATCCCTATGGAGTAACGCACATCCGGGGAATTTGTTATCAGCTCATGCTCCGAATCGGGAATTGAAATTTCCGACCCGGGACCAAGCAATTCCTCCTTAACCCGAGTGATATACTCATCCCGGGCCGACAGAAACTCACGAATGGAGCTCATATAGCATCCTCCTATTGGTCGATAGTAATGGGACGGTTTATTGTGTTTACCGGAACTTCATCGTCCACAAAAGTAATTGTTTCTATTTGAAGTGTAACTGCGGCATCTTTAATTCTATCTGCAACGGTTGCTGTCATCGAGTCTGTAGCATTACTGTTTCCGGTCACTTCACCCAAAATTGCCTGACCGATTGCTTTCAATATCCGGCGACGAATCTTATAAATTTGTCCTCCGGCATCAAAGCAAACTTCTGCGCTGTCAAACAGCTCATCATTTCCTGCAATTAAAGCAATCTGCTGAATTGAGTCAAGTTTTTGCGGTCGCACGGTATGGGATTCTTCGTCCAGCCATCCACGAATTGTAATTTCCTGAACACTTACTCCGTTTGAAATCATCTCGTCCGCAATTGCCTTTGCGCTGCTTCCGGTTTGTTTCATATAGTCAATAAGTGTTTTTTTCCACTCGCGGGATTTGTAATAGGCTTTTTCAATTTCGGGAGGAACAAGTTTGTTGTTAATCATATCCCGCAGGATTTCTTCAACTATATCCCTCGTTTTAGATGTGCTCCGTGTAAATACAATGACATCACCTTCTGAAAGATCCGATGCAACGACCTCTTTAACCGAATTATCCGCCTCATCCAAAACATAAGCCTTATAGTTCTTGGTAAAGAAAGCTATCTCATCCGAGTCAAATTTTGCTACTGCAACAATCTCAGCCATACTTTTTCCGTCGCCGCCGGAGAAACTGTTCCGAATCGCTTTAATCGGAGATGAACTGATATAGTCCATAATCTCTGTATTGATGTTGTCCACTTCATTCAGGTCATATTCATCAATCCCTATCGAGTCTTCTTCGTATTCGTCATCGGTTAGAATTGTGGATCGCGTGTTCAGCAAGTGCTCAGCGGCTTTTGCATCGCGCACCTGTTTCTTATATCGATATTTTTCACATTCATAAAGCAACAAGTCGATTTCTTGTGACGAACGGCAGCGAAGGGCGTCAAATCGTTTTCCCGAAATATTACCGACAACAATAATTGCGCTGTACAATTGCGTATTGTCGAACTGGTTTGCTGTCATTATGCATATATTTGCTCTGCTATCAAGGTTATGCAGACTCAGAAGCTTGTTAATCACAATGCCAAAATAGGCTTTGGGGACAATAACTGCAATTTTACCCTGATGAGTTTCAATAGCTTTCAAAAAAGCTGTTTCTTTGTATGTGCTGTCGTGAAGCTCTAAGTAGGCATCTTCAAGGATGCTTACTACGGATGTTGCTGACTCTTTCAGAAAGTCAGGAAATCCCTTTGCGGTTTCTTCAATCCGATGCAAGCGTTGATCCGGTTTTTCAACACTGTCTACAATCCCGTATTCAATCAATTCTTCCAACAGACCTATCGAAAAAACGGCAGTCATAAACAAATTCATCAACGAATAGGATTGCACAATGAAATCATCTTTTTGTTCGGAATTGTACTCTGAGGATTTTACAGAATACATCGCTCGTTTGAACGCTCTGTATGTTTCCCAATTTATAAATCCGGGAATAACCGTTGCTGTAACTTCCTTATCGATGATCGCTCCGATTTGAGCATTCATTTGCTCCGTATACGGATTACACACTATCGGAGGGCGACTGTTTGACAGCAAGAAGTCTTTTGTGCAGGCAAATAGGTTTGCTTCTTCATAATTGGCAATTAGGTTGGAGGAAGCCTCAGAGTCAAGATGCATACACAAATAAACATACTGAATAGATTTCCGGTCAAGCAACTCAGGCAATTCGGACTCGCTGTGATGGTACAAATCCTCACCACAAACAACAAGCCCGATGTGCCTATTGCCACCTTTTTTCAGCAACAATTTTCTTGCCACAGAAACTTTCCCTGTGATCTTGATTACAGGCTCATTTTTTGATAGGTTAACGCCGTACTGGTACTCCCGATTGCTTTCTGTGTAATAGGATACGGGTACCAAATCGGTCAGCTTAATATCCGTGTCATCGAATCTGAATGATATGCTTCCGACAAGCTCGTTTGCCTCCTCTCGAGACATGACAATTACCGTTGATGTATCAACAGTTCGGGGAATTTCTGCATCCTCCATCCCCAGAACAGACCTGAAAAAGTCATATCTTTTTTTACTTTCACGGCGAAGTCCTCGACCGTCCATGGATTTTGACGATCCAAAGTATGGTACAATTTTTGTCCAGCGTGACTCGGGCAAATATTTTCGACCGTTTTTGTCGCTTTCCAGCACAATGTACTTTCCGGGAGTCATTAGGGGTGTATCACCGACAGAGTTTACAAATCCCTTAAAAATCCACTTTAACGGCTTGCTGTTTCCTGTATTGCCGTCATAACATAATACCAAGTCATCAGCCTGAAGCGAGAGAACAATATCGGTGGCGTTTGTTTCGTTATACAGCACATTTGATATTGCTGCAAATGACAAAAGAATTGCATCAAAGCAAACTGATCCCGTGTGCAACACAATCCCAACATTATGCTGCTTGTCCTCGATCGTAGAGGAAACAAAACTTGAAAATGTCTTAATGAGCAGTTCCTTGGAAACAACACTGCCGTTAATGCAAACATCACATTTTTCAATGATTTTGTTCATTGAGTTCCGGATCGAATCCATTTTTTGATGCACTTCCTTTCATTTGCTGAAGGATAGCAAGTCTTCGAATTGGTATGAGCCGTCAGATTCTTGATGAACGCATCCAATCTGAGTCAGTTGGGTTATAATCTGAGATGCCCGTGCCGCGGACACATCAAGGTATCTCGCTAATTCTTTTGTACGAAAACAGTTCAACTTGTAGTGATATACAATGCTGAAATATCGATTTAGGGTATCCTTTCTCAAATGATAAGCCAGTTCTCGGCTTATCAGGCTGCAAAGCAAAAATTCATTTCCGTACATACTGAATAGGCGCTTTTCAATGGGCGAAAAGGCATCGTACATTGTATCGCAGCACTGCTGAATGAAGAGAGCGTACTCCTCAATAACGGGGATAGTAACCGAGTTGCCGAATTGCTTAAACCTCTGCACGTTACGGATGCCTTCCGGAAATGAAAATTGGTCGATGCCGTTTTTATCTACAAAGGCGTATCCGACAAAGCCTTGCAACCGACCCCATTCATTTGGCGTCATTGTTCGGATAAATTTATCATTTATCGGAGAGTATTTGCCTTTTATGCTTGTCCCTGCACACGAAGCGCCGTTGATCGGATCATATATCAGATTTCTTTCTCGTCCGGAACCGCCGGTTGCAAGTAGTGTGTTGGCAATCGGGGTTTCAATCTCCGGCGCATTTACAATGCAATATCCAAAGCCATATCCTTTTTTATGCTGTGTAACTATATGCTTTTCTAATGTATCAAGGTATCCGGATGAAAGAAAAAAACGCGAATCGACTTTTTTGTCCAATACATCCGCAAGACTTTTAAAAACAGGTGTTCTTGATCTTTTAGTCGGAGCTTCCTCCGGCAGAAGACTTATATGTTGACCGAAATAGGCTCGGCTGAAAGCAACAATGTATACGCGAGGTCGGTTTTGAGGAACGCCGAAATCTCTGGAATTACGCAAAAAAGCCGAGCGCTTATATTGCGGGATACCGTCCTTGTCGTGCGTTACACCAACTATATGATAATCAAGCTGTCGATCAAGAGTATCAACAATTGTTTTGAAAGTTGCCTGCTTATCGTGCGAAAGAAGATTTTGAACATTTTCCAAAAAAACAACTTTGGGACGCGTCATTTTAATGATTTTTGCAATATCGAAAAAAATGGTTCCTTTTGTTTTATCCTCAAAACCATGCTGCAAGCCAACACTGCTAAATGCCTGGCATGGAAACCCGGCCATCAAAACATCGTAGTGGAGTGTTTGAAGGTGCTTCTTGAATTTTTCGTTTGTTACATCATTGCGGGGATCTTCGTGAAATAGGTGCTCGTATGTTTTGCAAGCCATTTCGTCGATTTCGGCTGAAGCAATATTTCTGTAGCCTCCGGCTAACTCGAATCCTCTCCGTATACCACCTATGCCTGCACACAGGTCGATTGTTTTCAACTTCATCTATCTCTCTCCTTGAGAGCATCGACGATTAAATCCGCACAGGCTTTTACATTTTTCTTTATATCATCGCCCCAGAAACGCAGGACTTTCCATCCGTCCGCCTCTAATGCAGCATTAACCTCTTTGTCTCTTTCTATATTTCTTTCTATCTTGGGAATCCAAAAATCACGATGACTTTTAATATCATCTTGTTTTATTTTCCAATTGTACCCGTGCCAGAATTCACTGTCACAAAAAACAGCAACCTTTTTCCCTTTAAACACAATATCAGGCTTGCCAAATACACTTTTGGCATTCTTTCTGTAACGAATGCCACGTGACCAAAGTTCTTTTCTCAGAAGAACCTCAATCTTGGTATCCTTACATCTTATTGCCTGCATATTTTTGTGTCTTTGCTCTGCAGTATGCGTATCCATGACAACATCTCCCATTCACCCTGTATATGGAAAACAGAGCGTTATGACTGCCTGATGGAATAGCAGTTCATTAATTGCAGGATAAGACGCATTTTACTTTTGCGTCGTATATGCTTCATAAATAATAACACAAATTGGTTTTGTGGCATCTTTAGGCATCAACGAGAATTTGTGCTGTTTCTGACGCCCCTTTGATGCGTCCGCCTTTACCGTGATTTAGAACCCGACGGACTGGGAAAACCGTCTCTCGGAGGTCTTTTCTGCTGTCATAAAGCCTTCCGTTTGATGTCTTTCGATTGTATAACACAACAATTCTATTATATTATACAATCGTTCAAACAAAAGCGCAACGCATTTAGGTGAAAATGTCTACAAATCATTGTCTGACATTGCAAAAAAGTCCCAATTAATATCCATTACTCGGTGAGGCTCATGTAGATTCAGAGCTGAATGTATGCAATCGACATTACAATTTGTATGGGAGATTTGAAAAAATACAAAACGAACTATGAGATTATAGAGCTGCTGAAATCGCAGAATTGCATCTGTCGTTAGGAAACACGGCAGTGACAGTAAAATGAAAAGGTTCGTTCTGTTTGCAGGTGCTGCACGGTATCATTTTCCGAAACACTGATGTTCGGCATTGAGACTGTTGCTGTATCATTCCAACCAAGAAATCAAAAAGACCGAAGCTGCAAAGCACATTGCCTCGCAACTGCGGTCTTTTGGTTTGGCTTATAAGCGGCATTCTGCATCCATGAAAACAGAGCCTTCAGTAACACAAACGCACACTATATTGCCAAAACGTATTATCGTCCTTTTTTTACATCAAATAATATTTGTGCATCAATCTTGGGCGCACAATTTCTGCGGGTTCTATCGATAACGAAATCCCATAGGTCGGGGGCGTTTGTCTTGCGATCGACAAAGGAATCGTCAAGGTTTCCGACTCGTGCCATCAGGATGCTCATTTGACGGCGGTAGTGGGTATCTTTGTCGGCTATAAACTGCCGAAAATCCGGGCGGCTGCGCAGACTGTGATACTTCCGAACATCATAGTCACAGACAGCATAGAGATACTTCTCGCCATACTCGCCGAATTTCAGCACACTGTAGTCATTAAAGATGGCTTCGGCAATCTTATGCTGATTCTCTTTCAGTGAATAATTGTCCATAAAAAGGTTGATTGGATGAGCGTTCATAAGGGAATATCCTCGCTATTGAAATCTTTGGCTTTTGCTTCGCTTTCTTGGATCGATGCTTGATCTGCGCGAAGCTGGTTGTAATTGATTTCCGGCTTATACAAATCGATGGCGTGCATAAGCAGCCCTTCGTGTTCTTTATACCATCTGCGTTCCTGCCCTACGGTAACACCGGTATCCGGCAAAATCTCCGCGTCCTCGGCAAGTTGCTCCTCCGACTGATATTCCGGTTCAGGCAGGTTGCGTGTGCTTTGATCCAGAATATGCTTGATTCTAAGCAGAGATTTCTTGGCCGGCATAGCCTGCAGGGTGTCAGGCAGGCGGATCGAAACACGACCATCTTCATCTTCTACGATTTCCAGTCCGTGATAGCTGGTATGCATTTCATAGATGATACCCAAAAGACCCTCTACGGTATCAACATCCAAGGGCTGCAGCATACTTGGAACCACCTCAAGCGCGAGCGCCAGACGGTCGAGAATCTCCTCTTTGGGGTGACGTGTGCCATATTCATAAGCCTGAAGGTGGGTCGTCACAATTCCCACCATGTCGGCCAGCTTTTTTTGAGAAAAGCCATTTTCCATACGGAGCTTTTTTATTCGTCTGCCTTGGGTATCCATAATATTTCCCCCAAAATATGAAAAAAATAAGAAATAATAGCACAAATAGTTGACATACAAAAAGTGTGTGCTATAATGAGTGCATAACCAAGACATACAAAAAGTATTTCTTGGTTATGCACCTTGAAAACTGAATATACCAAGTCTTCAATTTTTGCAAATGTTTGTGTTCCTGTGCACAGCGCTGAACAGATAAACACTTATTTATTAAATTATACCGCAGGAGGGATAGTTATGGCAAGATACAGCAAGCAAAAATCTCGTATGAACAGGGATGAACATCCAGCGTTCGTGCCTATGCTCAAAACCGTGGAGCAGATGGCGCTTATTTCCGGCATCGGAGAAAACAAGCTGCGTCAACTGATGGCTGACGGTGAACTGGAGTTTATCCAGAACGGCAATCGGCGTCTGATTTCCGACCAAGCGATTTGGGATTACTACAACCGCGCCAAGACCCCGGCAAAGGCCGTCGGCGGGTATTGATATGGCGATCCGCGAGAGAAAAGTCAAAAACAAGCGAAACAGCCAAGGAATTTTAACAGGCAGATCGGGCATCGTCTACGATGTCAATGTGAAAGTCTACGAGAACGGCAGGCAGAAAAGCATTGCTAAACGTGGTTTTGCAACGCGCAGGGAAGCAGAATTGTATGAGGCACAGATCAAGCTGGAGTTACAGACTGGCAGCGCCGCTATGGTCGGCTATGGACCAGAGAGCAAACAAAAGCTAAAAGAGTATCTGCCCAAGTGGTACGAAAGCTACCACCATAACCTTGCAAAAAGTACACGATACAGCTATTGGAGCGGCATAAGCATACATCTAATTCCCATGCTGGGCGAAGTACCTCTGAATAAACTGACACCCCAAATGATTGACGATATGATTGCGCAACTGCGTGAGAAGGGACTGGCGGAGAATTCAGTGCGTTATTGCCATCGGATTTTAAGCTCTGCGCTGTCCTCGGCGGTAAAGTATGGCTACATTCCAAACAACCCAGCCAAGAACATCATGACACGGTTTAGTAAGAACGCCGGGCGCAAATATGAAAAGTACACCGTGGAACAGGTGCAGCAGCTTTTGGCGTTTGTACATGGTAATGTACTTGAGACCGTGGTGCTGCTCGCTGTTCTGTTTGGGCTGCGACTCAGCGAAGCACTGGGGTTACGCTGGCGTGATGTTGATTTGACGCACAGGCAAATTACCTTGCGAGGCCAAATTCCCTGTGACCTGCCGAAAGATGCTAAAATTGTGCCGCACTTGGAACCATTGAAAGACCGTGACGAAGGCGAAACACGTTCATTTCCCATTACAGAAGAAGCACTGCCAATCTTTTTACGGCTTAGACAGGAACAAGCCGACCAGCGGCGGTTGTGCAAGCTCGGCGGGGTCAAGTATTACGATAACGATCTTGTTGTGTGCAAGCCGGACGGTTCGCCATACTTACAAAAGCGTATTTCGGTCAAGTTTAACGGATTTATGCGTAGCACTGGGATGCCGAAAATCCGATTTCACGATCTACGCGGCACAGCGGGCACCAATATGTACAATTTGACAGGTGATTTTTATGCAGTTAGCCAAATTCTCGGACATTCAGTGGACGATTTTTCCCAGCAAATGGGCGTAAATCTGAAAATCAACACCGTCACGACCCGCTATGTACAAGTACAGGAGCAGCGCAAACTCAGTGTGCTGACGGCATACCACCAAGCAGTATTCGCAACACCGAAAAACGCTGCTGTTGGAGATAACTCTTTATAAGTTATTATCCCTTCTCGCAGGAAACCATGAACTGTGGGCAACAATTCGGGCAACAAATGGCTTTTTGCAACAGATTATTGTTGCAAGTGGATTTTGGCTTGTAATAGTCATTGCGTAAACTTACAGCATCACATTTCAAAGCCGTAAACAAAAATATTCGCCGTAAAATCTTTCGATTTTACGGCGAATATGGCGCAGATGGTGGGAGTCGAACCCACGCGACAGTCTCCTGTCCTAAAGCATTTCGAGTGCTCCCTCTTACGACCACTTGAGTACATCTGCCTATTTAATTTTGTTGCAAGGAACTTCCCGCAAGGCGTGATTTCGAGTGCTCCCTCTTACGACCTCTTAGGGAATGCTCCATGTTCTGGGTTCCTGCCGGATACTAAATTAGTATAGCAAAAATGCCGTCCCGCGTCAAGATGCGGGGCGGCATAATTCCTGTATACTGGGGGATATCTCATGTACATCAGAACAAATGCTGTTTCTGCACCGGGCCGGGGGCAAAGGGGGTATCCTCGTGGTGGCGCACCACAGTCACCTCGCGGGTCTTTTCCTCCACATGGCCGTTGGCTTTGGGCACACTGTAAAAGCTGCGGGTAATGTTATAATAGCCGCGCATGTGCTGCACCAGGTATTCGGCCACAGCGGGCAGGCAGTCGGTATCCTCAATGTTTTCATAGTTATAGTCTGCGTACAAAAATGCCGTGTGCTCCCCCTTGCAGACCAGCGTGATTCCCGCTTCGTCCAGATGCAGTTCATCCACAGCGCACTGCTTCAGGCCGCTCAGGCCGCTTTCGCTGGCAAGTTGGGTGGCGCGGCGGCGCATAGCCAATGGAACGGACTGCGGGTCCAGCGCTTCGTTGCCGCGCTGGCCGATTTCCAGCAGGATGTCCCGCATCATGCGGCTTTCCAGCAGCGGGCGGATCTTTTCCTTCGCGCGGGCTTCCTCGGTTTTTGCCTGAATTTTTTGCAGCAGTCCCATTCTTTTTCCTCACTAAACACATATCATTGCCCTGCGCACATCCGCATCAGCATCAGGGGCATCTTACTTTTTCATCGTGTAACTAATATTATATTATAGCATACCTTTTCATCCTGTGCCAGCGCGGAAGATAACTTTTACACCAAATTCATTCTGGTAAATCTTTTTAGCTGTGTGCTTTTTTGTATTCAGCTTTCATTCTTTTTTCTCCGTCAAAAGCACAAATTCAATCCCCGTTTTTTTGTCTATTTTACTCTTTGCCTCATGCCATTCATTCTCATTTTTCTTTTCTCTGCTCTTTCCCGTTGCACCCTGCCAGTTTCTGCATTATACTGATAAAAAAGTGCACCGGCAGGTTTCCCCCGCCGGCAGCCGGACAGGAGTGCGGCCTATGAACATTACCGCGTTTGCCCAATATGCCGGGGTATCCAAGGCAGCGGTCAGCCGCTATTTTAACGGCGGGTACTTAAGCGCCGAAAAGCGCGCCCAGATTGCCGCTGCGGTGGAAGCCACCGGCTACCGCCCCAGTATGCAGGCCCAGATGCTGCGCACCCGCCGCACGCGGCAGATCGGGGTGATCATGCCGCGGCTGAGCAGCGAAAGCTGCGCCCGCATGGTGGAGGGCATCAGCCGGGTACTGGACGACCAGAACTACCAGCTGCTGCTGATCAACACCGCCAACAACAACACCCGCGAAGTGCGCGCGCTGGATACCCTGCGGCATGATACGGTGGACGGCATTATCCTGATTGCCACCATGTTTACCCCGGAACACCACGCGGTGCTGCAAAGCCTGCATGTGCCGGTGGTAATCGTGGGGCAGCAGTATCCCGGGTTCAGCTGTGTGTTCCACGATGATTTCGGCGCGGCGCAGGCCGCCACCGCCCACATGCTGCAAAAGGGGCGGCGCAAGCCGGGCTACCTGGGCGTGACTCTGCTGGACAAAGCCGTCGGCCTTGCCCGGCGCGAAGGCTTTGACAGTGCGCTGCGAGATGCAGGTCTCGTGCCCCAGCCGCAGCGAATGAGCATTGCCAAGTTCAACATGGAATCCGGCTACCACCAGGCGGAGCAGCTGTTTGGCCGTGCGCCGGGGCTGGACTGCCTGTTCTGCGCGACCGACTCCATCGCCCTGGGTGCGCTGCAATACTGCCGCAGCCACAGTCTGCGGGTGCCGGAGGACATCATGATTGCCGCTGTGGGCGACAACCGCATTGGCCGCGTTGCCTATGTGCCGCTGACCAGCGCCCATCTGCATTACCGCACCGCCGGGGACAAAGCCGCCCGCCTGCTGATGGACATGCTGGCGGACCCCCATGCCGAGCCGCAGATGATCAAGCTGGATTATGAGTTAAAATGCCGGGCCTCCACCGGGGATGACAACTCAGATGAAAATGTCTGGTCGCTATAACAGGCATCCTTTGCGCCACACTTCCCTGCATCACTGCGGGGAAGTTTTTGTTTTGTGCACCCTTTCCATGCAGTCCCCTGTTTTTTGTGCATTTTACCAAAGAGCGGTGTGAAACTGTGTGAAATCGATAACAGAATCTTTGCAAGTTGGGTCGTTTGGTCAATAGAAAAAGCACTCACCTTCGTATATAATAAAGCTGTCAAATGAAACAGGCCCCGGAACCTCCTACCGGGCCAACAGATAAAAGAAGGAGCGTGCAACATGGATTACAAGAAAGCAGCCCAGCAGGTACTGGACAACATCGGCGGTGCTTCCAACATTGTATCGGCCGCACACTGCGCAACCCGCCTGCGCCTGGTGATTGCGGATAATTCCAAGGTGAACAAAAAAGAGCTCGAAAATGCTGAGGGCGCCAAGGGCGTATTTGAAGCCCAGGGCCAGCTGCAGATCATCTTCGGCACCGGCATTGTGAACAAGGTGTATGACGAGTTCACCGCCCTGGCCGGAATCACCGGTGCCAGCAAGGAGGAAGTCAAACAGGCTGCCGCTTCCAAAGCACCATGGTACCAGCGGGCCATCAAGACGCTGGGCGATATCTTTGTTCCCATCATCCCGGCCATCGTGGCTTCCGGCTTTTTGATGGGCATTATGGAAGCGCTGAACTTTATGGTCAACAACGGCTTCCTGAACATTGATACCAGCGGTTCCATCTATGTGTTTGCCCAGCTGTTCTCCAACACGGCGTACACCTTCCTGCCTATCCTGATCGCGTTCTCCGCCGCAAAGGTGTTTGGTGGCAACCAGTTCCTGGGTGCTGTCATCGGCATGATCATGATTCACCCCAACCTGCAGAACGCCTGGACCGTTGCTTCTGAGGGCGTGCAGACCTACCAGTCGGTGTTTGGCGGGCTGTACAAAATTCCGCTGGTCGGCTACCAGGGCCACGTTATCCCCGTTATTATTGCCGTGTGGCTGATGTGCCAGATTGAAAAGCGGCTGCACAAAGTTGTGCCTGCCATGATCGACCTGTTTGTTACCCCGCTGGTCTCCGTTTTCGTTACCGGTTATCTCACCCTCGCTGTCATCGGCCCAATCTTCACCACGCTGGAGGACGGCATCATCAACGGCGTTCAGGCTTTAATTCAGCTGCCGTTCGGCATCGGTTCCTTCATCATGGGCGGTTTGTACGCCGTCACCGTTGTGGCCGGTATCCACCATATGTACACCCTGATCGACCTTGGCCAGCTGGCCAAGTTTGGCTTCACCTACTGGCTGCCCCTGGCCAGTGCCGCCAACGTTGCCCAGGGCGGTGCCGCTTTTGCCGTTGCCCTCAAGAGCAAGAACGCCAAAGTTAAGTCTATGGCCCTGCCCTCCGCCCTTTCTGCCTGCATGGGCATTACCGAACCCGCCATCTTCGGCGTCAACCTGCGCTACTTTAAGCCCTTTATCGGCGGTCTGGTCGGCGGTGCCTGCGGCGCTTTGTATGCCAGTGTGACCGGCCTTGGTGCCACCGGCACCGGCGTAACCGGCATCTTCGGCATCCTGCTGCATCTGCACATGCCGCTGCAGTACCTCATTATGATGGCAATTTCCTTCGGCGTTTCCTTCGCTGTGACCTGGGTGATCTGGACCCCCGAAGCCGAGGAAGCCAAAGCCTGATGTTTTCCCCTCTCAATCAATAAGGAGCTACCTGTTATGAATGCCTTGCAGCGTGATTTGAAGCGTCTTGTCCCCATGGTGGAAGCCGCCGGGGCCGCCCGCGCGGCGGCGGATCCCCACCGGCAGAAGCTGCATGTTCAGCCCCCTGTGGGCTGGCTGAACGACCCCAACGGGCTGTGCCAGATCGGCGATGAATACCATGTATTTTATCAGTACGGCCCGTTTGACCCCACGGGAGGGGTCAAGCACTGGGGGCACGTGCGCAGCCGCGATTTGTTCCACTGGGAACGCCTGCCCGTAATGCTGTACCCGGACGAACCGTTTGACTGCCATGGCGTTTATTCCGGCTCCGCTCTGGTGGAGGACGGCATGCTGTACCTGTACTATACCGGCAATGTCAAGCACCCCGGCGAATATGACTACATCAAGCAGGGGCGCGGGCACAATGTCTGCCTTGCCACCAGCCGCGATGCCATCCATCTGGACAACAAGCGCTGCCTGATGTACAACCAGGATTATCCCGCCGGGCTGACCTGCCATGTGCGCGATCCCAAAGTGTTTGCACTGGATGGGCGCTACTATATGGTGCTGGGTGCCCGAACACTGGACGACCATGGCGAAGTGCTGGTGTTTGAAAGCGCCGACAAGCTGCACTGGAACCACATCAACACCATCACTACCCCCAAAGCCTTTGGCTATATGTGGGAATGCCCCGACCTGTTTGAGCTGGACGGCCAGTGGTTTTTGGCGGTGTCGCCCCAGGGCATTGCCTGCCAGAACGTGTACGGCTGCGGTTACTTTGCCCTGCAGGGTGACTGGCGCACCGATTGCACATTGAGCGAATTCCACGCCCTGGACGATGGCTTTGACTATTACGCGCCCCAAAGCTTTGCCGCCGCGGATGGCCGCCGCATCCAGTTTGGCTGGATGGGCATGCCGGATGCCGATTACACCAACCCCACCGTGGAGTATGGCTGGCAACACTGCCTGACCCTGCCCCGCGTGTTGACCCAGGACGGCAATGGCTGCCTGCTGCAAGCCCCTGCCGCCGAGCTGAACGCCCTGCGCGGCGAAGCCCGCCAGCCGGCAGACGGCGAAACGGTTGAAACGGACCCCTGCTTTGACCTGACCGCCTCCCCCGCCGGGGATTTTGTCCTGACCATTGCCAACGGCCTGACCCTGACTTACACCGAAGCGGACCGCACCTGTACCCTGCGCTTTACCGATGCAGCGATTGCCGCCGGGCGCACCGAGCGCAAGGCTGTGCTGGATGCCCCCTGCCGCAGCCTGCGTGTTGTGGGGGATGCTTCCTCGCTGGAAATATTCCTGAACGACGGTGCCGCGGTACTTTCCACCCGGTATTACCCGGCAGCGGGCAAGGTTGCCGTGCAGCTTTGCGGTGCAGGCAGCACCCTGTATTCCCTTTCGATTTAACGGAGGACATTCCATGGCACATGATACCTTGTATGCGATCGGCGAAGCGCTGATCGATATGATTCCGTCCAAAACCGGCTGTTCCTTTGCCGAGGTTCCCTCTTTCAGCCCCCGTGTGGGCGGCGCGCCCGCCAACGTGTGCGGTGCTTATGCCCGCCTGGGTGGGGATTCTGCCCTGCTGACCCAGCTGGGAGATGACCCGTTCGGCCACAAGATCATTGATGAACTGGCTGCCTGCGGCATTGATACCAGCCACATCTGTTTGACGGACAAAGCCAACACCGCCCTGGCTTTTGTTTCGCTGGAAGCGGACGGCAACCGGACGTTCAGTTTTTACCGCAAGCCCTCAGCCGATTTGCTGTACGCCCCGGAGCAGGTGGATACCAGCCTGTTTGCCAACGCCTATGCCCTGCATTTTTGCAGCGTTGCCCTGGTGGAAAGCCCCATGCGGGAAGCCCACAAAACTGCCATTGCCGCAGCCCGCAGCGCCGGGACTATCATTGACTTTGACCCCAACCTGCGCTTTCCGCTGTGGCCGGACCGTGATGCTTTGCGCCGCACGGTGCTTGAGTTCCTGCCGCTGGCCGATGTGGTCAAAATCTCGGACGAAGAGCTGGAATTTCTGACCGGCACCAGTGATATTGAAGCCGCCCTGCCCAGCCTGTTTGTTGGCCATGTACAGCTGGTGCTCTACACCTGCGGCAGCGCCGGTGCCCACGCTTACACCCGCACCGCCCACGGCTTTTCCGCCAGCAAGCCGGTAAAGGCCGTGGATACCACCGGCGCCGGGGACGGGTTCATCGGCTCGTTCTTGTGGCAGCTGCACAAAAACGGGGTGGACCGCGCCGCCCTGCCCGCTCTGCAGGCGGACCAGCTGAACCAGTGGCTGGATTTTTCCAACCGGTTCTGCGGTTACAGTGTGCAGCGCTACGGTGCCATTGACAGCTACCCCACCATCGACCAGCTGTAACTTTCTGCCATTCTCTGCTATTTCATCATAAAGCAGCCGCCCGGTACAGGTTTTGCACCGGGCTGCTGCGTTTGTATCTTTTTACAAAGTGCCCACCTGCCCACAGGATTTCCTGTCAGCAGGCGGGTTTTGCTTATTCTTCGGCCGGTTCCCCGCGCAGCTTGCGGTATTGCGCAGGGGATTGGCCGATTTCTTTTTTGAACACTCGGCTGAAGTACAGCGGGTTGTCATACCCAACGATCTCAGATATCTCTTTTACGTTATAGTTCGTATGTTCCAGCAGACTTTGTGCATTGACCATGCGCAGTGAAAGAACATACTGTGCGGGCGACATACCCATATACTGCCGGAAGTTATGGATGAACCAGTTGGTGCTGACATGCAGCGATTCGGCATAGGCGTCAATGCTGATTTTTGTGTTGTAATTCTCATTAAAATAAGCAGCCGCCACTTCAATCTGTTCCTGCATGCTGCCGGCCACCTTGGGCTTTTCATGCTGCTGGCGGCTGACGAGAAGCAGCATATCATTGAACAGCGAAGCAATATAATCCTCGTACCCAAAGCGGCAGAGCTGCAGTTCCTGAATAATTTTGCGGAACAGCGCTTTGTATTCCGGCAAGACCCCGCTGTAAAACACATGCTCCTCCAGCGAGATCCCGTGGTAGGTCAGAATATTTTTTACATCGTTGCCGGTAAAATGAATCCAGAATACCTCAGGGTGATCTTCCAGGTAATACACATACTTTTGTATCTCGTCCGGCTTATACAGCACCATGTTCCCGGCGCTTACCACCTGTTCCACACCGTCAAACCAAAAATGTGCTTTGCCGTTGGCAACGTACAAAATCTGGTAGTCACGCCGGCCTTTCTGCCAATAGGTCGGCAGCCTTTTGCGCGTTTTCAGGCGGTAAGTCCCGCAGCTGCCCACAATGAGCGGGGCCGAATAATCCTTGAAATCCAAGCGGGAGTTATTCAGATAGCCGGCGTTAATGTACACAAAAATCACTCCTCGTTTTTGTCAATTTCGCGCGTACAAACTTTGCTTTTGGCGGTTTCTGCCCCAAATCCATTGATTTTGTGTATGTTTGGTCCCAACCTGTTTATGTCTTTGTTCCCTATGGAAATTGTATAATATTTTCAAACGGAACGCAAGTTGTATTGTTCAAATCACAGGAGGACCGCCATGGTTATCCCACAGTATTACGAAAACCCACACATTTTGCATGTAAACACCATGCCAAACCGTGCCTATTTTATCCCGGATGCCCGCCGCAATGACGCCCTTGTGGAACACCGGGAAACATCACAGCGGTTCCAGCTGCTGAACGGGACCTGGCAGTTCCGCTATTACCACAGCATTTATGATTTACAGGACCCATTTTATGCCCCCGGCTGTGACTTGGCGGATTATGATACCATTCCGGTACCCAGCGTATGGCAGAACTACGGATACGATCACCACCAGTACACCAACATCCGCTATCCCTTCCCCGCGGATCCTCCGTATGTGCCCAAAGAAAACCCCTGCGGTGCTTATCTTTATGATTTTGACTACCAGCAGGACGAAGTTGCCCCGCGCGCCTACCTGAACTTTGAGGGTGTTGCTTCCTGTTTTTATGTCTGGCTGAACGGCAAGTTTGTGGGTTATAGCCAGGTTGCACACTCCACCAGTGAATTTGACGTGACCGCATTGCTGCAAAACGGCAGCAACCACCTGGCCGTACTGGTGCTGAAATGGTGCGACGGCAGTTACATGGAAGACCAGGACATGTTCCGCATGAACGGTATTTTCCGTGATGTTTACCTGCTGTGCCGCCCGGAACAGCATATCCAGGACTATTTTACCACCACCGGGATCCTACCGGACCGCGCAGACATCAGAGTCCGCCTACGCTACCGCGATTTGGCCGTTGCCACCCGCATTACCATTTACGATGCGGCCGGTACCCTGATCGGCACTGCTGCCCCGGCAGCGAACCCCGATGATGAAGCCTTTCCCTACTGCGCGGTCATCCCGGTCCCTGCCCCGATTCTGTGGAATGCCGAACAGCCGTATCTTTATACCCTTGTGCTGGAAACGGCCTGCGAAACCATCACGGATCGTGTTGGCATCCGGGAAGTTCATGTGGCAGATAACCAGATTTTTGTCAACGGCCACTCCATCAAAATCCACGGCGTCAACCGGCATGAATCTGATCCCGTCACCGGTTATACCATCGGGCTGGAACAGACCAAGACCGACCTTGCCATGATCAAGCGGCACAATTTTAACGCCATCCGCACCAGCCATTACCCGGATGTCCCCTATTTTTATCAGCTCTGCGATGAATACGGATTTTTTGTGATTGACGAAGCGGATAACGAAAGCCACGGTGCATCGGAACTGTACTGTGACGGCAATGTTGACTGGAGCAATCATGTTGAGCACTGGAACGAGCCGATTTCCGACAACCCGGAATTTACCGAGGCCACCGTGGACCGCACACGCCGCTGTGTGGAGCGCGATAAAAACCGCCCCTGTGTGATCATCTGGTCTATGGGCAACGAAAGCGCTTACGGCTGCACCTTTGAGGAAGCTCTGGCCTGGACCAAACAGTTTGACCCCACCCGCCTGACCCATTACGAAAGTGCCCAGTATCACAGCCAGAAGCGCAAGTATGATTTTTCCAACATTGATCTGTTCAGCAACATGTATCCTTCCTTGGAAAGCATTCAGGCGTTCCTTGACCAACAGCCGGACAAGCCTTACCTGATGTGCGAATACTGCCATTGCATGGGTAACGGCCCCGGCGACCTGGAAGATTACTTCCAGTTTATCCAAAATCATCCCGGTCTCGTGGGCGGCTTGCTGTGGGAATGGTGCGACCACGGCATCTACAAAGGCAAAGCCCAGGATGGGCGCTCCATCTTTTATTATGGCGGCGACCACGGCGAGTGGCCCAACGATGGCAATTTCTGCATGGACGGCCTTGTTTACCCGGACCGCCGCCCCCACACCGGCCTGCTGGAGTTCAAAAACATTTACCGCCCAGCGCGCGTGACCCATTATGACCAAAGCACCGGCACCCTGACCCTGCACAACTACATGGATTTTGTGGATTTGACCGATTACGCCACGTTGAGCTATGAGCTCAACTGTGATGGTCAGGTGGTTTCGGCAGGCAGTGTTCCTTTCCCGGGTGGATTCCGGCTGCCGCCGCACGCGGATGGCACTCTGCCATTGCCGCTGGATGTACCGGCCAAGGGCAAATGCTTTGTGAACATCTTTTACCACTGCAAACAGGATGGCGCACTGATCAAAGCTGACCACCTGCTTGGCTTTGATGAAATTCCTTTGCAAAATAGCGACCCCCGCAACCAGGATGCCGTGCAGCTGCTGGGCCGCCCCGCCGGGGATGGGCTCATCACCATCCGCGAAACAGACCGTATGCTGGTTCTCAGCTGTGAGCAGTTCACCTATGTGTTCAACAAGTTGACCGGCCTGTTTGACAAAATGACCTTTGCCAATGAACCGCTGCTGGATCAGCCCATGGGCTTTAATGTCTGGCGTGCCCCAACGGACAATGATCGCAAGCTGAAAGCTGACTGGTATGCCGCCCATTATGACCATGCTGCCACAAACGCTTACCATACGGAATATACCGTAACGGCAAGCGGTGTAACCCTGCACACCCACGTTGGGATTGCTGCAATTTGCGTGCAGAAGTTCCTGGACCTGGATGTAACCTGGACCGTTGCCAACAACGGCAGTGTAGGCCTTGCCCTGCATGCCAAACGCAACACAGTCTTCCCGGAGCTGCCGCGCTTTGGTCTGCGGCTGTTCCTGCCGCAGGAGATGTCCCAGGTCAATTATTACGGCATGGGCCCCATGGAATGTTACCGCGACAAGCACCACGCCGCCAGCCACAGCAGCTACACCGCTACAGTCTGGCAGCTGCACGAAGATTACATCCGCCCGCAGGAAAACGGCAGCCATTTTGACTGCGATTACGTTATGTTGGCCGGAGATGCCGTGCGCCTGACCGCTGTGGGCACGCAGCCTTTCAGCTTTAATGCTTCCCACTACACACAGGAGGAACTGACCCGGAAAGCCCACAATTATGAACTGGAACCCTGCGGCAGCACTGTTTTGTGCCTGGATTATGCCCAGAACGGCATTGGCTCCGAAAGCTGCGGTCCCCGCCTGCTGGAACAGTACCGCCTGGATGACGCCACCTTTAATTTTGGCCTGCGCCTGTTCCCGGAAAAGAAATAATACACACCCTCTACACTTCAAAAAGAATGGAGAACGAACATGTCTGAAAGTACAGAAAAACGCTATTTGAAATGGTATAACAAAATTGGGTATGGCTCCGGCGATATTGCCGGCAACGTGGTTTACGCGTTCCTGTCCTCCTTTGTCATGATCTACCTGACCAACACGGTAGGGCTGGACCCCGGCATTGTCGGCACATTGATTGCGGTTTCCAAACTGCTGGACGGCGTAACCGACGTCTTCTTTGGTTCCCTGATTGACAAAACCCATTCCAAACTCGGCAAGGCCCGCCCCTGGATGCTGTACGGCTATATTGGCTGCGCTGTTACGCTGGTTGCCATTTTTGCCATTCCGGAAAGCCTGGGTCAGTTTGCCCAGTACGCCTGGTTCCTGATTGCCTACACCCTGCTGAACGCTGTGTTCTACACCGCCAATAACATCGCGTATTCTGCCCTTACAGCCCTTGTTACCAAAAACAGCGCCGAGCAGGTGGAAATGGGCTCCTACCGCTTCATGTTTGCCTTTGCCACCAGTCTGCTCATCCAGTCCATCACTCTGGGCGGTGTCACCGCTTTGGGCGGCGGTGTTCAGGGCTGGCGCACCATCGCCATCATTTACGCTATCATTGGCTTGATCGTCAACACCGTCTCGGTTTTTTCCGTCAAAGAGCTTCCGGAAAGCGAGCTTGTGAACACCAATGATAAAAACGAGATTGCCAAGGATGAAAAATACAACCTGATTGAAGCCGCTAAACTGCTGGGCTCCAACAAATATTACATGATGATCTGTGTCACCTACATTTTGCAGCAGATCTACACCGCCATGATCGGCATGGGCACCTATTACGCCATCTATATCTTTGGCAACGAGAACCTGTTCGGCGTTTTCTCCTGGGCCATCAATATTCCGCTGATCCTTGCACTGATCTTTACCCCCATACTGGTCGCCAAATGGCATGGTATGTACAAACTGAACGTGATGAGTTACGGCCTTGCCACCATCAGCCGCGCTTTGGTTGCCGTAGCCGGATTTATGGGGGCCAGTGGCAATGTTGGTCTGATGCTGCTGTTCACCGCCATTGCCGCCCTGGGCCAGGGTCCCTGGCAGGGTGATATGAACGCCGTGATCGCTGCCTGCTCAGAATACACGTGGCTGACCAAGCACAAGCGCGTGGATGGCACCATGTACTCCTGCACTTCCCTTGGTGTCAAGCTGGGCGGCGGCATCGGCACTGCCATTACCGGCTGGCTGCTGGCCGCCAGCGCTTTCGACAGAGCCCTGGCTGTTCAGCCGGACTCCTGCATCAATATGCTTAAAATCATGTACCTCATCATTCCGTTTGTGTTGGATGCCATCATCACCTTTATCCTTTCTCGTATGAAGGTGGAGGAAGCCAACGAAAAACTGCGCACCGAACTGAACCACTGATATTCTCCATTCTCCTTCCCGCCCGCAGCCCCAAAGATTCTTTAGGACTGCGGGGCTATTTTATACGAAAAAGGCGCGCTCTATGCAAAAATAGCATAGAGCGCGCCTCTGTATGTTTTATCTGATATTAAAGTTTCTTCAGTTCCTTCTTTTCGAAGGAACAAAATATCCCCGTAAAATCATCACAGATGCAGCACGCGGTCCTTGATTTCGGCGGTGCGGCCCTGGTTCCAGAACTGGGTACCGATGTAGCCGCAGGTACGGCGGGCAACGTTCAGCTTGCTCTGGTCGCGGTTATGGCAGTGCGGACACTCCCACACCAGCTTGCCGTCGTCCTCCACGATCTTGATCTCGCCGTCATAGCCGCACACCTGGCAGTAGTCGCTCTTGGTGTTCAGCTCTGCGTACATGATGTTATCATAGATGAACTGCATCACTTTGATGACAGCTTCCAGGTTATCCTGCATATTGGGCACTTCCACATAGCTGATGGCACCGCCCGGAGACAGGCGCTGGAACTCGCTTTCAAACTTCAGCTTGGTGAACGCATCAATCTGCTCGGTCACATGCACATGGTAGCTGTTGGTGATATAGTTGCGGTCCGTAATGCCCGGCACAATGCCAAACCGCTTTTGCAGGCACTTGGCAAACTTGTAGGTGGTGGATTCCAGCGGGGTGCCGTACAGCGAGTAATCAATATTTTCAGCGTTTTTCCACTCGTTGCACTTATCGTTCATGTGCTGCATCACACTCAGGGCAAAGGGCTTTGCGGCGGGATCGGTATGGCTCTTGCCGGTCATATATTTGCAGCATTCATACAGGCCCGCATAGCCCAGGCTGATGGTGGAGTAGCCGCCGTACAGCAGCTTATCAATGGGCTCGCCCTTTTTCAGGCGGGCCAGAGCGCCGTACTGCCACAGAATGGGTGCCGCGTCGGACAGGGTACCCTTAAGGCGGTTATGGCGGTACTGCAAGGCGCGGTGGCACAGTTCCAGGCGCTCATCAAAAATTTTCCAGAATTTATCCGGCTCACCGCCGGAGGAGAGGGCCACATCCGGCAGGTTGATGGTAACAACACCCTGATTGAAGCGGCCATAGTACTTCGGCTTGCCCGGCACATAGTTCTGGGCGTTGGCCACATTGTTCCAGCCATTGCCGGAACGGTCGGGGGTCAAAAAGCTGCGGCAGCCCATGCAGGTAAATACATCGCCGTTGCCCTCGGTCTCACCCTTAGACAGCTTGTATTCCTTCATCTTCTTTTCGCTGATATAGTCCGGCACCATGCGCTTTGCGGTGCATTTGGCGGCCAGCTTGGTCAGGTAGAAATAGGGGGTGCCTTCGCGGATATTATCGTCTTCCAGCACATAGATCAGCTTGGGGAACGCGGGGGTGATCCAGACGCCCTTTTCATTCTTAACACCCTGGTAGCGCTGGCGGAGCATTTCTTCCACGATAATGGCAAGGTCAGATTTCAGGCGCTGGTTTTCGCCCGCTTCGTTCAGGTACATGAATACCGTGATGAACGGTGCCTGGCCGTTGGTGGTCATCAGGGTAACGACCTGGTACTGGATGGTCTGCACACCGCGCTTGATTTCCTCGCGCAGACGGGCTTCAACGATCTGGGAGAGCTTTTCTTCACCGGGATCAATGCCCAGTTCCTTCATCTCCGCTTCGGTATCGCGGCGGATCTTTTTGCGGCTGATATCCACAAACGGTGCCAGATGGGTCAGGCTGATGCTCTGGCCGCCGTACTGGTTGGATGCCACCTGCGCAATGATCTGGGTGGCAATGTTGCAGGCCGTGGAGAAAGAATGCGGTTTTTCGATGAGGGTACCAGAAATAACCGTGCCGTTCTGCAGCATGTCGTCCAGGTTGACCAGGTCGCAGTTGTGCATATGTTGGGCGTAATAGTCAGCATCATGGAAATGAATGATGCCATCCTCATGTGCCTTTACAATCTCGGCAGGCAGCAGCATACGCATGGTCAGATCCTTGCTGACCTCGCCGGCCATATAATCGCGCTGAACGCTGTTGACGGTCGGGTTTTTATTGGCGTTTTCCTGCTTGACTTCCTCATTGTTGCACTCGATGAGGGACAGAATGCGGTCGTCGGTGGTGTTATGGGTACGGCGCAGGCTCTGCACATAGCGGTAGGTGATATATTTGCGGGCCACCTCATACGCTTTGGTCTGCATGATGGCGTCTTCCACCAGATCCTGGATCTCCTCCACGTTCATGGCGTGGTTGCGGCTCTGGCATTCCTGCGCCACATCGTCGGCAATGGCCGTGATCTGTTCCTTGGTCAAGCGCTGGTTGGAGGCAACAACGTTGTTGGCTTTGGTCACCGCTGCAATAATTTTGGATATATCGAAAACGGCCTCGCTGCCGTTGCGCTTGATGATCTTCATGAACTGTTATCTCCTTACCTCAATAAAAGCTGCCGGGTTGATCCCCCACACCAAAACCGCTCCATGATTTTGGCGAGCGTATTTATCTTACCGCATCGACCCGGCAAAGTCAAGCCAATGTACCACAATATATTGTATGTAATTTGATAATAGCACCCATATATGCCATATAGCGCGATGGGACGTTCAAAAAGATTGCAAAACAAAACGCCGAAAAAAGCGCTGGCTTTTTGGGTAAAATAGGCACTTTTTTCAAAGCTGCGATGATATGTGATTTTATTCTTCCCTGGCCGCTTGCTTTTGCCCGGCACGGCTGGTATACTGGTGCAAGGCATCTGCCTATTGTGATGATTTGCCGCAGCACTATACAAGATATAGTGTTGCATGTTATAAGGAGGCTCCCCGCGTGAACTACGCAACCATAAAGTACTGTGATATTGCCAACGGCACGGGCGTGCGTACCAGTCTGTTTGTTTCCGGCTGCCGCCGCCACTGCCCGGAATGTTTTAACGCCGTTGCCTGGGATTTTGGTTATGGCCTGCCCTTTGATAAAGCCGTGCGCAATGAAATTTTGGGCAGCCTTGCCCCGGATTATATTGATGGGCTTTCCCTTTTGGGCGGCGAACCCTTTGAGCCGGAAAACCAGCGTGCGCTGGTGCCGTTCCTGCACGAAGTACGGGTGTTGTACCCCCACAAAACCATCTGGTGCTACACCGGCAATGTATACGAAACCGAACTTTTGCAGCCCAGCCACGCCCGCTGCGAAGTGACGGACGAGATGCTGAGCCTAATCGATGTGCTGGTGGACGGCGAATTCATCCCCGCGCAGCACGATATTTCGCTGCGGTTCCGCGGCTCCGGCAACCAGCGCATCATTGACTTGAACGCCACCCGCGCCGCCGGGCACACCGTACTGTGGCAGGATGACCCGCTGTTTGCTGACCACAAGATGTAAGGCAGCGAGTTCGCGTTTTTGGATTTTGTGTAACTTTTAACAAATTTGACTTGTATTTCTGCCCCGCAGGGTGTTATACTGACACTAATTTAAGGCAACACCGCACAATTCCCGCCTTGCGGCTTAAGCACCGCTCCGGGAGCTGCGGCACGGCATCTGCGTTGCCAAAATGCTCGATAATGTCGGGTTGCGGTA
>OJQH01000053.1_pt1 | contig 74535 bp, 56 predicted proteins | sample 1601421 | NCBI WGS metagenome assembly OJQH01 (sample SAMN03922503, study PRJEB24848) | human gut metagenome | isolation source: stool sample | host: Homo sapiens | place: Germany | collected 2011-11 | reverse complement strand
TACGAGATCCTCTCTGGTCTCGTGGGCTCGGAGATGTGTATAAGAGACAGGATAATATCAAAGCCTCTTATATTCCTAGTAATATTCAACATTATCCTATAATGAATTCTAAGTTGAATGTTCTAGCTGGAGAAGAGAAGGAAAGAAGATATGATTTTAAAGTAATAATAACTAATCCAGATGCTATTTCAGAATTAGAAATTAAGAAAAGAAAAGAGCTTACAGAAGCACTTTCTTCCCTCCTAGAAGAAGCATCCCAAGATGAGTCTATCTTGGATAAAGAATTAAAATCACTTTCTGACTCATTCAAATATGACTGGGCTGATATAAGAGAAATAAGGGCAAATCAATTATTAAATCATTATTACAAAGAACTTAAATTAGATATTAAGTTTAATGATGGATTTATGGATGCTATGATAGTTGGAGAGGAATTATATCAATGTGATATAGTTTCAGGAGAACCTATTGTAGAAAGACTAAATCCTAGAAAAGTTCATGTATTTAAGAATGGATATTCTAATAAAATAGAAGATGCAGATTTAATAATCATAGATGATTTTTGGCAACCTGGAAAAATCTTAGACTACTACTATGATGAATTGACAGATAAAGATGTCAAGAAATTAGAAGAGTACTCACCATTTGCAGATTCTTCTGAAGGTCTTAACCTCTATGATGACACTAAACTATTTGTTCCAAGATTCTCTTACTATGATGATAATAACATTGATTTAGATTTTGCTTTTCAATCTGGAACTACTACTCCATCTTCTAATTACTATGATAATTTAGGAAATATTAGAGTTCTCAGAATATTCTGGAAAAGTAAAAGATTGGTTCTTAAAGTAAAGAAATATGATCTTGAAACAGGAGAACCATATTATGACTATTATCCTGAAGATTACCAAGTAAATGAAGCTTTAGGAGAAGAAGCAGAAAAACAATGGATCAATGAAGCATGGGAAGGGACAAAGATAGGTCAAGATATTTATATAAATATGAGACCTAGAAAGATCCAATACAATAGGATGTCCAATCCATCAAGATGTCACTTTGGCATTATTGGTTCTGTCTATAACCTTAATGAATCAAGAGTCTATTCATTAGTGGATATGATGAAACCATTTCAATATCTGTATGATGCTGTTCATGACAGATTAAACAAAGCAATTGCCACTAACATGGGTAAGATACTTAAATTAGACTTAGCAATGATTCCTGATAATTGGGAGATTGATAAGTGGATGTATTTTGCAAATGTTAATAAGATTGCAGTTGTAGACTCATTTAAGGAAGGTAATGTAGGAGCTGCTACAGGTAAACTTGCTGGTTCTATGAACAATAATACTTCAGGTGTTATTGATGCAGAAACTGGTAATTATATTCAACAGCATATTGCACTACTGGAATTTATTAAAAATGAAATGTCTAAGATTGTTGGTATTACTGATCAAAGAGAAGGGTCAGTACAAGCTTCTGAAACAGTAGGAGGTGTACAAACATCTGTTAGACAAAGCACATATATTACTGAAAGATTGTTCTTAATACATGATGATGTTAAGAAGAGAGTCTTAGAAGCTCTATTAGAGACTGCTAAGATTGCAATGAGAGGAACTAGTAAGAAATATAATTTCATCTTAGATGATTATTCTAGAGAACTAGTTACAATTGATGGAGATCAATTCTCAGAGTTAGATTATGGTTTAGTTGTAGATAATTCTATGAATACATTAGAATTAACTCAGAAACTAGATACATTAGCTCAAGCAGCTCTTCAGAATCAGACATTATCATTCTCTTCTATTATGAAGATCTTCAATAGTAAGTCTCTTGCTCAAATTCAAAGAACAATTGAAATTGATGAGGCTGAAATTCAAGAAAGACAAGCTCAGCAAGCAGAAGCTGAACAACAAATGGCTCAAGCTCAACTAGAACAACAATCTCAGTTAGAACAAGCTAAACTTGAATTAGATAAATATAAGATTGATCAAGATAATCAAACTAAGATTCAGGTTGCTACTATCTCTGCTTTAGGATTCTCAGAAGATAAGGATGTTAATCAAAATAATGTTCCAGATGTCTTAGAGATGAATAGACTTGCTCTAGATGAAATGAATGCTATTGAAGCTAATAATCTTAAGAGAGAAGAACTAAGGATCAAGGAGAGAGAAGTTGAAACTAAAGCTCAAACTGAAAAGTATAAAGCAGATAAGAGTTTAGAAGTTGCTAGAGAAAATAAAAATAGGTATGACACTAAAAAGAAACAAACATGAAAGAGGGTATCATAATGGCAATAGTATCTCTAGTGACAAGCACTATAACATACTTTATTACAAGCAAATATAAGAGAAAGAAAGAGTCTTTTGAGGTTACTAAAGAATCTAGTGATTATTACATAGAGACAAATAGAAGTCTCTTAAAGGAGATAGATGAGAGAACTGAACAGATCATTGATCTTAATAATAAAGTAATATTGTTAACACAAGAAAATACTAAACTGAAAGCTCAATTAAGTAATTTACAAATAGCTTGTGATAAGAACACACAAATTATTAAAGAACTACAATCACTTGTCAAACAATTGAGTGCACAGATTAGTTCAAATTAAAATATTAAAGGAGAAGAAGAATGGCAGAAGTTGAATTTTTAGGTCTAGATGACTTTATGACTGTTCCAGATATTGAAACAGAGGAAGTTGAAGACCAAGAAGATAAAGAAGAAATTGAAGATTCTACTGAAGAAGTAGAAGATTTAGAAGATACTAGTGAGGATGATAATCCAGGGGGAGTAGCTAGTGAGGATCAAGAGACAGAGGAAGAAGACCTGAATGAGGAAACAACTTCTTCTCCAAATGTCTACACTAGCCTAGCAAATGCTCTCAAACAGGAATCAGTCTTCCCTGATCTTGATCTATCAAACAAAGAATTAAAAAGTTGGGATGATTTCAAAGACATATTCAAAGAATATGTAGAGAAAGAAGTTGAATCCAAACTTGATGAGACTAATAAGTTTCTTAAGAAAGCAATTGAAAATGGAGCAGATACCAAAGAATTGGTTCAGTATAAGAACACTCTTAATTACTTAGAAAGTCTTACAGAAGAACAATTAAAAGAAGAAGGTGAAGCTGGGGAAACACTTAGAATGAATATAATTTATCAAGATTATATTAACAGAGGGTTTTCACCAGAGAAAGCTGAAGCTAAAGTAAAAAAGATCTTTGATAGAGGAGATGATTTAGATGAAGTATTTGATGCATTAGAATCAAATAAGGATTTCTATAATGAGAAAATTGAGAAGATTAACACTGAGGCAGAAGAAAGGACAAAGAAGCTTAAAAAGCAACAAGAAGAGTTCTATAATGATCTTTATGATTCTATTTCTAAAGATAGAGAACCTATTAAAGGAATCAAGATCACAGAAGAAACTTCAAAGAAGATTCTAGATACCCTTAAGAAACCAGTAGAGAAAGATGAAGCTGGAAGAAGTCTCAATGCAATTCAAAAATATGCAAAAGACAATCCTAAAGATTTCCAGAAAGTAGTTGGTACTCTATTTGTACTAACAGATGGTTTTAAGAGTTTTGATAGGATCATGAAGGTTACTAAGAAAGTTGCTAAACAGAAAGCTGTAAATGATTTAGAAAAAGTTCTTACTTCTCAGCATATAGGATTGTCTGACAATCCCCTTCAATTTGGAAGTTCTTCTATAGGAAAGTTTGGAAAAGACTATGAAATTATTCTTAATGATGAAGAATATTAATAATTAACTGAATAGAAATGATTGGAAAGTATGTAATGAGAGAAGCCAAAACCTTGAATGGATTGGTTTCTGATAATGCTTTAGCTTCTGTATTCCAAGCAGCACCACAGAAAGCTTCTAACCTTATGATTAAATTACTCTATGCTAATAGAGGTATGAGCTTAGAGAGAAATTTGATGAGATTCCCTGTTAAGTATTTTGATACTGATAATGACTATACTTGGGAATTGATTGGTTCATCTAGGAGAAATATTGCTCTGGTTGAGGCTAGATATAATGGAGCTGTTGTTACAGCAACTGACTTTAATGTTGGTATTGGTGGTTCAACTATTGAACTTGTATTCCCTGAAAATTACTTCTTTGATGGTTATATCATTGTAGGTGAGAAGAATGAGGAATATCCCTTTAGGATTTTGGAAGAGCCTAGAGTTGAAGGTACTTACTATGTTTACAAAGTAGAGTTAACTGGTAAGAACAAAAACAATGGTGTTCCTGGTGAGGAATTAGTTGGAGGTAAGAGATTCTCTGATGAATATGCTCCTGTAGAAAGAGAGATGTCAAGAAAAGTTGGAGATGTAAGATATGCTACTCCATTCTCTATGAGAAATGAGTTCTCCACTATTAGAATTTCTACCAAAGTTGCAGGTAATAAGATGAATAGAAAACTTGAAACTGGAATTCCTGTAATGACTAAGGAAGGTAAAGTTCAAGTAAATAAAATGTGGATTCATCAAGTTGACTGGACACTTGAGGAACAATTTGCTAAAGATAAGTCACATGTATTGATGTATGGAGTCTCTAATAGAGATGAAAATGGTGAATACTATGACTTTGGTAAGTCTGGTAATGTAATCAAGATGGGTGCAGGTATTAGGGAACAAATGAGTTATGGTAATGTTGTTTACTATAATAAATTTGATCTTAAACTATTGGAGAAAGCTCTAGTAGATTTGTCTGTATCTAAACTTGATATGAAAGACAGGAAATTTATCATCAGAACTGGTGAATATGGAGCAATTCAGTTCAATAAAGCAGTTCTTGATGTTGTATCTGGATGGTCAGCATTCTCTTATTTGAGAGGTAGTGATCAACCTGGTATTATCTCTAAAGCTAACTCAAATCTGCATCAAACTGCATTGACTGCTGGATTCCAGTTTGTTGGCTATAGAGCTCCTAACAATGTAGAAGTATTCTTGGAAGTTGATCCATTCTATGATGATCAAGTGAGAAATAAGATTCCACATCCAGATGGAGGTGTAACTGAGTCTTACAGATATGATATCATGTACATTGGTTCTACTGAAGAGCCTAATATCCAGATTGCTAAGATCAAAGGAGAAGAGGAACATAGAGGATACCAATGGGGCTTTAGAAATCCATTTACTGGTCAAATGAACAACAACAATATGTCATTTGATGAGGACTCTTGTGTAATCCATAAGATGGCTTCTTTAGGAGCATTTATCTTGGATGCTGAGAGAACTATGAGTTTAATTTATAGAGCAGTGTAATTTTAACATAGGGAGGGGAAACCCTCCCACTATTTAATTGGAGAAGAAGATGAAAGAAACAAAAGAACAAGGACTTGTATCTTGTCTAAGAGATAATAAAGCAATAGTAAGATTTGTTAAGAAACCTAATGGTTTTGTTACTAATCCTAAGAATCCTCAATATGGAGGTATGTCAATTGGATCTTCAGTGACATTAACTGTACCACTACAAAGGAATGGTTCTTATAAGAATGTTCTTACTGATAGTGAGAAAGCTTTTCTAGAACATTATCTAGGACTTGATGAAGGTGCATTATCTGTACATAAGAAAGAAAATAATTATTGGGAGAACTTTAGTGTTATTCTTAAGAAAGAAGACACAATCTTCAATTTAAGTGATCCTATTGACTACATTAGATATAAAGTAGTTCTTAGTAATTCAGATTTAGTAGCACCATCATTAGAAGATCTTCAGACTAAGAAATTAGGAACATGGAGGTTTGTCTTAATCAATGAGGGAGAAGAGCTTGCACAGAAAACTACTCTTGCTAATGCTAAGGCTCAGGCTTACATTCTATTAGGATCTATTAAAGAGAATAAACCTAAAGTTAAGACTTTAGTTCAGTTGTTGACTAATAAACCTATTAACAACAACACTAAGCTAGATCAAATGGTTGTATGGGCAACAGAAGAGATTGAAAAGGATCCCAAGAAATTTTTGCAATTTGCTAATGATGAAACTCTTGATACCAAGATTAATATAATTGAAGCAATTGAATATGGAATAATGAAGAAAAGAGGAAACTTTTATTTCATGGCTGATAATACACCAGTATGTGAAAAGAATGAAGAGCCTACAATTGATTGCTGTGTGAAATATCTAAACAATCCTAAGAATCAAGCTGTATATCTCAAGCTACAATCCTTAATTAAAAATGCTCAAGAATAATGAATAATTCTAAAGAATGGATTGAAAGTTTTAATTTACATTATAATAATTCTGACAAATCTGCTCCTGAGTTAAATGCATATGAGATTTCTTTGTTTCTGACACAAGCACAGGATGAAGTTGTAAAAGAACTTTATTCTGGGAAGAATATATTCCATGAAGCTTTTGATAACAATGAACATATAAGAACAGCTTTGGAGTATCTTGTAAGAACAGAATCACTAAATCCATTAGAATTATCTAGAATAAGAAACTTCACAATAACTAAGTTTAAACCTACAGAGTATATGTGGTATCCTGTTTATGAAGAAGTAGGAATGGATACTTCAACAATTCCTATAGTGATACCTACAACTTGGGATGAATTAAATGTGAATCTTATCAATCCATTTAAGCAACCAAACTGTAGAAAAGTTCTTAGAATATCTAAACAGGATGGTGTATATATTATCTCTAGTATAGAAGTTACTACATATGAAGTTACTTATTTAATAGAACCAGATCCTATCATTCTTGTGGATCTTAAAACAGATCCTTTATTTGCAGATATGGGTCTATCTATCAAGGGCAAAACAGAAGAAACACAATGTAAATTAGGTTCTAATATACATTTAAATATATTGAACAGAGCAGTTGAATTAGCACTTAGGGATTACAATCCTTCTAATCTTGAAGCTCATGTCCAATTAAATCAAAGAAACTTTTAAAAATAAAATATAAATGAGTGCTTTATCAAATCAACAGGTAAGACATATGTATGTAGTTACTGGGTATAATGCTGCTGCTAACCCAGGTGCTTTCATTAATGCAACTGAAGGACAGGCTGCTGTATTCAATAACTTAGGAACCAAAGTAGCTGCTGACTATGCATATATCTTCTATAAAAATGACAAAGGATATATCTCTAAAACTGATAATATCCTAAAAGATCATGTGGTTTATGCTAAGACTACTGATTATGCTCCTGAATCATTTGAGGTAGTAGAAGTTACTCCTGAGAATGTTACAGCAGGTGTTAAATATGTATTGGAAATTCAGTTCTTAGACTGGTATTCAGTATCTCCTGAAAATCAATACTTCAAATTAGCATCTTACACTGCAAAAGAAGGAGATGATGCAGAGGCAGTTGTAGATGGTTTAGTAAAAGATTTGGCTTATCAATTCAAACATGAGATTGCTTCTTTTGCTACTACTTTCTCTTACACTCCTAAAGGTAGTTCAGCTATTCAGTTGCCTGCCAATAAATTCTTGGAGTTCTCTAAGAGTGGAGCAACTACTGCAGCTAAATTAGTTATCAAGGAGAAATCACAGTTCTCAACTAAAGATACTATTCCTGCTAAGAAACTAGTTTTCAATGTGACTATTCCTACTGAATTTGGTCAGATGTCAACTGCTGAGAAGTTTGTTGATGCTGCTGGTACTGAGGTAGATTATCACAGCTTAGGTAATGGTAATGGAAAAGTGATTGCAGAACAAGAATGGTTCTATCTTGGTGAAAGAGGTGATATCTATAGACAAGCTAACTGGCCCAATAGTTTCATCACCTACTATCAAGCAAATCCTGATAAGGGTTATGTTATGGTAGACATTACTTACTTCTATCAAGGAAGTGGAGAAGATGTACAGAAATCTCAAAAACAATTGTACTTTGTATTCCCATTTGACTTGGATGAAGATAAACAACCAGTTAAAGCTAGCCATAATACAGCTAAGGCTAATGCTAAGAGTTTAACTGATGCTCTAGGGACTATTCTAGGAATTACTATTAATTCCTTGTCTCCTACTGCTTAATACAAACATATGGGGAGAGGGTAGTTTTACTTTCTCCCCTTTTTTATTTTAACTATGGTAGAAATTCATGAAAGTAGAGTATCTCCATTAGGAGATGGAATTTTTCTCTGGGTCAATGTTATTGATGGTCCAGATTATGCTAATGTCTATTTAGAGAAGATAGCCATTGTGCAATATGATAAATTTACTATAGATTATCCTGATTCTCAGAATATATTAATGGAATTTAAGGGAGATAATTTAGGAGATAAAAAAGAATTTAAAATGACTATATCTAATGTAGCATTTGACTTTGAAAGATATTTCTACTTTATCTACATTAAAACAGAAGGTCAACCTACTTCAGTTGGAGGCACTGAAACTTACTGTAATTCAGATTTAGTTATTACAACTGCTGTAAACTTACTTCCATTATATCATTCAAAAATTAAACTCTTAAAAGAATATGTTAAGACTTGTGGAAGCAATGAACAACTAATAGTTGACATTATCTTAAAGGAAGAGATCTTTAAGAATGCTATAGTCTTAGGAGAATTCTCCACTGCAGTTCTAATTTGGGATGATCTATTGAACTATGATATAGCTCAAGCTAATCATAAAACCTCATATGAAGGTTATAAAGATGTTCAAAATAACAAAAAGATAACACTATGATAAATACATTAACTACTTTGTATTCATCATTAAAGTCCTATTACAACAATCTTACTATTTATGGTCATTCTTATGCATCTAATAAACTTATTGTTTTAAAAGGTGTTTTAGACATTATTAAAGAGCTTAGATGCTATTCTTATACATCTAATCAAGATATTACTGATGTTTATTCTATAGTAGAATATATAGTTAATTCTTCAGATATATTTAAGAAGGAATATGCTCCTACTAACAATTTAACTACTTATTTTCAAGATGTTCCTTCTCAATTTTATCCTAAAGGAGAATATAGTATTAAAGAGTCTTTAGTTACTGTTATTGCAAACACTACAGCTTTTAAATATGATGGTGAAGGTAATGTATTTCCTAATCAAATTAACTTACAAGCTGTTGCTTATAACTTCACTCCTTCTCCTAATACTCCTAGGAAATGGGAATATTCAAATGGAGGAGAATTTAAAGTTATAGAAGGTGCAACATCAGATAACTTAACTATTACTCCAGATTCAGCATTATGGAACAATACTGATATGATCTCAATGAGATATACAGTAAATGACATATATACTAATCAATTAACTCTTCTTAAAGTAAGAGATGGATATGGAGCTTATAGTGTAGAAGTTTCTTCTTCTAATGGTACTATATTTCAAAATAATAAAGTTGATACTGAGTTATCAGCTCATGTTTACATTGCAGGTGAAGAGATTACAGATACTATTGAAACAGCTAACTTTACTTGGAAAAGAGTAAGTGATGATAGTGCTGGTGATACAGCTTGGAATAATAAAGGTCTTAAAGGAAAGACTATTAGAATTACTAGTGCTGATGTTAAGAAAAGAGCAACATTTGTTTGTACAGTTCTTATAGATGGCACTAAGATAATGAATGGTCAAGTAACTATCTTAGACCAATTAGATACCACAGCTATTAGTGCTACAATGGAATCTAATAAATCTCTTACTCAGCTTTATAATACTGAAGATAATAAACTTAATCCTGACTGGTCTATTTCTCCCTATTTAGTATTAACTCCAGGTCTATGGGCAGGAGATACTGAAGATAACTTATTGATTTCTCAGAAAGACCATATTAAAGATGTTAAGTGGACTAAGAATGGTTTATTGATTGAGAATAGTGCAACTCATGTTATAGGTGAAGATTATACTCTAACTATTAAGACTAATGAGTTAACTCTTAATCCTAACATTAGATATGCTATATCAGGTGTATATATTGATCCTTTAACTGAAGGTGAGACTCCATTCTATGCTTCTTTGTCTTTTGTAAGAGTTGAAACATCAGGAGTTACTATACAAGCTATTATGACCTATCCATTAGGAAGTATCTTTAAGAATGATGATATATCTTATCTTAAAGCACATTGTGATATGTGGAGAGGTTCTTATATAGATAATACTGATGTAAGCTATAAATGGTTTATTGAGAAACCTGGTGTATTTCCTCCTAAGAACACTACTGCTGAAGCCAAATTAGGTAGTAATGTTCTAACACTAACTAATACAATTGGGATGGTTAGAGGGTCTGAAATAAGGTTATTTGGATCTACTTATAGAGTAGCTTCAGTTAATTCAGACACTCAAATAGCATTACAGTCAGAATTGACTAATGATGTTCCTATAGGAACTAATATAGTTAATCCATATTATGATAGTGATGGAGGGGAAGGTTGGGCTTTAATTACTAATGAAAATACATTTGGTGGTATTTCTGGATATACTACTAATGAAATAACAATTCCAGAAGGTGCTGTTGTAAACTATGCTACATTTAAATGTGTGATAAGAGACTTAGATTCTAAGTCAATTACATATAATGATACTGTATATGCAACAGCTTCATTCTTAGATCAACAGGATCCATTACAAATATTCTTTGATACTCCTGAAGGAACTATCTTTAAGAATAATCAAGGGACTATTACTATTACTGCTGAAGTATGGAGAAATGGTGAGGAACTTGATTTAGATGGTTCTAGATGGATTTATGATTGGATTCAATATGATCAGAATGGTTTAGTAGTTCCTACATTTAATAGGATCAATAAGACTATCATGATTGTTCCTGATGATGTATATCAGAAATCTAATTTTGAAGTTAGATTAAGAGATCAATATGATAATATTGTTGCTAAAGGTAGGATTACTATTGCAGACTTAATTGATGGTGCTAGTAGCTTAGCAATATATACTAGAGATATGCTTGAACCAGCTCAACCTGTAGGATCTAGTCCAGCTAAATGGGCTAATAATCCTGAGACATTTGATGACTGGTATGGACTATTATGGCAAGCATTTAATATAAATTCTCTTGATGGTTCACCTTCAGGACAATGGACACCTCCTATCTTAGTAGATGAACATACTACTAACTATTTCTTTAGATTTTTATGGCATACAGGAACAGGTAATGATGGTAAGTATCTTATGATGGGTACTAATGCTGAGAATGAAAGAGATGTAGCTGAAAGTCCATTCAATATGCCTGATGTTGTTTGGAAATGTATCTCTACAGCTAATAGTGATATTGATGGTGGATTTGAAGCTATTAATATTCCTATCTATAATACTTATACTTATAGATATTCTATTTGGGTAAAACAAATGCAAAAGGATGGTTACATTACTTTTGGTTGTGATCCTAATACAATGGAAGCTGGAACTGAAGTTGTATCTGATGGTATATTCTGGGCTGGAGATGTTCCTGAAATAAATAAATGGTATCTCTTAGTAGGATATATTAATGGTTCTGAAGACAATACTGGTGCTAAGAAAGATTCAGGTGTTTGGGATCCTGAAACTGGTAGAAGAATCTTAAATATAAATAACTTTAAGACTTTCAAATATAGAAGTACTGATGAAACTCAGAGTTACAGATGTTGGCAATCCTATGCATTAGGAGTTGGAACAGAAGTACAATTCTGGGGTCAGAGAATGGATATTTGTGATAATTCAGAACCTTCTATTTCAGAGATCTTAAAACAATCTGCTACTGGTGTACCTGCAAGAAAGGTTACTATTCAAGGTGACCAAATGTTTAAATATAAGGATGACTTTAAAGGTGATCCTATTCCTAATGTAATAGATTTAATAGTAGAAACTCAGAATATTGAAGATCCTGAGTATGTATGGAGATATAAGAATGAGTCTAGTGAATGGACTACAATGCATACTTCTACTAGTAAGATTACTGTAAGTCCTACAGATCCTGATTATGGATGGACTAATGATAGTATCAAATATGTTACCTACAGAGTTGATGTAGGAGACTATTATGACACTCATACCATTGTTAAGATTACTGATGGTATTAATGGAGAAGATGGTTGGTATATGGACTTTAAATATGCTTTAAGTGTTGATATGCCAACAATTCAATATCCTAGTGGTAAAAGTCCTGGTGATAATTGGACAGATGATCCACCACAACCTACAGGAGATCAAGCAGTATGGATGACTAAGATTCTTAAATATCCTTCTACTGGTGAAGTTAAAGAAGGTGAAACTTGGAGTACTCCTATTAAGATTACTGGAGATAAAGGTGAAGACTCTTATTCTGTAGTATCAGACAAAGATTATCATGATCTAATTACACTTACTGGTTATAAATTTACTATTAATCCATTATACTTTAAACTTCCTAGTGAAGCTGAAGGAGGATTAGCATTAACTGTTGCTACTACTTACACTGTATTGAAAGGCACTAATGCTTTGACATATAAAGCAGGAGGTGGAATAGCAGCAGGTAAGAACTATTATTCTATAGTACAAGAGAAAATAGATGAGGGATTAACTATTGCAATTACATCTACAGGTCAAGTTTATCCAACAGCTTTTGATGATACTAAAGCTAATCTGTCTGTTACTTTAAGAATTTATTGTGAAGATTCTGGTATTTCTTTCTTGAAAGTTATTACTTGGAGAAAGATTAATGAAGAGAATTTTTATCTTGAAGATGCTCTTAAATACATTACTAGTATAGATCAAGGTTTAGTATTGACTACTTGGATTAGATTAGGACATGCTACAGCTATTAATGATTTTCAAGTAGAGTTCACAGATGAGAAAGCTGGTATCTATGGAGGGGAAGATCTTTATGGATTTGAGGATCATACTGTAAGAATCTATTCTGGAGGTAATTTAGAATCAGCTCAAACATGGTCTAATAAATTTCAACAATTACTAGATAAGGAGATTACTGCTCAAGAATTCTATGAATATAGTCCTAAAGATAATAATGGAGCTACATTTGTTGTAAGACAAGATGGTTCTGTTCTTTGTTATAATGGATATTTTCATGGAGATATTTGGGCTAATAATGGATTCTTTAAAGGCAATATAGATGCTGAAGGTAAGATTGTTGCTACTAGTGGAAGTATTGGAAATCTTAATATCTATAGTACAGAAGAAGGTGGAGGTTTTGGTCTTAAAGATGGTAATTTCTATGTAGATCCTGATGGTAATCTTACTGCTAAGAATGGAAGTTTTGAAGGAGAAATCAATGCTACTAGTGGAACTTTTAGTGGAAGTATTACAATTGGAGAAGGATTTAGTTTAGGAAAACTATCTCTACATCCAGATGGAGTATATATCTTAAAAGGAAATGATTCTAGTGTTACAGATTATGCAACTGCTATTGGTAACTTACATCAATCTGGAAATTCCTATAATTTAACAGGCTTAATGGTAGGAAGAAAACAACCAAGAACAGATATAATTAATTTTCAATCTTCTGCACATTTTATTGGCTATAGAGGAGATATGCTTCATGCTGTTCTTACTAATTTACATACAGTAGAAACATTATATGCAGATTATGGAATTTATGCACAAGGACATACTTATTTAAATACTGTTGGAGTATCTACTGCTATAGGAACAGCTTCAGCTTTTAGTAATTATAATATCTCTGTCTTTATATGGACAGGAGGAGCCACTCAAAGTATAACTTTAGATCACAATCAAGGATCTTTAGGACAAATTATTACTTTTGTAGACTGTGATGCTGGAGAGGATAACTTAACTATAAATGGTGTTAAACAATTCAAAGGTGGCAGTTCTGTCACTACTACAAGTTCAAATTTGGAAATGACTACTGGAGGATCTTCAGTATCAGTAATTAAATTGCAATTAGGATGGTTCTTCTTATCAAGAACTGGAAATGTTAAATGGCATTAAAATATTAAAACTATGAAACTAAATATAAAAGAAAGATTAATGATGTTAGAGTTGCTTCCTGAAAAGGGAGCACTCTTAACTATGACTAATAAGAGGAATATAATTAAGAAAATTGATTTTACTTCAAAAGAAGTTGAAACCTTTGAAATTAAACAAGATGAAAAAGGCATTCATTGGAAGAATGAAGCTAAACCTAAAGAAGTAGAATTCAATTCAGAAGAGATTAAACTCTTAAAAGAAGCAGTAGATAAATTGGACTCTGAAGGTGCAATTACTGATACTTTATTTGATCTTTGTATAAAAATTAAAGAAGCTTAATATGGCAGATAAGGACATTGATATCTTTGATCCTGCAGTTATTGCAGAATTAAGAATGAGATTTCAGACATGTCCAATGAGGATTACATCTGAAGATTATAAATATCTTATAGATGTACTGTCATCAATGATTGATACAATAGAAATAGCTGCAGAGGAGATTATCAATAATAAGAATGTTTATTTTGGTATATCTGCCTCTCAGAATATTTCTGATATTCATGTATTGGATAAACTCTTGGTTAAGACTCTTCCAAGTACATTTGAAGAAGATATTGATGGTACAGTACCTAATCCTCTCTATGGATATATCTATTTAGTAATACCTTCTACTTTTACATTTGCAATTACAGATAATGGAATTGATTGTAAGAGTGATTTTACACTAATAAGATCAGAGTTAACTCCTGATAAGACTACTCAATTAGATGTTTATAGAACATCTGAAATTAAATATTTGGATACTCCAAATCATTTTCAAATTATAATAAGTTAAAAAATGAGTAATATATTAACTGGTTTTAACATGCAAGGAAATGATCCTATAGATAATAGGATTGTTTCCCCAAGCAAATTTGAAACTTTAGAAGAATATCTTCAGAGAGTTCCCATTCAAAAAAGATATTATGGTCTAAGTTTCTATGCTTTAGATGAAAACAATGAATTAAGACACTATACTTTTCAAACCAGTTTAATAGAACCTACTATTGATGATGATGAAGAAGAGATTGAAAGACTTGATAAAGAATTACAAGAGCATGTTAATAATAAAGAAATTCATAAAACAAGTGAAGAAATCAGATCTGAAATAGTAGATGCAGATATTCCTGATACAATAGCTAGAGTTCAATGGACTTTAAATAAGATTGAAGAAGCTGTTAATACAGTAATGAATGATATTGTAGATGGAGCATCTGATGAATACAATACTTTAAAGAAGATACAAGATAAAATTGTAGAGCTAAGAGCTGAAATGGAATCTCAATTATATGGAGATGATGGAGGTGAAGTTCTTAAGACATTAGAACAGGCTCTAAAATTTTTGAATCAGTATAAAGATTTTATAGTTGATATCCCTGACAACTATGTAAATAAACAAGACATAGTAGACAATCTTAACACTGATGATCCAACTAAAGTATTGTCTGCTAGACAGGGAAAAGTATTAAGTGAAACACTCACTAATTATTTTGATTCAGCAATGGCATCTATTAGAGCAGAAACTAATAGAGCAACTAATGCTGAAAACAGAATAGAAGCTAAGTTAGATGATGAGATAGATAGATCAACTGCAGAAGATATTAGAATTCAAAGTGAATTAGATGCAGAAGAAGCAAGAGCTCAATCTGAAGAAAAGAGGATTGAAGATAAACTTGATGCAGAAATAGAGAGATCTACCACTAAAGACACTGAATTAGGAAATCAAATTATTGCTGAAACTAATAGAGCTGAAGGTGAGGAACAAAGAATTGAGACAAAACTTGATAATGAGATAACAAGATCTACAGCTAAAGATGAAGAACATGATGATAGAATAAAAGCTTTAGAAGGAGATACACATGTTCAAAATACAGATGTAGGAACTACAAGTCAAACATTTCAATTACAATTAGGAAAACCTGGCAATAAGATTAAAAATGAAGATGCAGCTATCTCTGTAAGAAATGCTAATGATTCTGACTATGTTAATTTTATTGCTAAGAATGCTACATTTAAAGGAGATCTTATAGTTGAAGGACAATCATTTGTAACTGAAGCTGAAACTGTAGAAATAAAAGATAATTTACTTTTATTAAATAAAGGTGAAGTAGGAGCTGGAGTTACTAAAGGAATTGCAGGATTAGAAATAGATAGAGGAACAGAACCTAACTATCAAATTATCTTTGATGAATCTGATAATAGATTTAAAGCTGGAGAAATTGAAGACATTCAATGCTTAGCTTTAAGAGATGGAGATGGTGATATGCTAGATGGTATGTTTACCACTTGGGATTCAACAACACATAGACTTAAGACTACTAATATTATTCCTAATACTAGAAAATTATTTTTCAATGACAATACAAATTCATTGGAATATACTTATCAAACATATGAAGAAAATACTTATGGCAATGATTCTTTCACTTTCACTACTGCATCAGGAAGTTTATATATTTCTGCAGGAAATAATAATTTAAATTTAGGCACAGATAAGACTTATTTTAGATTTTATAAAAATCTATTTATACCTTCTTCTATAATTTCTTCAGGAACCAGTATTTCCTTATTAAATGCTTCTGGAGCAACAATTGCAACATTTGGTTCTCCTAGTACTATTAATTCAAGTTTAAATGTAGCTAATCAAGTTATAATTAAAGGAGGTTCTAATACTAAACTTATATTACAATCTTCTGATGCAGATAATTTTAATCTCATAGAAAGTCAAAATAGTTCTGGAACTATATTATCAAAATTAGGATATTATGGTACTTTCTGGGGAATAGATAATAAAAAGATTGCTACAGAAGAATTTGCTAATAACAAATTCTTACCTCTTGCAGGTGGAACTATGACAGGAGTTATTCTAATGAATCACAATGTTGTAATTCAATCTAAGAATTCTAGTGGAACTGCAAAAAGATTAATTGGAAAAGGACTAGATAATGTAACTTATATTGGAGATTCTGATGGGCATACATTCTTATATAGTGATGCTGCAGATATTTCTCATATAAGAAATGAGACCTCATACATAATATGGGATTCTTATAACCTAACTAATCCAGTAACATATACTACAGATACATATAATTATGCAACATTAAGAAATAAAGATGGACAGTATTTTACTTATATTAAAGCAGGAACTAGTGGGTTATTGCCTCATTCTAAAGCTACATTAGTTAGTGGAGGATCAGGTTCCCTTGGGACTTCAGATCAGAGTTTTAATGCTGCATATATAAACAACTTACATACAAATAAAGTAACTTTTGGAGATGCTGGGTCATTTATAGATAATCAAAGTGGAGATTCTAGTCATATAGGTATTGGATTTTATACTTCTCAAAATGCAGCTTGTCCTGTATATGTAGGAAGTTTATGTGTTTCAGATGGTTATGCTAATAGTGCTCCTAATATACCTGCTAATGGAATATATTCTAAAGGAATTATATATATTGAAAATGGAATAGGATTTAGAAATAGTATTTGGACAAATGATTTAACTCCAAATAGAAATTATAGTGGATATTTACAAGTATTAGATGCTTATGATGCTGCCAATGCTGGAGGTCCTACTAATTATGGAACTGTATTACAAGTAAATTCAAGAAATGCTCATTGGGCAAATCAATTATGGTTCCCAGGTGGTGCAGAAGCTAGTAAAAAAGGTCTTTATTATAGGCATATGGCTTATAACCAAACAGAATATGGAGAATGGAATAGGTTATTAACAAATAAAGATGTTAATATAATACAAACACAATCTAGTAGTAATCCTTCTACTTTACCAGCTAATCAAATATTTTATTCTGAAATACAAAATGCTGCTGAAACTCCAACACTTAATGGGTTATTATTTAGTGTTCAAGGAGATGATGAAGGAATTCAATTATGGGCAAGTTCTTTTAGAAATGAACTTTATTATAGAACTAAATGGACATCATATGGTGATTGGATTAAACTAGTTACTGAATTTGATTTAAATAGTTATTTAACTAAAACTGAAGCTAGTACTTTATATTATCCTTATAATGGAAGAGGGTATCTTTCTATCACTTCCACTGGAAAGCCTGTTATGAGTAATAATCAAGGATATGCTGTAAAAGACAAAGATGGGAATGAAAGAGAAGTACTATGGATGGGAACTAATAATGCTTTATATTTAGGGAATACTTCTCAATATACCTTGGGCCAGTTAGATCTCAGATGTACTACTCTTACTCATAATGGTAGTTCTATAGCTACACAAAATTATGTCACTAATCAATTATCTAATTATCTTCCTCTAACTGGAGGAACATTATCAGGCAATTTAACTATAAATACAGTTGGAAGCACAACTTTTGTAATTAATAATAATGATATTAATGAATCTGAAACTTTTATGAGAGTTCTTAGAAAGGGAACTGCTTCAGCTGCAATAGGATTCAGGGATAGTCTAGGTGCTTATATATATAATTATAATTCTAACAAATATTTATTTATAGATAATGATGGATATGCTAGAGTTGGTACAACTTCTGGCAATACTAGATTAGCTTTAATTACAGATATTCCTTCAATATCTGGATATTTACCTTTGTCTGGAGGTACAATGAGTGGATTTATAACTTTTCCAAATAGTGCTGGTATTGTTCAAAATGTAAATGAAACTTCTAATTATGTTAGATTAGTTAATTGGGTAAAAGGAACAAAACATTATTCAGGACAAATAGGTTATCACTCAACAGGAGGTGATGGAAATGGAGCAATTATTATTAGACCATATTATGATGAAGCAAATGGATGGAGTACTGCAAAAGGATTATATATAAGTAAAGGACAATTATTAATTGATGGTGCTTCAGTAGCAACTCAAACTTGGGTTAGTAGTCAAGGATTCTTAAAAACAGCTCCTTCTATTTCTATAACTACTTCTGGAAGTGGTAATGTAGTAACAGGAATATCAGCAAGTGGACATACCCTAACAGTTACTAAAGGATCAGCATCTGTGTCAGTATCATGGAATGATATTACAGGAAAACCTTCTTCATTCCCACCTTCTGCACATACTCATAAATATATTGTTGGTGAGTATACTGGTTCTGGAGGTGTTATAGCTCCAGGTTCTATAGGTACAAACAAATTACAATGTAATATGATGCATGTTAATGCTGAATCAAGTGGAGGAGGATATTGTGATTGGATATTAATGAATGCATATTCATGGAGTGATGTGCCCTATGCAACAGCTATTGGAGTAGTAAAAGCTGCAACTCCTAGTGCTTACATAATGTCAGGGCCAAATAGCACTGATAAATCTACTTGGGTTAGAAAAAAATTAGCTACAACTGATGAAATTCCTACTAGAACAAGTGATTTAACCAACAATAGTGGATTCTTAACTAGTTCTTCTCTTTCTGGATATGCTACACAATCTTGGGCAAATGGTAGGTTTTTACCATTAAGTGGAGGAAAACTGACAGGAGATTTAAGTTTTCAAGAAGCTAGTGGTATAATATTAAGACCTTCAAATGATTCTTATATATCTGGTATCTTTGCTGATACTCAAGGTAATGAATGTGTTGCTGTTTGGGCAAAAAATACAGTTACTAGATTAAGATGGCATGCTGGAGTTGATATGTCTGATGGAACTGCTAACTTAATGATGGGCATCATTCCTGATTTTGAAATAACAAAAGCTAGTGGTACAGCTATTGGGTATATTGCAGGAAATGAAATATTACATTCTAATAATTACACTTCTTATACTGTTACTAAGACAGGAGGTGGAGCTTCAGGAACTTGGGGTATTAGTATTTCAGGAAATGCAACAACTGCTACAACAGCAACTACTGCTACTACTGCTACTAATGCCACTCAATTAGGAGGAACTGCAGCAGCTTCTTATGTAAAAGAAAATGATAATATTAGTAGATTAACAAATGATAGAGCTTATGTTAGATCAACTTCTACTTTAAGAGTTAATGATATTCAAGTGGCAAAAGGAGCAGCAGGCTCAACTACAGGAGTCTTATATGTTGTATTAGAAAGTTAATTATGAGCTAAATATGAGTTTAATATTAAATAATAAAGGAATAGCTTCAATGACTTTTAATGGAAAAAAAGTCAAAGAATGCTGGTTTAATGGAGTTAAAGTTTGGCCTAATTATCCTGATTTAGATCCTATAGTAGCACAGATAACAAAAGATTTAAAAATAGTGCCTATCCATTATTGCAAATTTGATGGAAATATAACACAAACTCCTTTACTTATTGATGGAGTTCAAATGAGTCCTATTAACTTTATCAGTACTCCAAACAGTCCTACATATGAAAAAGGTGTTGGAGGGAGGAAAGCACTGAAATGTAGTTATGTTGATATTTCTTTAGCTCAATTAGCTAAAGCACAACATAGTGTATTCATATCAATGCTAATAAAACAAACTACTTCAAATAGTACTTATTCAGGAGTTTTAGGAGGAACTATATTTGGATTAAATACTAAAGGATATGGATATGCTTTAGGATGGGGTCCTAGTGTGCAAAGTAATAAAATCTGTGCTGAAAGTTATGCTGGTGGTGCTGCAGCTGCTGCTTATAGTTCTACTGCTATGACTACTAATAAATGGTATCATGTTATGATAGAATTTAGAGCTCCAATAACTGCAGTAGGATATGGTACACCAACATCTTGGATTTCTATAAATGGATCTGCATTTGTCCAAGCTAATGGAGCTGGTACTTTAGGAAGCACACTAGATTATAGTGATTTATCTGAAAATGGTGATACATATATTCATTTAGGATGTACATGGCAAAGTGGAAAAAAATACTTTAAAGGACTTATTCAAGATTTTGTATTATGGATAGATAACAAACTTACAGATGCTCATGTAGAATTATTAAAAAATTATTATAGAGAACTTGGAGTATATTAAATATAAATAATATGTGGGGAGGATTAGCATTTGTATTTGGTGTTTGGTTTGTTCCACTTATATTGTGGCTCATTCTAGATAGTCCATTTAAGAAACAAGCTAGCTGTAATGCCTCTGAAAAAGAAAATAAACTTAGTAAAAGGATATTTACAGTAGCTTCAATCATAGGAATAATTGTAATGATCTTAGTAGCAATACTAGGAAAATAATAAAGATATGATAGTATATAACACAAAAGAACAAGCAAAGATGAAGCTAAGGGGAATGTCTATTCCCTTTGGCTCTTCTATCCTTTTAGATACTCTTGAAGGTCAAATCTTAGGAGTACAAGGACATGAAGAAATTAATTTTTTAAGTATGGACTCTCTTCCTCCTACAGGTGGTAAAGTAGATCAAATACTTAAATTAGACAAAGATGGCAATGTAGTATGGGCTGATGATGAAATGAGAAATATTGTAGATAACTTAGAAAGTACAGCTACAGATTCAGCTCTTAGTGCTAATATGGGCAAATATCTACAAGATAATAAACTAGATAATGGGGTTATAGCAGGAATAAATATAGTAACAGGACATGCTTATAAAATTATAAATAATAAATTAAATATAGAAATAGCTTATAGAAATTATTCTAAAGATAATAATACTTTTGATAGAAGGTACATAGATGATGTTGTTCCAGAAGCTTCAGACACATCTACAGGAGTTATGAGTGTAGATCATTATAATCTATTGGCTAATATTGTAACTAATGCTAGTACTAATATTAATGGTATAATTCATAAATTAACTAATTATAGTTATTCAACTAATACTGTTACTCATAATAGTTCTATATTATATAAGGCCTCTACTGGAACTTGGTCAACTGCAAATGTTACACATACTATTAATGCAGCAACACAATCTCAAGCAGGAGTAATGTCTGCAGCAGATAAAACTAAACTAGATAATACAGTTAGTGCAACTACAGAAGCTACTCCAGATACTTTAGGATTAGTTAAACAAGCTGCAGAATTAACAAATCTAGAAGCTGATAATGATTTAGCTGGAGTTATTGCTCACTTTAATCAGTTGCTAGCAAATCTTAAAGAAGCAGGTATAATGTATGCAACCCCTGTTGGTTCTTAATAACAGATGATATGGGTAAAGTATTCTATAATAGCAAACTAGCTAAACTATTATTGTTTAGTGGTTATAGTACAATAATGTTATTTGGTTTTATCTTCACTAAGAAAGATAGTCTTAGACCATCAACATTAAGACATGAGATGATTCATGTAGAACAATATAAAGAATGCTTAACTGCATTTATATTCCCATTTGCTTTATTTGCTGTATTTAATAGCTTCTGGTGGATTTTAATCTATCCATTGATGTATTATATCATGTATGGAGTAGAGTGTCTTATATCTTATATATACAATATTTTTAAGGGCATATTCACAAAACAGAAATTCTCTTGGGAAGAAATAAATGATAAGGCATATAATGCATCAGCTTTTGAAATGGAAGCCTATGATAATGAGGGCAAAGAAGATTATCTAGAAACAAGAAAAGGCTTTGCATTTATAAAATATTATGGAAAGGTATGATTTTGCTATAGGAAATCTGACCATTTTTTAAAATTTTGAATTTTTTGAAATTATTTATAGTATTTTTGTATTGAAATTATTGGCCAATATTTCATTACAATTAAATTAAAAATTAACTCTCTTTAAAAATTAAAAATCATGGCAAGAAGTTTAGATGATGCTGCTTCAAAAGGAGTAGCAGGAACAGGTTTAGGGTTAACATACTAGCTCCATATAATAGTAATGTTATATGCAAATCCCTTGAATTGCTGGGAAGTCTTAGAGATAAGATTATCAGCAGCCAAGCTTTATATTTAAAATATAAATATAAAGAAGGTTCAGAGACTATCTAGAAATAGAGTACACTACAAGCTTATGGTAGTGGAAGTGGGGGACATCCTAAGGGATGAAGATATAGTCCAAACTGTATGTATATATAAAGATACAGAAGTTCATTAGAGAACTGCATGAGGCTTGCAACTTCATGTGAATATAATGTAGGTATTGCAGGTACAGCTCTAGGATTGTGGGCATTGGCAAAATCAGGTAGTGGTTTACTAGGTGGTATTGGTAGTGGAGAAACTATCATAGCTGGTAATAACTTAGGTTATGGTGCAACTGCTGCTGGTGGATTTGGATATACTCCTTCTGAAGTATATATGTCTGCTAAACAATGTGAAGATAATGTAGCATTGACCAGAGCAATCTATGATATGAGAATCAAAGACCTTCAAGAAAAGACTGGTATTTATAACTATTTCAATGACAAGTTCTGTCAAGTTGAGAAACAGGTAGCTGCCTTAGAACAGGCTAAACCTTATGAGCAAAAGATTTTGGATCTTCAGTTCCAATTAGCTCAGAACCACTCTGACAGATATACTGATAAGAAAACTTGTGGAGTAATCTATGGAGTAAATGTATTACCTGAAACTCCAGTAGTAACTGGGTATGAAGGTGCTAATGGACCTTGGGGTTCATGTGCATGTCCTAGAGTAACTACTTCTAGTACTCCTAGTGCTAGCTAATATAAGGGGGATTTAGTTCCCCCTTTAATATCTTATAACTATGGGAATAGCAGAACAATTAGCAGAACAAGCTCAATTAGCTAAAGAAAAGATTGGTGGTTTGAATAGTAATATTCAACAACTGCCTAAATCTGTTTCTGAAGAAATTATAATTGAATTATCAAGTATATCAGATACAGATATGATAACTATGAATTCACTTCCTGAATTTATAGAAGCTAATAATCTTTATAATCAACACTTTCAATTGTTCCTTCTTAATAAATTCAAAGAAGAATTTAGTTCAACAAAAGAAGGTAAATTAATATCTGAGAATCTCCTAAAGGTGATCAGAGACTGTAAGACTAAAGCAGTTGAAATAAATAAACAAAGATTAGAAGATTTAGAAGAGTTTAAAAGAAATCAATTTGAATTTGAACAATGGAAAAAAGAAAGGAATAAGTTATGATATCAGATGTAGAAATATTTAAGCAAGTAGCTCCTAGATGGATTAAGAATATAATAGTTCAACTTACAGGAAACAGCTTTGGTACAAAACTAATGCTTCCTATTGTAGATGAGATTGTAGAGAATAAGATAGGATCATTTGTAGACCTCTTAGCTGACTCTGAAGGCAATTTACATTTTGATAGGTTAATAGATAAATATCTCAAATTAATTGATGAGACAGGAGGATTTAAATTTAAACTTAGTGATCTTCCTAATGTTCCTAAGGGTTTTGCTAATCTTATAGGAAATAAGACATATGAGATTGAGAAATCAGATCTTATGAGTCTTAAGACTTTATTTAATAATGCAAAACAACAACAAGTTAAATCTGATCAGTTATGAGACATTTGATGAATAAACTATTTGGAAGTGGACAAGATGATTCCATTATCTTTAGTGAACAGTTCAGAGAAGACTTTAGAAATAAAGGTATGAAGAACTTTGATAAAGATTATAATGGAATGGATAAGTCTAGGAGATATTCTGATCAGTCATATTCTCATAATCAAATGAATATGAGACAAGGTGATGAGAAAGGATATTGTGATCTTAGGATGATGGAACATGTGAAAGAACATGGTTATCATCTTGACAAAGAAATGCTTGAATGTGGATTACTACTATTAGATTTTGAAGATCATGAAGAGCCTTGGACAGTTGAAGAAACTGAAAGAGCTAGAAAGAATAATGGTTTACATTTTAATGGAGAATATTCTTCTGTAAACAAATATGATTTCAACTTCATTATGAATAAGAAGAAAGCTAAAGATAAATATGAAGGAAGATCTATTAATGAACTTGCTTATAAGAGTTATGAGTCATTAACTGATGATTCTTTCCCTTATCCTGAAGCTAAAGCTTATTTTATTTTCCTAACCTATTTGTATAGTACAATGGCAGAAAAGCATAAATTATTTAAATAAGCAATGACTCAATTGTTTATATACAGCCCTCTATCTTAATTGATAGGGGGCATTTTTTGTTTTTAATAACTTTTAAATTAAGATACTATGAAATTAACATTAAAAAGAATTAATAAGGCAAATGATTATACAGAAGGTAAACTGTATATTGATGGTGAATACATTGCAGATACATTAGAAGATTGTGACAGAGGTCTTACAGAAGATATGGAATTGACAGATATTATTGCTAGAAAAGTTTATGGTGAAACTGCTATTCCTGTAGGAACATATCAAATTACTTTAGATGTAGTAAGTCCTAAATTCAAAGACAGAGGATGGGCAAGATTCTGTGATGGCAAACTTCCTAGATTAATGGATGTTCCTGGATTTGAGGGTGTACTCATTCATGTAGGCAATGATCCTGTTAAAGATTCTCTTGGCTGTATTTTAGTAGGAACTAAAAATAAAGATGGGTATATTATTAATAGTACAGCTACATTTAGAAAAGTTTATGAGAAACTTCAAGAAGCTACAGATCAAATCACAATAACAATTGAATATGACAATTAAGACTAAAATATATATAGGTTTGTTTATTATAATGCTAGGAATGGTATGCACAATATCATTCCAAGCAAAATATATAAAGAAACAGAAAGCTAACATTGAAAGATTAGATGGAAATGTCACAGCTTTGACAACTGACATAAATCATTTTAAAGTAAATGATTCTCTTAATGCTGCTACTATTCAATCTCTTAATATTACAATAAGTGAATTTAAAGATATGAATATAGAAGCTAAGAAAACAATAGATGCCCTAAATATTAAATATAAGAGACTTTTAAAGGTCAATCAAACAATCACTCAAGAGAATCAAGATCTTATCTTAAATAAGACAATAGACACCTTAATTCTTAAAGATACTATTGTTAAGACTGTAAGTGCTTCTTATAGATCACCATATTTAGATTTAGACATCTATGACCTAGGAAATCAATATCAAGTTAAATATGAATCAAGAGATACAATAGACCAGATCTTAGAAAATATTCCTAAGAAGTTCTTATTCATAAGATATGGAACAAAAGGATTTAAAACAACTTATGTTAATAGAAATCCTAATGCTAAGATAGTAGGAGCATCTGATTATATCTTTAAAAATAAAGTTTGGAAAAAGCAATAAAATGTTGTATCTTTGTACATTAATTTTAAATCTAAAATATGAAAACAAGAGAACTAATATTTAGAGTATTACAATTCTTATCTATTAACTCAGATGATTCTATTCAAGATTTTTCAGAGGAATATATATACAATGTGTTGATTGATAAGAGAGCATTTCTCTTAAAACAACATTACAAAGATGCAAGAAAAGCAGTCCCTAGGTCATGCTATCAAACTCTTAATGTTCCTTTAGAAAAAATTAGAGTAGTACCTGATTTGAAATACTCTGATGTACTTTTAAAATCAACTATCAATATTCCTGAAATGGTTGATTTTGCACAAGAAACAGGAGTTGCTACAACTATAATTATGAGTACAGACTATACAGCAATTCCATTTAATCTAGTTACATTTGAAAGACTTCCTACAGTAGGATCTAATAAGTGGACTAGAAATCTATTATATGTTGCACTAGGAGGCAAGAGTCTATATTGCAAATCTTTTAATCCTTCATTTAACAATCTTAATAAAGTATTAATCTTTGGAGTATTTTCAGATCCTTCTGAAGTATTCTATGCAAATGGTAATACTGGAGATTTCTATGATGAAGAATTTCCTGCAGACACTTCTATGGTAGACTCTATAATTAAATTAGCATTAGATGAATTAACAAGAATTAGTAGACCAAAAGACATTTTGAATGATGGAGAAGGAATTGAAGACCAAAGGTCCAAGGCAGTTTAAATTTACAAACTCTTATGGCATAGAAGATTATTGGAAATATTATTGTAAGAATAGCAAAAATATACCTTATAAACAATATAAAGATATATTATATTTTATCTTAGAACAGTATTCTCTATTAATCTCAGATCATGCAATGGATATGACATTTCCTTATAAGCTAGGCAAAATTTTAATTAGAAAACATCTACAGCAAGTAAAATTTGATAAGGAAGGAAACTTAACATCTAAACTCCCTGTTGACTATAAAGCCACTAAAGACTTATGGGCTAAAGATCCAGAAGCCAAAGAAAGAAAACAATTAGTATATTGTCTTAATCAACATTCTGAAGGATGGTGGTTTAGTATTAAATATCAAATATTTAATCAACTAAAGTCTAATTATAAAGTTAAGTTTCTTACCTTTAAACCTGCTAGGAAGATGACTAGAAGGTTTGCTAAAAATATAAAAGAACATAAAATAGATGCAACAGAATATGAAGTATGTGAAATTAACAGAACTGATTGATAGATTAAAGAGAAATAACATAATGGCAGATTTAAATTATGAAGAAGTAGTTGTACATGTTACAGACTTCTTTGCAATTTTAAATTCTCCTAAGTTATTACAATCTTTCAAAACAGATCAAGATATAGAGATCAAAGACTATCAAGGAAGAGTGCCTTGCAACTTTGTTCAGGAAGTTCAATTAAGAATGAGGCATCATAATAATGATAAAGCTTATATTCCTATGAGAGCTGCAACTGATACATTTCATCCTGTTACTAAACAAGATAAATATGTAGAAGGTCCTTCAGATTTAACTTATGTTATTAATGATGGAGTCATTACTACTTCCTTTAAGAATGGACATGTAGAAATGTCTTATAAAGGTATTGTAGTAGATGAGAATGGTGTTCCTATGATTCCTGAGAACTATGCTATTATGAGAGCTTTAATAGAATATATTAAAGTACAATATTATACTATATTAGTAGAAAATATGAGAATGCCTTATCAAGTCTTACAAATGGCAGAACAAAGATATGCTTGGGCAATAGGAAGAGCTAGTTCTCAATTACATCAAATGACATTAGATGAAGCTGAAAACTTTACTGACATTGTTAATAGACTTATTCCTGATCTTAAACAACATGATAAATACTTTGCATCTCTAGGTAGTAAAGAGTATTTAAGAACACAATAATATGGGAATACCAAGAATAACTAAACATCTAGTCAAAGGGATGCAGCAAGATATTTCTAAATCTAAGTTTAGTAATGAATATGCTTATGAAGTTAGAAATGCAAGATTATTGGCAACTGATAGTCAAACAACATTAGCTGTAACCAATGAAAGAGGTAATAAAGAATATATTGTAACTGATGGTAAGAATCCAGTAGCTATTAAAGGAACTATCTTAGGACATTGTGAAGTTAATGATTATATAGTATTATTTACTCATGACACTAATACATCTCCTAAAGATCATATCTATAGGATAGACACTAAAACTAATATAATGACAACTATCTTAGAAGGAGATATGTCATTTGATATTGATCATAAGATTGAAACTATTGGATGGTTTGAATCAGAATCTATTATTAAAGTATATTGGATTGATGGTAAGAATCAACCTAGATATGTTAATATTGCAGATGGAGCTGTAAATGATATTAGTGTAATTGACTTTGTTCCTGAGATAGGATATGGTACAATTGAAGTGTCAGAAACATCTGGTGGTATGTTTACTGCTGGTATGATTCAATATGGTTACAATCTATATAGAAAATATGGAGCACAATCTAAATTAAGTGGTCTTAGTCCTTTAATGGCAATTACAGCTAGAGGTGAAGGAGCTGAAAAAGATACACAAATTCCAGTTGCATATAATATAAAAATTAGTGATGTTCCAGATAAAGGATTCAATAATGTTAGGTTATATAGAATTCATAGAACAGAATTAAATAGTCTTCCTAAGATTAGTCTTATTTATGATGGAGAATTGACTAAAGATTCTGATGGAATTTTTACTTACAAAGACAATGGCCAAGTGTCATTAGAGGATGTTTCACTTGAACAACTATCATTCTTAGGATCAGACTTCTTAATTCCACAATGTATAGCTCAACATTCTAATAGATTAATATTTGCAAACTATAAAGAGCAAATAAATAATCTAAAAGATCTTAAAGAAAAATATGGTTTTAAAGGAGGAACTCCACTACCATTTTCTAATGGAGCATATAATAAAGATTTAACTGCTGCTAGTGCAGAATATATATATTATAGTTTAGGAGCTGAAGAACCTACAGGAAATGCTTACATAGATTCATTTACTAGACTTGCAGATGACAAACAAGATTTTTATTTAGATTACTCTTCAGAAGCTGTAGAGCCTAATCCTGATTTTAATGGTGAAATTCAAACTAATTCTCAATATAATCCCTATAGAGGATCAGAAAGTAAAGGAGAAATCAAAACTTCTTTTAAGAGAGGGGAGAAATATAGATTTGGAATTCAGTTTTGTGATAAGTATGGAACTTGGTTAGAAGTTATCTATTTAGCAGATGTTCAAATTCCAAGATTTGAATCTAGTCTTATTAAGAATCCTAGAGGAGAAGGTTTAACAAATTTAACTGTTACTCCATTTAATACATATGCAGAGGGTCTGACCTATAAGATATATCCTAATTATGCTAGAATAACATTTTCTATTCCAGCCTCTCTATGTAAAATATTAGTTCAAGATTTTGGAATAACAAAAGCTAGAATAGTTAGAGTTGTGAGGGATAGTTCTAATTCAACTATATTATCTCAAGGTGTTTTAACTTCAACTATATTTCAAAGAACTCAAAGAGATGTAGGATTCTGGGCAATGCCTGATTATCTTACTAGACCTATGTCTCAATGGAAACCAGAAAAATATATTGCATTAGACACTGAAGTAATGCCTAAAGCTGCAATATTTAGTCCAAGAGGTGTATTTGAACCTTTATCTGGGAAATTTACAAGAACAGCAGGACCATTAGTTTGGTATGATAATTATGAATTACTTGCTAATGATTCTACATTTGAAGATGCTGTACCAATTATAACTCTCACAACTAATTTAAACTATTCAGTTTATGGAGATAGTAGTGTATTAAATTTTTGGTCTCCTGAAGTTACATTTCCTAATCAACCTATAATAGATCTAAATACTTGTAGTGTTAACATTATAGGATTTACAGCAAATGAATGGACTGTTAATACAGCTACTACATTAGATACTACAAATAATAAGAATGTAAATGTAAGTGTTAGTATTCCAGGATATGAAAATAGAACTCTTACTTATCTCAGACCTGGAGCTAGAACTGATGGAGAAGGAATGATCTTTACTTATGATAGTCCTACTAATAATCATAAGTTATCTATCTTTAGAAGTTATTATGGTATAAATATATTTAATACTGAAAATTCAAATTCTTATATTATTTCAGATGTAGCTGCAGATAAAAAATATGCAGGAAGTAACAATGGAACTATAGATTTATTATTATCTAATATAGATAAATCTATTAAATATAATTCAGATATAGATATTCATTATACTGATAGAGATGCTTCTAAGACTCTTACATATAAAGGAAAAACATCCCAACATATAGTATTTCCTGTGACAGATACTCATTCTTCTAAGAAAGTACAACCTTGGCTGAAATTTAATGTAGGCAATGATGAAGGAACTGTTGGAGATCAATTTACTGCATATAATGGAATAGAATATAATGCTTGGGTTGGATATGGAAGACCTGTTAATGAAATTCCAGTAGTAGAATTACAAAGAAATCTTAAAGATCAATATGGAGATCCAGATAACAATAATAACTTATATATAGTTTGCAGTGAAGAAAAAGATATAGTCTATAGTGATACTAGACAATCTGTAATTGACATTACTGCTGATCAAGGTGATATATATCTTCAAAGATTTACTTTCTTAAAATCATATATAACAGATTCACAAGCAACTAATGGTGTAGCAGAAGCATTATCTGTTCTCTTAGAGTCAACTATTGACTTAGATAGAAGATATGACAATGCTAATAATCTTACAGATGTAAGAATGACACAACCTGATGAATTCTATAAATTCAATGAAGTTTATAATCAAACTAATAATCTTTTTACTTATACTCAGATTCCTGCAGATCAAGATGTACAAACAAACTTTCCTAATAAGATAATTGCTAGTAGTTCTAAAGTAGAAGGTTCTAAGATTGATAATGGAACTAATATACTACAGAATGAATTTATGGATCTAGATGGGCAGTATGGTGAAATTAGGAAACTACAAGAATTTAATAGTTTTATGTATGGATTCCAAGATAGAGCTGTAAGTTATCTTATCATTAATCCTAGAGTTCAGATAGAACCATCTGATGGTGTAGCTATTGAATTAGGAACAGGACAATTCTTATCAGATAAAAGATATATTACAACTAAGTCTGGTACTAAGAATAAATGGGGAGTATGTTCTTCTAATACTGGTATTTACTATATAGATGATACTAATAGTTCTATTAATAAAATATCAGGAGAAGGAATGCAAGATATATCCACAGTATATGGTCTTCATGCTTATATGTCTAATTTAAATTTAAATCAAGACTTCAATTCTTATTTCCATAATAATAATGATGAGATCTATTTCAATTTTAAAGAAACTGAATCTTTAATATTTAGTGAAGCTGCAAATGCTTTTACTGAATTTATGGATATTACTCCTAATGTATTTATTTCTTATAAAGATACATTCTTAACAGATCATATTGTAAATAATGTAGAACATCTCTACACTCAATTTGAGGGAGATTACAATAACTTCTATGGAGAATTAAAAGATAGTTCTGTTACTATTATCTCTAATGAGAATGTAGATCTAGATAAGACATATGATAATATTGAATTTAGGTCAGAGTGTTATTCTCTTAAAGATGGTAAATGGAATACAGATGTGTTTAATGAAACTTACAACTATATACATTCTTGGAATGAAAGACAAGATTCAGGAGAAGTTCCTTTAATCTATAATAATAATCTTAAAGAAAGATTTAGAATATGGAGAACTCCAATTCCAAGACATAATAAATCTCTTATAAGAATGAGAAATGGATGGCAGTTCATTAAATTAGGTTTGAAGAATGAGAATAATAGAAAAGTTATTCTACATGATATAAATGTTAAATATTCAATATAATGAGTGATAGGAGAAGAAGAACTATATATCAACAATATAATGAAAAAGGAGAGTTGTTCTGTTATAAATGTAAGAAATATAAATCTGAAGATCAATTTGACTCTATGCCAAATAAATGGTTTAGAAATAATAAAGATTATAGATGCAAGCAATGTAAAAAAGAACAAACTGAAAAAAGAAGACTTTGTAATAGAGGAAAACAAGATTTAGATAGATTATTGTTAGAAAGATTTCATGCAGCAAAAGAAAGAGCTGTTAAGAAAAACTTAGAATTTAATATAACTATAGAATATCTTAAGTACCTCTGGTTTAAACAGTGTGGAAAATGTGCTTTATCTGGAATAGATATGACTTATATATTCTTTAATGGGAGAACTCCTACCAATGTAAGTATTGATAGGATTCTTCCTGAAAAAGGATATACAATGGATAATATTCAATTAGTCTGTATGGCTTGTAATCAAATGAAAAATGATCTCACAGAAGAACAACTATATGAGTTTTGTAAGAAGATAGTTAATAAATATGAAAACAAATGACTATACACATAAAACCAGAAAATAGAGGTAAGTTCAATGCTACTAAGAAAAGAACTGGAAAAACTACTGAACAATTATCTCATAGTAAAAATCCATTAACTAGAAAGAGGGCAATATTTGCTCTTAATGCAAAAAAATGGAAACATGCAGATGGGGGGGAATTATTGCCAAATGATTATTATTTAAATCTATTTGCTTTAGGAGGAGACACAGATCTCTTAACACAAGCACAAAGAAATTATATGCCTGTAATGCAAGCACAACCTAGTCAACAGTTTACAGGTCTACAAACTAATGCTCCTCAACCACAATTAGCTCAAATGAATGTAGGACAACTACAAAGTACTGGAGGAGGTATAGGAGCTGCTGGTTATGCTAATGTAGCAAGTACAGCAATTGATATATTATCAGATGCTTTAACTCCTAACAATACTGATCCTATAGGAGCTGGAGTTAATCAAACAGCAGGTGTAGATGAAGAAAATGATTGGACACCTCAATATATAGATGCTTCCCAAATTAAAGCTAATACAGTTAAAGGAAGTCAAATAGCTTTACAAGGATTACAGCAAGGTAATAAAGGTGCACAAGCTGGAATGGCTTTTGGTCCTGTAGGTGCTGCTGTAGGAGGAATTGTAGGAACAGGAGCATCTTTAATGAAAAATCTATTTGGTAATAGAAAAGCTAAAAAGAAAGCTAAGAAACTAAGAAATCAAGCCAGAGGTTTAAACAGTATGGCTACATTAGAAAGTTATATGGGGAAAGCATATGGATTTGCTGAAGGTGGAAACCTTAGTAATCTAATGGGAAGAAAATACTTTGCTGAAGGTGGCCTTACTACATTTAATAATGGAGGTTCACATGAAGAGTCTCCTATAGGAGGAATACCTCAAGGTGTGAGTGAAACAGGTCAAATAAATTTAGTTGAAGAAGGTGAAACTAGATTTCAAGACTATATCTTCTCAGATAGATTACTAGTACATAAAGAAATTGCTGAACAAATGAATCTTCCTAAGAATATCATAGGCAAGACATTTGCAGAAGCTAGTGAAATCTTAGGAAAAGATTTAGAAGAACATCCTAATGATCCTATTAGTGAAAGAGGATTTGAAGAGATGATGACAAGATTAATGGCTGCTAATAACATGACCAAAGATCTTAAAGATGCAGATGAACAAGCTAATGTATTTGCAGAAGGTGGTGATTTAGGAGATCCTAATATGCCTACAGGAGTTGTAAAAGAATCTGAAGAGGCTACAGAAGATATGGGAAGGGAAACTAAACCTATCACTGATGAACAAGTACAAAGAGTAGCTTCATCTAATATTAAAGAAGAAAAGATTCCAGGTGGTAGATCTAATTCTGAAGTAAGAGAAAAAGCTACTGAACTATTTGATCCTATGGAAATATCTGTAGGAATTAAAGTAGAAATGGAACATACAGATAGTATTGAAGCTGCAAGAGAAATTGCTTTAGACCATCTTGTAGAGAATAATGATTACTATACTAGACTATATCATATAGGACTTATTGATGAAGATCTTTCAGAAGAGGAAGAGCAGTTCTTGAAAGATAAATGGGCTCAAATAGAGGGTGCTGAGGAACTTTCTCCTGAAGAACAGTCAATTGATCAATCAATAGATGAAAGTGTCTTAGAACAGCCAAATGAAGCCTTAAATGAGATTCCTATGGACCAGCCTCAAATGGAAGGACAACAATTTGCTGATGGAGGACCATTAAGTGGAGGTTATGCTAAGAATAATCCATTTGGAACTGCATTATATAGAAAAGGTTGGGCTCATCCATTTAGAAGAAAACCTGAAGGAATTAATCCTAATAACTCTATAATGGGAGAAGCTATTTCATATCCTATTCCTCCAGAAAGACAATTATTTACTATACCTGACATTACTGGTGGATATGATCAATTAGATCCTATGTTCTATCTTAGGAGTAATGAAAAAATAACTCCTCCTGTTATTAAAGGTGGAGAGGATGAAGTGTCAACAACTAAAACTAGCCCTAAGACTACTTCAAAAATAACTAAGAATGAAATATCCCCAATGACAACTCTTCCTTATAATGGAGAAGTTCCTACTTTAAATCCTGTATTAAAAGAACCTGAATTAGCAAAAGCTAGAACACAAACTTATCCTAGTGAAGAGTCTTCTAGTTGGGAAGACTATTTAAGTTTATTACAATATGCTCCTGTCTTAGGAAATCTTATAGGTGCAGCTACAGTAGGAAAAGCTGAAAGAATTAATCCTGCTAGAATCACACCTCAACAATTAAATGATTATCTGCAATATAATCCTATTGATCCTAATACATATATGAATCCTATTCTAGCTCAAGCTGCTAATGCAAGAAGAGCTATGGCAGATGCTAGTGGAGGTTCTAGAGCTTCTATGTTAGCTGCTAATTTAGGACTTAATGCACAGTCTCAAAATGCAATATCTCAAGCTGCATTACAAGCTGAAGCTATTAATGAACAAAGAAGATTACAGTCTGCTGAATTTAATAGAGGCACTAATCAATTCAATGCTTCAGAAAGAGCTAGAGCAGAACAATTTAATGCTAGTGCTAAGATGCAAGCAGATGATATTAATGCAAGAAATAGAGCTGCTAGAAGAAATGCTATTAGAGGATATTTAACTGGTGCTGCTCAGGGATTAGGTGGTATAGGAAGAGAACAAGCATATAGAAATACAATTAAAACTATGGGTCTTGATTATTATTTGGATGCTTTGTCTAAGGTTAAATATAAAAAATCCTAAATTAATTTGGAATAATTTTAATTAATTAGTATCTTTGTGAAATGTTGCATTTAGTTTGTATATATTATAGTAACTAAGTGCAACACTCATATTAAATCAATAAATATGGCAGTTAATTACTATGATCAATTTCAACCACTGACATATAATCCAATGAGTTTACAGGAGATGTTAATTGGGCCTCAGATGATGCAACAGAAACATGATGAAGCACAAGCTTTATTAGATCAAGAGTCATTATTTGATGTTCCAGCTCTCTCTGTAGATCAACCTGGAGTACAAGAGTGGATGGATAAATATAAAGGTAATATAAATGAATTAGCTGATAATCTATTAAGATCTGGTTATAATAAAGATCTTGCTAGAAAAGCTAGAAGAATATTACAAGAAAAACAACAAGCTACATCTAGTAGAGGATATCTAGGAAAGGCTAATGCAGCCTATCAAACATATCTCAAGAATGTAGAAGATGAAAAGAAAAGATTAGAAAAGGGAGAAATTAATAGAGATCAATTTCAAAGAGGACTTGCTATTGCTTTACAAAGGTACAATCAAGCTGGAGGTGCCTCTAAAAATGCTTCATTTGATCCTTGGTATTCAACTAAAGCAATTGATCTTCAAGATTTAGTTTCTAAATATGGTAAAGAAATAACACCTCAAACTATTGCTCAAGATTTAGGATATAAATATGATCCTACTACTGGCATTATTACAGATAGTTCTAATAAGACTGTTACAATAAGTCCTCAGAGAATTAGTCAAGTTATTCAGAGTAGAATAATGAGTAATCCTGAAGCAATGGCTTATCTTAAAGAAAGAGAACAATTAGGATTATCTGATGGAGTTATGAATGAATTAAATAGATTAGGTGCTGAAGGAGCTCTTACATTTGCTAGAAATGATAGTGAGACTAAAACTAGTTATGATTTTGGTTTGTTTAAGAAATTCCAGCAAGGTTTCTTTGAATCAGAGCAAATGAATAAAGATGCTGTAGCTAAAATTCTTTCTTTAGATAATATGCCTATTGAAAATCTTGCTGAGATTGCTAAGAAGGGAACTGAAACAGACATGGTTTGGACACAAGGAACTTCTGGTCCAGGAACACCTGGAATACAAATTCCTTTACTTGCAGGAAAGTTTATGGGGTTAACTAAAGGAAGTTTGACAAAAGAAGATCAAGATGAAATTCAGAAATTTGTAAACCAACAAATAGATAATCAATATAATATTTATAAATCTACTGGAGCTAATATATCTAGAGATGACATTTTAAATTGGGAAGATAATTGGGCAAAAAATACTAAAACTACTTTAGCATTTAATATGGTTCCTAGTGCAATGTATGAGGAGAAATATGCTCAAGATATAGATAAAATTAAAAATGGTTCCTTCCCAGGTTCTATACAAGATTGGACTATAGATGGAGAAGCATTAGAAGATGCAGATGATTGGATAGATAGTTTGGGATATGATCCTAAAAAGAATCCTGTATCATCAGTGTCTACAGGCTTTGCTGCAAATGGAATGATGGCCACTTGGATCACTATGAAAGATGGAAAAACTTATACTGCTATAAGAAAACCTACAGAATCTGATCAAGCTAAGTTTGCTACTGCTAATACTTTATTTAATAAGTTCTATAGTAATGAAAGAGGTAAAATTCAATTTGCTAATCCTAAGACAGGTTATCCAATTGAAATGACAAAAGTTATTACCCCAGATGGTTTAAAAGCTTCTATAGTATTTAAGAAGCCTTCTTATAATAATCAAGGGCAACTTGTTGGTTGGACTATTGATACAGATTTTATGGATGGACAATCTAGTATAGACTATAATAGAGCAATTCAAAAATTAACTCCTTTTGTATTAAAAGATAAATATGTTAATAGATACTCAAAACAGAGAGAATCTTATTGATAATGAGATTCCAGATATAACTGATAGTATTAAAGTTGATAAAGAAGGGAGAAGATATATAGATGATCCTAACACTCCTAATGGAAGGACTTATCTATATGATTCACCAGTCACTAACTATGATATTATGAAGAAGGCTGCTGAAGAGGATATTTTACCAGAGTCTTGGTTAAGTAACAGCCCAATCTCTTATCAAGTAGCTGATGGTTATGACACTAATATGTCATATGATACATTGTTAAATCCTGAATTAAGAGAAGATTATTTTGCTAAACAACAGTCTCTCTTAGGACTAGCAGGAAAAAGTTTAGTTAGAGGAGTATCTGCAATTACAGCAGGTACTCTTGAATCATTAGGATATTTAGTAAATCCTAATACATATAAAGCTCTATTTGGAGGAGAAGTTGATGAATTTGAAAATCAATGGTCTAAAACATTTAGAGAATTAAAAGAATCTATGAATGATCTTACAGATCCTATTTATAGAACAATGCAATCTAAATCTGATAGTTTATGGTCAGCTATGTTTGATGCAACATTTTGGGCAGGTAATGCTGAAAGTATAGCTACTACATTGTCTCTTATGATTCCTGGTATGGCTATTGCAAAAGGATTTGGAGGTGTTGGAAAACTTCTAGGTACAACTGCTAAGACTGCTGCTAAAATGGCATCTGTTGGTGGTGCATTTGGAAGTAGAATTATGGAATCTGGAATGGAAGCCAAAGAAGCTTTTGATTCTTTCATAGAACAACATAAATTAGATGATGAATATGTAAATGATGAAGCTAAATTAAGAATAGATGCAGGCAAAGCTGCTTCTATGACTATGCAAGCTAATATGCCTTTATTCTTAATAGATGCATTTCAGTTTGATAGTATTTTACATGGTTTCACTTCATTTAAGGATGCAGCAACTAGAGCTAAAAGATTAGCTAATGTAGCATCTAAATATGGATGGAATGCTTTGTCAGAAGGTACTGAAGAAGGTATCCAATATGTTATTCAAAAGGAAGCTGAATATAATGCTATTCAAGATCCTGAAGTTAAGAAACTTTTAGGAGAAACATTCTCAGAAAGATGGGATAAATATACTGATGATATTGAGTTTAAGACTTCTATCTTATTAGGAGCTGCAGGTGGTGGTTTATTTAGTGCTGCTGGTCCTATTATTAATAGAGTGTATGATAAAGCTCTTAATAGACTTAACAGTTATAATGCTGCTAAAGAAATAGCTGCTCTTAAGAATGATAAGAATGCTTTTGATCAAATTACAGATATTGAATTTGAAGATCAAGTAGCAAAACATTATAAAGCAGATACATTAGACACTCTTATCTCAACTTATAAAGATAAATTAAATACAGTTCCTGAAGATCAAAAACAGACTGTACAAGCTTATGTAGACAGATTATCTAGTATTCAAGAAACATTAACTAGTCTAAGTAAATTTGACCAGTTTAAGAATAATAAGAAATTAGCATTAATGTATGCTTTAACTGAACAAGATGGTTATAAACAAGAAGATCTTAATAAAGTTCTGATTGGAGAATTATCTAGTGCAGTTCAAACTACATTAGCTGATCAAGAATCTAAAGCTGAATTGAATGATGTTATTGCTGCTTTAAGAGTACAAGCATCTAAACAAGTATTAAAAGACTTCAGTTCTCTTAAGAGAATAAATGAGATAGATTCTAATATCTATAAGAAGATCTATAAGAATCATATTGAAGGTCAAAAAGCTTTAGGTAATCTATCTGGTAAGAATATTAATATTGAAGATGTCTTAGCAAAAAATCCTAAGATTGAAGAAATAGCCTATAACTTAGAAAGAAACTTTGCAGAAAGAGGCATTTCTATTGAGATTATAAAAAGTTTAAATAAATACAAAACTGCAGCTAAAAAAGAAGAAACTAAATCTTCTCCTAAAGCTACAGAAACTAAAACTGAAACTCCAGTATCAGAGCCAAAATCTGAGACTAGTGAAGATAAAAAAGAAAAAGAAAGTGTTCCTTCAGGCAGTACTGATATAGTAGGAGCTGATGCTTTTGGTCTTAATAAAAAGAAAGAAGAAAAAGTAGAGGAGACTAAACCTACTCCTAAGAAAGAGGAAGGAGATCCTGAATTAGAAACTGATCCTGATGCTTTAGCTGAAGAGTATGATGACTTTGAACAAGCTTTCACTGATGCCTTCTCTAGAGATTTATTAGAATCTACTGAAGGTGAAGATATTGAAGGAGAAAAGTCTGTAAAAGAAATGGTCAATACTGGAGCTGAGTCAATTCTTAATGCTCCTAGTTTTAGTGATTATTTAAATAGTAAAGCACAGGCAGCTAAAGCTAGTACTAAAAGTACTTTAGCTAAGAATATTTATGACACAGTAATGGCTAATGAAGAAGATCAATTAAGAGATTTCAATTTTGAAGCTCCCACACAATCTCAAGCATTAGCTGCTGCATCTAAATTCATTGATTTAGGTGGAGATTTTATGGCAGGTCAATTACTTTATGAAGCATTATCAGAAAATAGACCTGTTGGAGATAATCTATTAGGAGCTGAAGACTTAGCAATATTTGATCAAGTATTAGATCATATACAAAAATTACAAGAAGCTAAACAATATGCTGATGTAAAAAAAGGAACTCCTATAGATAATACTATTCCTAGAGAGAATCCTAATGATGATCAACAAAAAGATCCTGAAGAACCTGAAGTCATTAAGAGAGATCCTTTAAGAATCTTTTCATTTAAATATAGAACAGAATCTTATACAGGAGCTAATGGAAGACCTAGATTAAGAAATTTAGAACAAGATGCAACTTCTAAGATATATAATAGTTACATTAACTTTGATGAGACTATTAAACCAGAAGTAGCTAATGTAGGTTCTACTGTATTCTTTGGTATTCCTGAAGACTTCTTAAAGAATCAATCTAAAGCTGAAGATGCTGATATTCTTGTTTATGATGAAAACAATAATGGAATCTCATGGATAAGAAAAGAGTTTACTGCTAATAAGTTTGGGGCTAATGATATTCAAATGGCTGAACTTAAGAAACAGAGAGCTCTATTATATCAGCAAGCACTTAAACATACAGGAGAAACTGTTCTTATTAATGGTAAGAGAGTTATTCCTTGTAATGTGTCTTCAACTATTACTGCTAAATCATATGGTTTAATTACACATGATGCAGAAAACTATTATCCTATTAAAGATGCATTACAAGTAGATAATGCTAGTGAAATTACTTTAGGAGCTGTTGTAGGCTCTGAAACTAGTAATTATTCATTTGTAGTTCCTAATTCTCAAATTCCAGGATGGCACACACCTCCTATGGATGAAGTAAGAACTGGACATATATTTGCTTTAGTTCAAAGTGCTAATGGAGTTTATTATCCTTTAAGAGTCTACACTAGAAAATTCTCAGAGATTAATAAAGACTCTAAATTATACAGATATTATGATAAACATATCAAAGATGCTTTTAATGCAATACAAGATGATAATGCAACTAAATCTAGTATGGCATCTAACTCTTTAAATAGATATGTTGTTATTAGGCTTGTTAAGAATAACAATGCTGAATTGCCTTACATGAAACAAGAATGGGTTGGCAATCATTATGAAGATGTTGAGGCTATGACTAGAGAACAAGCTCTTCAAGCAATCCAAGATTCTCTTATTAATATCCCTGCAAACTTCTTAAACTCTGGAGATAATATGATGAATGCAATCTTAGATTCTGATGTATTACAGATGAATATTATTCCAGGAGAACCTTTCCATTCACCTACATATAGTTATAGTAGTAATTTAGTTACTTTAGAAGCAACTGCTCCTATTGAAACTAAAGTTGAACCTACTAAGAAAGTAAAAGTTACAGAACCTAAAATAGCTGAACCTATAACAGATCCAGTTGAGAAATCTTTTGAAGATAATTCTGCTCCTAAGAAAGTAGAAGATATTCCTCAAGAACCTAAGAGAAGAGGTAAACTATTAAATCCTAATTCTAAATTAGCTCAACATCTTAAAGGAAAGAACATAGTTAAACCTGATCTTTCTAGAAGAGATGAATGGGGTAAGGATATGGATAGATATAGATTATCTTCTGATGAAAGTCTTCAAAAGATTGACTTAGAAAAAGAACTTAATTGGTTAAAAGAAAACTTACCTCAACTGTCTGAAAATGATCTTGTTAAGATTCATAAAGGTCTTATTAATGTAGGAAGCTTAACTGCATGGGGAAGATTTAAAGATGGTATTATTGAAATATCAGATGAAGCTGCAGAAGGCACTGCATATCATGAGGCTTTCCATGCTGTATTTAATATGTTCTTAACTGAATCTGAAGCTAATGCTCTTTTAAATAAAGCTAGAAAGAAATTTAATTTAGAAGGCAAATCAGATGTTGCAGTTGAAGAACACTTGGCAGATCAATTTAGAGAATATGTAAATGATAATGCTAAGACTAAATCTATCCTAGATAAGATTAGTGATTTTTTTAAGAATATCTACCATATTATAAAAAATAAATTACATCTTAATCCTAGTATTGAGCAAGTATTTTATGATATTAATAGAGGTAGATATGCACATTATAAAGTAAAAGGTAATAAATTAGTAGAAAGAACTTGGCTTTCAAATATTACTCCATCTGTTTATAAGAGAAGAGTAAATATGTTAGTTGATGCTTTTGAAGATCTTATTGATAACTTAGTTACAGATTATCCTAATCTTAGTAGAACAGAAGTTATTAAACAGAATAGTATTGAAGATTATATCTTAGCTATTCATGATCAATTCTATGATGCTGTTCATGGTTCAGATCCTGTATACACTACTCCTGAAAGTAGAGATGCAGTAGATCTTATGTTAGATGAATTGCTTACATTTGATGCTGAAGGTAATCCTATATTTGGACAATTAACTCTTGATGTTCTTAAAGAAATATCTACACTTGAAGGAGTTACATTTAAAGCTAAACAAATTGTTGATGCTGATATGAATGTACAAGATCAAGTTGATGATTTTATGAATGATGAAGACACTGTAAAACAAGAAGGATGGCAAATAGATCAATCAACTGTGGCAGCAATAACTAAGTTAAGACAAAGTACTAGAAATATAATTAGGAGAATTCCTAAAGTAAGACCTGATGGAACTTTAGTAGCTCCTGATGATTTAGGATACCAGCCATATATGAGTTCAACAGAAGTGTTTGCAACATTATTAGGAAGACTTTCTAATATGTCTAGACCTTCAGATCTCTTAACTTCATTAGAAGCTATGAGAACTAATTTCCCATGGGTGGCTCCTATTATAGATAAAATAAATTCAGATCCCAAGATTAAGACTGATTTCTATAATTCATTTAGAAGTGATGCTGTGGAATATATGTTAGTACAATCTCAAGATGATGGTACTATGAGAGTATTCCCTGGTAATGCTCTTAATAAAGGAGATGAAGTAACTAAAACATGGTCTTCTAATCTAGCAATGGCAGATAAGACCAAAGCAGAATTATTATCTGATATTGAGAATAGTCTTAAGAAAATAATAGAACTTAAAACTAAATTCTCTTCTAATCAATTCAGATTAGGAACACTTAAGACTTGGATTAATAATTGGAAGAGTGGTCCATTTATAAATGCTGATCTTAAGAGATACACTAAAGAACTTGCTGAAGCTTCTCATGTATTAGGTTTTGATTTTACACCTGATGAATTATATAAAATATTCTCTTCAAGTTTTGTAAAACAAGAGTTTAATAAAACTACTCTAAGACCTCTTGATGAGGTAATGATTAACTTATTTAAAGTATTTAATGCATCTAAACAGATTCTTAGTAAAGAGGATTTTAAAGATAGACAAAACTTATATGCAGAATTAGAATTACTTCCTGTTAAGAGAGCAATTACTGAATTAGGAAGAAGAGCTGCAAGTGTAAGATCAGATTTATATGAATCTTCCTTAAGAGAAGATGGTAAGACTTATTCAACCAATGTTACTCCATCATTTATTGGTAAATTGTTTAAGAGACTTACAAATCATAATGATTTAAGTCAATTTGAAACATTTAGAAAAAGCTTCTTCTATACTAATAATAAAGGTGAGTTTACTCATCCTTGGTTAAAAGAGTTATATAGAGCTGCTAAAAATCCTTTTAGTACTATAGAAACTAGAGTTTCAACATTCTTACATAAAGATAAAGTTAAATATACAGAATTAAGTAAACCTGATTTTCTTGGTTCTAAGATTAACTTATGGTATAATAATGGAGCTCAAATGTATAGTTACTATATGACTCCTATTCCTTCTGATGGTTCTTCTATGCCTGTTATAAGATTTAGAAAATATGCAATTGAAGATTGTATGGATGGTCTTGTAGCATTAGCTAAGAGTGAAATCAATAGAATTGAAGTTGTTAAGAAAAGACAAGCTCTTATAAAAGAAGGTAAGATTCATGAGATTATTAACTTTGACAGAAGAGGAGACAAATTCTTAATGTTCCCATTCTTAAACAAGTATAATATTAATGATCTTAAGAGCTCTGAAGAAGACTTAAGAAATTATATTGAACAAGCTGTTGAAGAAGGATTTGAAGCATTTAAGAAAGATCCTAACTTAGATCCTACTAAGTATGATAAGAGAATTGTTGGAGATGTGTTAAAACAGTTCTACTATAATGATCTTATGGCTCAGATGAGTATTCTTACATTAACATCTGTAGATTTAGCTTTCTATAAGAGTGATATTGACTTCTTTAAGAGAAATAAACAGATTATGTCTCCTGGCCACTATGGTGATTGGGAATCATTAGGAATTCCAGAGAAGTTCACTGCAATAAGATTAAAAGATAATGAGATTCCTTCTCTTGTAGGAGAACAATATTATACTAATCTTAGAGCTAATGGTGTAAGTGTTGCAGAAGCTATGACTATTGCAGCTAAATTTGGTTATAGTAATGCAACAGATTCTGAAGGTAAAAGAATAGTTAAACTGCCTAATGGTAAAACTATTAAGAGTGGTCTTAATAATAGTACTGATGGTCAGACATTCATAACTCTAGATAGATACAGAAATATTGCTAGAATGAACTCTAAATGGGATGATTCTAAAGAAGCTTCTTATCAGAGAATTAAGAATGGTACTTATAATATGGAAGATATTTTAACATTCTCATTACAGCCTATTAAGCCTTATATGTATGCACCTCATACTATAGATGCTAATGTAGATTATAATGGAGGAAGAACTTCAATATATCAACCATTACAAAATAAAAACTCTGAAGCAGTTCTTATTCCTCAGATGTTAAAAGGTAATAAACTATTAACTGCATTAGCAGAAGGCATGGGGGCAAATAGTATTGATGCTGTTTACTTTGAATCTGCTGTTAAAGAAGGAATAGAATTAAACACTTCAGAAGAGATTAAAGAAAAACAAAGAGCTAAAGGAGAACAAGTATTGCCTGATGCTATTCTTAAGTTTAATGGAGATTCTAATGAACTGAAAAATGTAGTCAAATATGAATTAAGTAATGATGACTACATGTATCAAATGGACACTCCAGAACACTTTAAAGATGCATTACAATTACTTGGTTCTCAATTTAGAAAACATATTATAGCAAACTTAGGACAAGATGCTAAGTTTAATCTTAATGGTGTAGAATACAATGGACTTGAGATTGCAGATCTATTTGATAAAATCTTAGCATGGAACTATGACAAGAACTTTAAGAAGGTTCAAGATAAGATTGGTTCTATTGAAGGTTTAGCACAAGAATTACAGAACTCAGTAATGCAAAGAAAGTTTGCTGAGAATACTGTAGAAGCTGTACAATTAATGAATTGGAAAGGACAGAAAGTATTTAAATTACCTTTATACTTCCCAATACAATCTAACAGAATATTCCAAATGATTTCATCTATCTTTAGGAATAATATTGTTAGAAGTAAAATTAATGGTGGAGCTTTATATCAAGTATCTTCTTATGGATTTGATGACAGACTTAAAGTTCATATGAAAGATGGCCATATTGAGTATGTTGATGCTATTGTTCCATATATGTATGGTAAACATCTAGCTAAATATGCTAATGCAGATGGAATGATTAATACATCTAAAATAGAAGATAAGGAACTTCTTAAGATGATATGTTATAGAATTCCTACTGAAGACAAATATTCAGGTGTACCATTAAGAATTGCAGGATTTAGCTCACCTGCAGAAGGAGGTATTATTAAGTTGCCTGCAGACATATTAACTATTACAGGTTCTGACCTGGACATAGACAAAATGTATTTTATGACTTATGCAACTAAATATACTCCTGGTTCTTATGACTTAGGAAAAATCAGATCTTTCTTAGTTAATAATGGTTATCTTAATGATAGATTTACTACTGGTGATTATAAATCAGAATTAGAGTATTTAAGAAATCTTTTAGAGTCTTATGATGAAGGAAATAAATTAAGTGAAGAAGAGACTAAAGCAATGTCTGAAGTTTCTAAACTCTTAAAAGAATATCCTCAATTGATTAAACAAGATTCTAAATTAGAAAAGATTAAATATGATTATAATAAAGCTCCTAAAGATCAATCTGTAGAAGCAAGCAATAATGCTTTAATTGATATTGCTTACTCCATCTTAACATCTAATGATGCCTTTAAGACTATGGTAAGTGGGGCTAACACAGAGATGTTCTCTAGAGTTATTGATACATTAGCAACTGTTGAAAAGTCCAATAAAGATGAAGGACATGGTATGATGGATCCTATCTATCTAACTAATACTTTCTATGAGTATATGGCAGGAAAAGCATTAACTGGTGTATTTGCTTCTAATAGTGCTAACCATTCAATGTTGCAATTCTATGATGTCAACTTTAAGAGTTCTCCTATCTACTTAGATGGTAAAGGAGCTCAAAGAATTAGTCCTGTTAAGACTCTTGATGGCACACAGAATGTAACTAATGTATTAGGATCATTCTTAGCAACAGTAGTAGATAATGCTAAGACTTTGACAGCTTCTAAAGTTAATCTAAATCTATTTACTGCTAGTACTTATACTTTATTATTAAGACTTGGACATAATCCTGAAACAGTAATGTATTTTATGTCTCAGCCTTCATTAAAACAATTATCTGATAGAGTATTAGCATCTGGAGATTTATTTAACTTTGATTCTATCTTAAATAATCTTATTACAGAATATGAGAATTCTCTTGATAAGAAACTTTTAGAAGATGTAAATAAAGGTAGAATTAAATTCTATTTCAATCAAGGAGATTTAATTACAGCAATTAATGACTATTATAAAGGAACTAATCCCCAAATAGAAAATGCTAAACAAATCTTAGTATTGAAAGCATTTAAGAATCTTATTACTCCTTCTACTACCTTAAGACAAATTAACTCAGCAATGAGATCTGAAACTTATGGTTCTGCTCCTACATATGGAGATATGGAATCTCAAAGAATGAAATTTTTAAAGTTGAAGGCTAAACAAAGTGTTGAAGGACTTGATGATGTCTTAATATGGATGCCAAGAGGTGAGAAGTATGAAGAATTTATGGATAGTCCTATCACTAAGAAATCATTTGTTGCAGCTAATACAAATGGTGTAGTTGAGTATATGAGATATACTGATAGACTATCCCCATTTAATAAAGGTAACTTTAACTTTATTAAGAATACTGTAGCTAATGGAATTAAAGAGGATCTTAATGGATCAGATATTGATGCCATTAATGAGATGGTAATGAACTATTTTACTAAACAATTAGACTTCTTTAAATTCAATGAAAAACAGACTAAAGCATGGATCTATGAATATCCTAAGAGATTCTCTAAGATAGTTGAAAATGATCCTTATCTTAAGAATGTTAATGAATTTACTAAGAGATTGTCAGTTCAAACATTACCTCAAAGAACTCTTAATGGTAGAGAAAGATTACAGATTATTAAATACAGTGGATCTAGATTTGACAATGAAGTTGCAAAAGATGAATCAATCAGAGCCTATGAATATTTATGGAGAACTCCTAAATACACTAAGTTAGCTGAAGATTTATTGAAATACAACTTTGTTCTTAATGGTTGGGGATTAAATAACAATAGTTTTAATCATGTTATTCCAATCTCTATGATCAATAATATTCCTGGCTTTAATGAATTGTTTAGAGAACAAATCTTTACTTCAGATTTATTAGTAAATGAATCTCTAGCTGATGATTTCTTCTTAAATAACTATAGAGATAATAGACTTGTTCCTGAATTTACTAAAGAAACAAGTGGTGTTAAATTTATAGGAAATAAAGATCATACAGGATTAGAAGTAGAAAAGTTCTCTGATATGACAATTTATGAAATTGGTGAAGATTATGATAATCCATATAGATTCTTAAAGTTTAATAATAATGGTAAAATAGAATTGTATAAACATACAGGACAAACTCAAACTGAATACACTTATACTAGAGTTGGTGCTTTAGGAACAGGTCAGATATTTGAATTTAGTTCTGGTGAGTCTATATTTGCTTCTAATAATCTTTCTTCTAAGACTCAAAGTAAAGTTTCTACAGATGCACTTCTTAAAGCTCATGATACTGCTGCTGAAATAGAATTATCTAAACATTCAGATAATTCTACAATTGAAGTACAAAAGATTGATAGTCTTAATGAATCTTTACAAGAAGTATTCAGTTTAGATCAATTTAAGAAAGTTGCAGAACAGATTAAAAATCATTGTAAAGGTAAATAACATAATGGGGGTGAGATAATATCAATCCCCCTATAATTTTTAAAATATGAAAATTTGTCCAAATTTAAGTAATCCACAAGTTAAAGAAGACTTTGAAACTCTAGTAACAATATTTGGAGAAAATGAAGCCTATTATCTTTGGGATAAAAATGGAGGATATTTTTTAGACAGAACATCTGAAGGAGATCTTAATACTATTTATACTACTGCTTATGAAAATTACAATAATAAAGAATATGCTTTAAAAGTTGCAGCTTTAGAACTTCTTAAAGGAGAGTATCAAATTGAAGATATTAAACCTACAAAGACAACTACTACTATTGAATTAGGAAAACAAGTTCTAAACAATATCTTAGAAGGATATGGAATGAATAGCAAAGGTCAATTTAAATTAGAAGAAGATCAAGCTATTAGTCTTAATGATGCTATTCATGCTGCAGGATTAAAAGATGTTAATGTTGTATCTATAGGAAACAAATATCAATTATATGACAACAGTCTTAATAAGTATGTTCTTCCTAAAGATATTAAAAATAATCCTAAATATGTATTATCTGCATCAGATTTACAATCTTCAGTTAAGACTAGAATCTTAGAAGAATTAAAAAAACTAGGGGTAAAAGTTGATGTTGTGGATTCTTTAAATTCTCAATATGGAATAGATGCTGTAGCAGTTGCAGATATTACAAGTAAAGCAATTAAGTTTGCTAATAATGAAATTCCTTTTGAAGCATTAGGAGAAGAAGGGGCACACTTCTTTGTTGAAGCAATGAATGATACTCCATTTATTAATAGATTAATGAATCTTGTAAAACAAAATGAGGCTTATAAATCTATTTTAGGAGATGATTATAGTACTTATAGTCAAGTTTATAGAAACAATGAAGATATGTTAGCAAAAGAGGCTATAGGAAAGCTTCTAGGGCAATATCTCACTGATCCTAATACTCTAGCTTATAAGCCAGCTAAAAGTCTCTTAGAAAGGCTCTGGATGGCCTTAAAATCAATATTTGCTTCTAAGAACACACAAGATCTTGATAGACTATTAAATTCAGAACTACAACAGTTTGCTCATGATATTTTAATGGGTAAAGCTACTAAAATGTCTAAAAAATCTCTATGGAAGTCATCTTCAGATAAACTATTTAGAATCTCTAATAAAGCTTCTAAGTTAGAAGAAGTAATGAAAAAGATGATTGAGACAGAAGGACTAAGATTAAAAATCTTTGAATCTTCTGCTTTTACTAACATTCAAACTATAGAGAATCAAAAGAATATTATTGCAGACTTAGTTGGAGCATTAGAAAAAGGAACTGTTAAAGAAAGAATTGCATCTTATATTTCAAATTCCACTTACATTATTAAAGAAATGACTGATATGTTAGCTAGAGAAGAGGAGTTACAATCTAAGAACTCTATTTCTAAATCAGCTCATGTTGCTAGAAGAATGAAGTCATTTATGAATTCTGTAAGACCTATTGTAAATGAAATGCAGACTTATATTAAAGAAGACAATAGTGATCCTGAATTTAATAAAGAACTAAGTACTACCATTAATGAATTCTTAGCAGAAGCTAATTATGTGAATAATGAACTTCAATATAAGATGTTTAATATCTTTGCTAAGTTTATTGGAATGAATTTTGATAAATTTGCTGATGTAGAAAATCCATTTGGTGAGAAATTAACTAAAGAACAAGTTATTGAAAAGATTGCTATGGCAGATAAAGATAATAACTGGTTTAATAGATATATCTCTGCAGCTAGTGATAATCCAGATATTGTTATTAACCTAGTAAGTATGTCTCTTAAGAATTCAGAACATGATGTAAGAATGAAAACTCAAAATGCTGAATATAGATTAAGAAATGCTTATATGAAGTTAAGAGATGCTGGAATTACAGATCTTACAGTATTCTTAGAAAAAGATTCAGAAGGCAATTATACTCAAAACTTCATTTCAGAATGGGACTATTCAGGATATGAAAAAGCTAGAGAAGAATTCTTAAAAGAACTGTGGAGTAAATTTCCTCAGAATCCTTATGAAAGAAATAAAGCTTTTGCTGCAGATCCTTCTCTTGAAAAAGAATGGTCTAGTATGTGGGCTGATTTCAATATGAAATGGGTAGAAAGAGTTAAAGGATGGGAAAATATTATGATGCAAAAGAAAAATTCTCTTCCTAAATCTGAATATCTAAGATGGAAAGCTAAGAATATTAGAGAATTTATGGATACTAAAGGCAATGTCCATTTCTCTCCTAGTGTTTATGGAGAACTTGCTCATCCTAAGGTTAAGAGTAAAGCTTTTGAAGAACTTAAAAAAGATCCTGCTAAACTAGAATTCTATAATACTCTTAATGGTCTTATGCAAGAAGCTCTAGAAATGCTTCCACATAATATTAGAGGAGTTACACCAAATATGGCTCCTAGAACAAGAGCTACATTTAATGAAAGATTAACTCAAGAAGGTCTTAGAGGAGCATTTAAAGGTGAAGATTTCTTATCATCTATTGAAATTAGAGCTGATGAAGATCAATTTGGTAATCAATATCAAGAATCATTACAAGACTTTGAAGGTAATACAGTTCAATTCTTACCTATATATTATACTGCTAAGATTAAGAATGCCACATTCTCTACAGATGTTTTAGGATCAGTATTACAATTCTATAATATGGCTTCTAACTATAATATTAAATCTAGAATGATTGATATATTAGAAGTAGGTAAAGATGTATTATCAGAAAGACTTGTTAAGATTGGTAATAATGGATTAGAAAGTAAAGTGTCTATTCCTATCTTAGGAAATCTTATACAAAGGAGAAATAAAGAAAAAGCTGAAGCATTATTTAAAGGATATAAGACTCTTATTAATAAAGGACTATATGGTGAGTACCAAGAGAAAGAAGGTTCATTCAGAGTATATCTTCCATTCTATGGTGAAGTTAATGTAGATAGAGCTAAATTAGCTAACTTAGGAAGAGATGCTGTTACATATATGATGTTAGCTGGATCTCCTTTTGTAGGACTTGCTAACCAATTTACTGGAGAATTAACTATTCTTAATGAAGCTGCTTCTAAGAGATTCTTTACAGTTAAAGATAGAGCATTTGCATCTAAAGAGATATTGAAGTTAATGCCTGAATTTATGAAAGAAGTTGGAGATATAACTCCTGACTCTAAATTATGGTATATGATGTCTTATTTTAATGTCTTAGGAGAATATGATCAACATATGCAAAATGTTAAATCTAATGTTAAGAATAAGCTTATGAGAGCTCTTACAGGAGATTCTCTAATGGCATTTATATCTTCTGGTGACTTTATGAATAAATTAACAGTTAGTATTGCTCTTATGCATCATACTAAAGTTCTTAATGCTGAAGGTAAAGAAGTGACATTATATGATCAATTTGAAGTAAAGGATGGTATTCCTGGTCTTAAAGAAGGAACTAAGAATTTAGATGGAACAGTTTATACTAAAGAAGATCTTAAAGCATTCTTTAATAGACAAAGTAAACTAAATGCTCAACTATTTGGTATGGTTGACAATATAGATAGAGCTCCTGCTCAAACTAAAGCTATTGGTAGAATATTATTAATCTTTAGAACATTTATGGGTCCTAACTTAAATAGAAGATTCTCTAAGAATAAATTAGATACTTCATTAGGAGTTTACACTGAAGGTTATTACAATACATTTGGTAAATTCTTAAAGACAATAGCTAAAGATGCTGCCCATGCTAGATTTAGCATTTTGACTAATTGGAATAATCTTACTGAAGGTCAAAAACAGAATATGGCAATAGCTTTAACTGAAATGGCTTCTATGGCTGTTATGGCTACTTTAGTATTTATCTTAGGAGCATTAGCTAAAAATGCTGGAGATGATGAAGAGAGGAGATTAAGAGCATTACAGTTAATGATTGCTAGAACTAATTCTGAAATTGCTGCATTATCTCCATTTGGCCTATTAGGAGAAACAACTAGAATATTTCAATCTCCTACTGCTTTAATGGGACTTGTAGATAGAGTTACAGATATTTTAAATATTACTAATTTATTTGAAACATATGAGTCAGGTACTTTTGAAGGATATAATAAAGGTCTTATTAAAATGTTAAGACTGATTCCAGGTAATAGATTAGTATTTGACTTCTTAACAGTAGAAGATAAATTAAAGTTCTATGGATTAGATTAATTAAAAAAACTAGGGGGAAGACTTGTGATCTTCTCCCTTTTATTTTTTAAAATACTCCATTTATCATAGCATTTCCTACTATTCCAGGTTCTGGAGCTGAAAAAGTATAAGTTCTCCATCCTCCTACACTAGACATATTAGAATACATTGTATTCATACCATCTATTATTGAGTACCATGATAGAGGTTTATCATTATTCTTATTACTTAAATTTATAATAGATTGTTGTATGCTAGAAACTTCATAATTAGGATTGATTTTCTTTCCTTCATCTGTAAGCATGTCTTTTAAATCACCTGCAATATCTTTACAAATATAGAAAAGTTTTTCTAAATCTTCATTATTATCTATTACATAATCAAAATGTTTATCTGCTATATTAACAGCCTGGTTTTCAGAATTATGAGCATCTTTTGCTTCATTAGGATTTCTAATTTTTATAAAAATAAAACCTTTATTCTTTAAAGCTTCAAATTCATTATTAAATCTGCAATCAGGAACTATTATTACATTCTCATTTATCTTTTTAAAAAGCTGTTTGATAAAGAAATCTTCACCAAATCCTTTCTTAAATTTTTCAGATTCTAATTGCATAATAGTCCTTATGCTAGCATAATCTTCTATATCATCTTCAGGTTGAAAAGATTTTATATCTATTCCTCTATAACTAACTTCATTAAGACATCTTACAATTTTTTGTACATCATAATCTTTCCTATAAAAAATATTATTTTTATATGGATATTCAAAATGTTCTCTAGGAATCTTATATATAAAAGATAGAAAGTCTTTTAGAGAATCTGCAAATCTAATAATAGAAATATCAGAGTTATTACTCATTTTCATGATACTTCTAAAAATATAATTCTTATCCTCTTTCTTGTTATCATCTGGAAGAGTAGAAACATCTATTCCTCCTAACATAAAATATCTAATAAAAGAAGCTGTTGTATCTTTCCCACTTCCTTTCCTTCCCACTATAGCAATCTTCATAATATTTTATTTTATATAAACTGTTTTATTTTTTCTGCAATTTCTCTAATTTGAGGATGAGCATCTTTAGCTGTTCTAAGATCTAAGAAATGATGCCATTTATATCTAGGAGCACTCATAATAATATCTGTCTTATGTCCAAGATTTAATACAGATCTAGCTATTTCAGGAGTTTCTCCTAGTTTAATTAATAGTTTATAAAAGAAAGTACTGAACTTACAAGCTAAAGTATATATCCATTTATTTTTGCCTTTACCTTGCCATTCAATAAAGCTAATTCCCCTTCTTTTAAGATAGTTAATAAATCTTGTACTTTCAACAGTAAAACTATTCCATCTATGTCTTAAGAGACTTCTTTCTTGACCATGATCTGTAATAATTCTAAAGACAATTCTCTTATATGGATCATTATCTTTAGGAATGAAATATTTAACTGTAGGATCATCTTTTAAGATTCTCTCCAATAGATCTAGATCATTCTCAGCAATAACTCTTAGATTAGTATAAATATACCAAAGGTTACCTTCTTTTCTCATATCAGTGTATGGATTGTCTATAAAATATTTATAGTGATTATACACATAATTTTGAGTATATACAAGATAAACCCCTGTATGTTCTAGAACTGAAGTATGTCCTCTCTTAATAACCTTCCTAATTAAGACTTGTGGGGGCCTTTGAAACATAGACCCCTCACTTTTATAACAATTCCTAATACATAATTCTGTAAAAACTAATGGGTTACTTTCACTCATTAGTATACAGTCTTGTTTTATAAACTCCATTTATTTAATCTTTTTAGATGCTATATACTGTAGTAAAGCTGGTATCTTAGAATCATCTTCATAACAATTACATTCATTAGGAAGATTTCTAAAATATCTTTCATTCATTCTGCATAATTGAATTACAATAGCCTGTCCTTCTCTTAGTTCAGGATGAAATCTTTTTAATTCTTGGGCTTTCTTCAGTAGTTTTAAACCAAATTTTCTAGTGTTCATAACTTCTAACTTTTGAAATAATTTCTTCTAAACTAATAGGAGAATAACCTATTCTTTCAGCACTTATACAAAAAGTATTCTCTGTAAAATCTCTAAATCTATCATCTCCATGTACATGTCCATATATATTAAGATATGGAGAATTATTTTCTAGATACATAGGTTCATGAGAAATTATAATAAACTTTTCAATAATAATAGGATATTTAGAAACCTCTGGGAATTGAGATTTCCAAAATGAATATGAATGACCCCAATCATGATTCCCATAGATCATTGTAATATTACCATTTTAATTGGTTTATAATAGCTTCTGTAACTATTTTATTTCCAAATGAAATATCTCCTGCTAAGAACACTTTATCTTGTTTCTTAACAACAGCATTCCAATTTTCAATAATCACATCATTCATTTCATAAACATCCTTAAATGGTCTATTTTCATATCCTATTATGTTCTTATGATAGAAGTGAGGATCAGCAAAATAAAATGTTCTACTGTAATCCATTCAATTTATTAAATTCTTCAGTCAATACTTTTTCTGATAATGAATCTATAAGATTCTTATATTCTATAATATCCAGATTGTCATTGTTGTCTAAAATTTGAGCTACTACTACTTTACTTAAGATAGAAGAATTTATATCAAATAAATGATACTTATTATGAATTTTTCTAGCAAGACAGTTTTTAAAATTCTTAACTAAAGCTTGTCTACTAAAAGAAGATATATTATCTGTCATATCTTCTAAAATTTTACCTGCCTCTTCAAGAATAGATAATTGCTTGTTAAAGTCTTCAAAATGTTCTTCTATATATTCTTCATAAAGCCCTCTTTGTAGTTTACAAATAGAGGAGGACATCTTAGAATAAGCCCATTCAGTAAGAATTTTTTGTTTTTCTTTTATTGTCATAATTATTTACCTGTATGTCCAAATCCACCATCACCTCTCTCAGTATCAGATAAATCTTCTACTTCTTCAAATTCTGCTTGTTCAGCTACTTGAATTTTAAGTTGAGCAATTCTGTCACCATTATGAATCACTACTACTTCTTTTCCTAGATTAGTAACAATAATACCCAGCTCACCTCTATAATCAGCATCAATTGTTCCTTCAATTACAAATAGTCCTTCTTTAAATGATAATCCAGATCTATTTCTAATTTTAGCTTCATAACCTTTAGGCAACTCTAAGAATACACCTGTAGGAATAATAACTCTATCTCCAGGAGCAATGTTGATTTTATCTAAGACTACTTTTTCTAATTTCTCATCATAATAATCTGATATTCTCTTAAAAACATATTCTCTATTAGGAATATATCTAAATTCTTCTTTAGGAGTGTGTTTGAAATAGGCTGATAAATCTGAACAAGCTGCATCAACTGTTTTATATTGAGGAGTATTGACCTCCCCATTTAGTCTCTTAATCTTAACTTTCATTAAATTTTTCTTAAATATTGATATATATGGTTTACTTGAGAAGCTTGATATATTGCATCACTAAGAGCATTATGAGCTTTTTCATTCTCAAATTTAAAACATGGAACATAAGATATAAGTTCATCTATGAAAGTTCTAGCATCTCTTACTTCATTATATTCCCAAGGACATTGAATATTATTCATTTTATATTTATGCTCTAAAATATCAATATCCATTTTGCCTCTACTCCAAATCCTAATTCCTTGATTCTGTTTAATAGAAAGAATGAATTGAGATAATAAGGTAAGAGAACATTCAATGGGCTGTCCAGTCTCTTTAAATACAGCTCTTGCTTCTTCAGATTGTTGCATCCACCATCTTAATGTATTAGTATTAATATATGGTAATGCATCTAAAGAAACAACTTGATAGAAGTCTCTTCCTAAAGAATTTTCTTCAGGATCAAATTCAATTGCTCCAATACTAACTATATCAGAGTGAAACTCTCTTCCAAGAGTCTCAATATCTATCATAATATGCTTCATTTCTTTTTGTATAAATTTATTATATTGATAACATCTTCTGTATTTACTACATCCCCATCACCATTATAGTCCCATGCTAAGCACAGGACTTGAAAGATGATGTCTTCTAATATATTATTAAATTCAATTTTATCCATTAGTGTATCCAATATTTTGTTATATTAGGTTCTGCTTTAACTGGAACTACATCTATAAACACTCTGCCTGCTCTTTCCATACAATCTTTAAGAGCTTCAGCTACTTTATCTGCAATATCTTCAGGACATTCTATCAAATATTCCAATTATCTTGCAAGTATGTCAGTTCACACATACTTTCTTACACTTTCATGTAAGTTGGGACTATATCTTATACAATATTAATTGTATCTAGGCATTTCAACCTCCCTTGAGGCTTACTCCATATAGGATAGTCTCTGAACCTTCCCATAAAGGGCTTGGCTGCTGATTGTCCAATTCTTTAGATTATTACACTTTGGTACTAAAGACTCTAAGGAGTTTCCAGCAATTAACCTAGTTTAGACATGACAAATCTCTATCATGTATAAAGTTACTTATCTTAACTTTATTGAATAAATTATTTTCTAGAATCCAATTGAAAAACCACACTCCTGCAAGCTTTGACATATCACTACTACTGCCTTGACATCTAAAATTAAGTGCCATTCTTTCAATCTCACCTCTCATTTTAAAATATTCTTTACATGTAGGTAAATAATAATTTAAAAATTGAGTTGTTCCTGCAGCTTTATGTTGTCTATATTCTTGCCACCATTCTTTAGTAATAGTTTTTTCTAGCTTTTGATATTGATCATATATTTGATAATAAGATCTTCTTCCAGTCACTTCATTAAAATGAACATAACCTTGTTTAAGAACTACACCTTTTATATATTCAAAATATTTAGCTAACTTGGGAAAAGCTTTAAGATAAGCTGTATATACAGCATCACCTTCTTCATCAGATAGTCCAAGATTTTTAGCAATAGTAGCTCCTACACCACCAAATAAAATTGCAAATTTAGCACCTTTAGCCATTTGTCTAAGATCAGGTCTTACTTCTTTTACCTTCTCTTCAGGAATATCTTTCAATTCCTTAGGAAAACATAATTTAGCTGTAAAACTGTGACCATCTCTTTTCCTAGTAGTATCATTATAGAATGCTATTAATGAAGGTTCTTTAGATAATTGAGTGTACATTCTGTCTTCTTGCTGACTATAATCACAATCAACTAAGATAGTATTCTTAAATTGATTTGTGAAACAAGCTCTAGTAATAGGATCTGCAGGAAGATTTTGTAAATTAATACTGTCTTCATTATCAGAATTATCACCTTTACCACAAGAAGTTCTTCCTGTACTCATTATCTGCCAAAAAGTTGCATGTATTCTACCTGTTACAGGATTAATAAGATCTAAGAAGTTTTGACCATAAGTTGTAACCAATTTCTGTGCTTTCTTATAGTCAATATACATCTTAACAAGAGGAGATACAGAAGCTTGCTTACTAATATGTTTAGCTTCAATAGTATCTTTCATCCTTCCTGTTTTCTTATCTTTCACTTTAGTATCAACACCTAATTCTTGGAATATAGGAACAATTTGTCTAGAAGAATCCCAATTAAGACTACACCTTTTTGTAGCACTAAATAGATCTAATTGTTTATTGACATATTTATCACCAAACTTTTCAAATACCCATTTGTTCAGAGCAAATTCCATATCTCTCAGCTTTTGCTCATCTTGTTCCATTTTAGCTTTCCATTTATCTTGGTCTAGATATATTCCACACCATTCTAAATAAGCTAAAACTTTAACAAACATATTATCCAATTTAACAGCTCCATACACTTTATCTTGTTGTATCTTAATAAGCTGTTTAGTCATAATTGGAATAAGATATTTTACATCATTAGCACCATACTCAATAACATTATCTGTAAGTCCAACCTTACAAATGGTTCCTCTTATAGATTTATTAAGTAAAACACCACAATATTTCAATGCTAAGACTTCCAAAGACTTCTTAACATAGTTTGGTAATTTTATGTTGTCAAAACCACAATACAAGATACCTTCAGCTAAGAAAGTATCAAATACTTTTTCAAGTATTATATCATGTTTATAGAAGAATTGAAGATCAAATTTTGCATTCTGTAATACAAAAGTTACATCTTTTCTTAAGAATAATGGTTTTAATTCATTCAACATATTAGGAGAATATTCAATAACATATTGATTTTCAAAATCTCCTAACTGTATTGATATAAGTTCACAAGTGTGAGGATCTAATCCTGTTGTTTCTGTATCTAATGCAATATACTTATGTCTAGCAAAATACTTGATAATATCTTTAACATTTACCAAGTTCCACTTGCTACTTTCCTTCAATCTCTTTTGCTCAGAACAATAGTATATCATTATTTTACAATATAATAGTTACCAGATAAAATGTCTTCAATAGAAGGTTCCCACTTCTTAGAGCCAGGAATCTCAATAATCTCACCATTCTTAAAGAAAATTACTTTCTGGTCTTGCCATTCATAATTTCCAATAATTCTATCTGAGCCTACCATATATCTGGTAGCATCCATTATATTCATCTTAGGATGAGGACACAACAATACTGTAACTATTTGTTCAACTCCATCTTCCACAATCTCTCTCTCCATCATATTAGTTACATTTAGAAAATCCACAATGTGGACATATTAAACAACCATTCTCAAATACTAATTTTTCACCACAAACATCACAGTTCTCACTAGATTTAGCACTATTCTCTACATACTTAGCAATAGTTCTAGCTAAAACTTTATGAAATGCAGTTAATTCTCCCTTACTTTTTTTAAGTTGGTCTACAAGGAAGTTAAATCCAACATCACTTCTTATAGAAATAGATAACAATCTTGTTACCATTTCAAGCTGATCATCCATTACATCTGCAAAGTTATCTACAATTATATTACCTTCTTGGTCTTGTAACTGATAATAACCTTTCTTAATCTTAACATTCTTACCTATTGTAGGGACTTTAATGTTCTCAGGTGTAGGACAAACAAATATTTCATATGGTTTACCTTCATAGAAGCCCAGAGAGCAAAGATAATTCTCTCCCTTAACTGTCATAGTATGAATATGAGAAAGTAGCTCAGAAGGTCTCTTTGGGGCCTTTCTTGAGGGATCTTTAATCTCATTATTCTTTTCTACTAATACACCACTTCTACTACCATCTCTATAGCATTGCTACCTCTACTTTCATAGAGGATTGGACTATACCATGATCCCATTAGGACCCCTCCATTATAGTCTCTGAACATCTTGTAATTCATAATGAATTAGAATTTTGCTGCTGATTTTCCATTTTCAATTTTAATATCTATCTTAACATTTTTCAAACATTCACACTTATCCTCTCAGATTATGTTGTAGTAGTTAAGCTTTAGGAGGTTCCAGCAATTTAGAAGGTTATTCAATACATATTACTATGTAAGGCTGCCTAATTTAACAGTAACTCCTTTAAGACCCATCTTATATGCATTAAGATAAATATTCTTAACAACATCTTTCTCTACATTAGATGGAAGATTAATAGTAGTACTAATAGAACTAGTAGTATATTTCTGTACTATAGCTTGGATTTCTAATCTAGTTTTCCAATCAATATCTGCAGCTTCATTCTTATAATAAGGAGAAGACTTAAATAATACATTAATCATTCCCTTAGGAATATCTTCAAACTTCTTGCCTGTTTGAGTCTCACAAAACTTTTGGAAGGTCTTATGAGCAACTATAAATTCTCTAAATTTCTCCTTAGTATTTGGATCAATAAAGTCATATTTCTCATCAAAGTTATTAACTTTCACTCTTCTAGTATAGAAAGTCTTAAAGATTGGTTCAATTCCAGATGTAGTTTGAGTCAATAATGACCCTGAACCTACAGGTGCTACAGTACTAAGAGAAACATTTCTTCTTCCTAGTTTAGTCATTCTATGATGAATATCATAATAATTTTCATATAAGAATTTATACCAATCATTATGTTCTTTTTCAGAATCATAACTTAAGAATGGACCTCTTAGATAACCTAAGTCAATACTAGCTTCTAATTCAGCTTTAAACTTAGTTTCCATGATTCCTTCTACTAGATGATGAGAATCTTTAAATGCAAGATTCATAGCTGCAATAGTGTCTCCTAATGCAGTAAATCCACATCCAATTCTCCTTCCTTGTTGAGCTGTATCATATACTCTTCTCCATAGATTCTTCTCACTCTCAGAATCAGATTTCTCTATGATATTAAGAATATTTTTACATTCAAGTTCAATAACATCATCTAAGAAGATGACTTGTTGATATGCTACTTTCCTAAATAATTCAAAATCAAAATATGCTTCACTTGTAAATGGATTTACTACAAATGAAAGCAAATTAATATGAGACAATCTACAACTATCTGCATCACTAAGAGGTTGCTCTCCACACTGAGCTGTAATAACTCCTCCAAATATACCACTATGATTTATTTCCTCAGTAAAACAATAAACTTTGTCTTCTAATTGGTCTTGTTTTTCAATAGAAATTATTCTAATAAATCTTTCTGAATCTCTTGTATTTTCAATATTAAGATCTACTCTATGTGTAGTTAATCCCATTTGAACTAGCTTATTCACATATGTTCCATTAATACTTAATCTATAAGAAGTCTTACAAAAATATTTTTTAAGTTTTCTATTAGAATCAGACATTAGATGTTCTTTAGCTTTTTTCATAACATTTACTTTTCCATTACATCCCAATGTATTTAGTAAATATTTGATTCTCATTAGAAAATCTCTGTCTACAGAAGAAATTTGTACACTAGATTGCCACACACTTCCATCAGAATCTATAATTCCAGCTAGCCAATCTAATCTATTTTTAATAGTATAAGAATGATCTGGAATAAATTCTTTTGGCTCATATAGTTTACTTGCAGAGAATATATTTTTATTTCTCTTTAAATCTCCTATAAGCTTGCCTTCTAAATATGGAAGAACTTTAATCTTCTTACCATATATCCAAATATATCTTCTATTAGGCCTATTCTTTTCTTTAGCTCCATCACCTGCATAAAAGCCTTGAGTATACATATCATAATCTGCTTCTTTAGTGCCCTCAATCACAGGAAAATTACACTTGACTAAAGCATCATTTATCTTTAAATTCTTAGCTTCAACTCTAGACTTGTCTTTCAAGATAAATTTATGATATGGAGTAACTCTTAATTCATTACCATCAGAAAACTTAATCTTTAGAATTTCTTGATTATAGCCAGTTATTCTAGGAATAACATCAGACCATTCATATCCATTCCAAATTGTAGTTTTTTGTCCTACTAAAGAATCTATTCTTTGATACCCAAATTTAGTTAAAATCTTAGTGTCCCCAGATACACAAGGATTTGTAGTAACAGCTCTTAAATTCTCATATACTGATGCAGGATCAAAATTGATAATATTATCCCATAATAGGATTCCTGGTTCTGCTGTCTTCCATGCACATTCAATGATAAGATCTAACAGTTCTTTAGCTTTGACTTTCTTAATATAGCCTCTAGTTTCCTTATAAGAGATTTCAATTAATTCATCATAAGGATATGATCTCCAATCAAAATTCTCTTCTATAGGTTTATAACAAGGCCATTTAAGACACCAATCTTCATCTTTTTGTGCTGCATCTACTAATGCTCTACTAGCTTTTACAGATATATTTGCACCTGTAACTTTACTAAGATCTTGTTTAGAAAGAATAAATTCCTTAATATCTGGATGTCTATCTGACATTGCTAACATTAAAGCTCCTCTTCTTCCATCTTGACCAATAGTCTTACAAGTGGTAGAATAATAATCCATAAAACTAGCTGCACCTGTACTAAATTTTGCAGCATTATTAACTGTTGCTCCTCTTGGCCTAAGAGGATCTAGAGACATTCCACAACCACCTCTTCTCATGAATAAGAAGGACATTTCCTTTCCCTTATCCATAATAGATTCCATTTTATCTTCTAGTTTTCCTAAGCCAAAACAATTGGCCAAAGAAACAAGATCATTTGCTCCTAATGATGCCATAATAGAACCACCTGGAACAATATATTTAAAATGTCTAAATAGTTGGAACCATTTATCTCTTATCTCATAATCATTGGATTCTATAAGAGAATTCACATATTCTACTCCTAAATCTGAAAGATTGTCAAGATCAAATGTTTGCTGTTCAAGATCTTTTTTAAATCTTCTTTCAATTGTAGAGACTTTATATGCTAATCTCTGATGCATGTTATCAGGAGTTTTTTCTCCTTCTGCAGCATACTTATCTAAAAATACTTTAGCAGCTAACTCATCACCCTCAAAATATCTCACTGCACATTCTTTAGCTTCCTTCATATTATTCAAATCCTAATTTCTTTCTTGTTCTTTCTTCAAAACCTAAATCAAGGTCTCTAATATAATCAAATTTTTCAGCCTTTATATTTATTTCTAAATTCTCCAAATTCTTAGGAGGAACTAGAAAGGCTTTAAATGCTTTAGCTTTAGCTTCTTCATCAGGAGCCCAAAAATACCTTAATTTTTGCACAGCTAATGTATCTTTCTTACTTATAAGATACCTTAGAATAATATTCTTAGCATCATCAGAAAGATCTTTAATTCTACCTAACCCAAACAACTTAATGTCTTCTATATATTCTTTAGGAATTTCAAAAGAATATATAACCATATTACCATTATCAAGTAGTTTTTTAAATAGGCTATGTTTTGTCAAATAGTCTTCATAGTTAATAAAAGCTTTTGAAGGTTCATATTCATAATGTAACAGAATATAATGTCCTACAAATGTAACTTTCTTTAACCTCTCTAAATATTGTAATCTCACACTTGTTGCTAGCAATGGCAATAGGATTCTTCTACTAGCTTCATTCATCATCACTTCTTACTTGATTACAATCTATAACATATGACCCATCTCTATTCATAAAATCACAGCTAACATCAAAGACTTGATTTTCATAATGCCATTCAACTTCTTTAATGATTTGCTTTAATCCTTTATGTTTAAATTCAGATTTACCTATATAGAAACCATTTTCAAATGCTTCTATTCTATCTCTCTCTATTGTTAAGACTGTTGGAATCTTAGCACCAGATGAAGGCATATAGATAAATACAAAGTCCAATATTTCATAATCTTTATATTGTTCATCTTCATCTATGACTTTTTCTAACATTCTATAATAAAGAGCTGCTTGAATCCAATATCTAAACTTCCAGAATTGATCTATGAATTCATCAGACTGAACACTTCCTGTTTTTAGATCTATGATTTGAAATGTTTTATTTACATGGTCTACAACTAATCTATCAAATGCTCCTTTAACTAAAGAACCATTATATTCTGTAATAAGATCAACTTGATTAAAACCTTCCTGTCCATCTAAGAGATCAAACCATTTCTTAGTAGTAGGATATGTCTTAATAGTTTCAACTATCTTCTCAGCAATATTCCACATAAATGGAGTTATTAACTGATAGTCTTTATTCTCTAAGATAAAGTCAAGATAGTCTTGATATTTTCTTACAGCTTCAATTTTAGTTTCTTTTTTCCATCTTTTATAAAAGTCTTTCTTCTCACAGATTTCTAAAATAACATTATCTGTCAGTTCTTCTCCTGTTTTTAAGATAAATTCTACACACTCATTAATCACATCAGAAATACTACTACTAGGAAGCTCTCCATTATAATTATTGATTTTATATTTGTATAAATTCTGAGGTGATAATAGCATATCATCTACTAATTTACCAAATATAATGTAGCTTTTACCACTTAAATCTTTTTTTGTAATAAGAGCAATAGGTCCATCTTTATCATAGGAAGCAATCCTAGAATAAGATAGAGCTTTTGTCTCTCTAAATTGTTCTTCTGTACAACTAAGTCTAAATCTATCCATTTCTACACTTTAATCCATACTCCACATTCATCTTTGTTTACAGAATAATATGTTCCATTTCTTATGTATGGAACAAAGAATACTTGTGTCATATTATCATCTTCTATCCATTCATATTTGACCATAAGATCTGCAATAAATTGGACTAGATTATGAAAATCACATTTTCTTCTACTATCTCTTACAAAGTGTAAACCTATTAATATAGGCTTTTCAGCATTATCTGTTAGCTGTCTAACTTCTTCTGCTTTCTCTTCCCAAATTACTTTGGTAGCTTTTTCATATTTAAAACAAAGAGGGGACTTAATAAAAATCCCACTCCTTGTTCTCATTCTTGAATTCTTACTACTAGGAACATTTCCTGGTATAAATATCTCCATTTATTTTACTAATTCAATTGCTTTATAGTTAAATTGAAATGCAAAATCATCTAGAATTTCTAAGAACCCACATTTGTCATTATAACAAACTTCTTGTTGAGTTACATACTTCATTCTATAAGAGATATAAGAAATTAAATAATCCACAATTGTTCTATCCTTAAAACATGCAGAAATAATGGCATTTAGATCAAGACCAGCATTTCTCTTGCCAGCAATCTCTATAATCTCATCTTGATGATTGAGCAAATACCATACTAAGGAAACACAGATATATACCCATGGAATTACTTTATTCTTATTCAATGAAGGAGTATGAATTCTAAATTCAATAGTCTTAGCTCCACTAAAAATAAGATTAATTAAGTTAATCCATTTGTATCTAGCATGTACTTCCCATTTTCTATTACCATCCCTATCATGAGGATGATTTTCTCCAAACCTAGTAAATGAATAACCAGGAGTTTCAGCATACATTTCAAATAGTTTATCAAATTGAGACTCTATGCTGTCTTTAGGATTTGCAACTCTATTAGGAAGTTTCTTGCAATAATCCTTATCTCCTTTCTTAAATGCAGATGATGCAGTCATAAGAGGAGGAAACATAGATAGAATTTGAGGTTCTAACATTTTAAAATAGTGATAAGCTGCAACTACTAGTTTCTTATCTACTTTAGGAACTCCAACATGAACATGAAGAGAACACAAATGATCAATATCACAATATTGTTGCAATACTTCACAAGTCTCATGCAACACTCCAATTCCAGATTTACCTTTAAATGGAATAGTTGCATATTCATTACCTGTAATTGATCCATCTCTTAGAGGAATAAGACCTAATCTAGCACATTCTGTTTGTGGAACAGATCCAGATGCAGTCTCAAATTCAACTCCAAAAGTTAAATCAGGTAAATTGAATATTGCTTCTCTATTAGGAACATAATTCTTAGAATGATAACTCTTAAAGTCTTCTAATAAGAATTTAGCTCCATAGTTGTTGGGGAATTGATAGTTCCAAGAATACTTTCTACTTCTTATAGGAATTCTATATGCAGGATTCATTCCTAGGATATACTTACCTCCAACTTTTTGAACAAGATGTCTAGGATTAACATAGACATCAGGATCAATTTCAATAAATTTAATTTCTTTGAAATATTTCTTATTGAACATTGGATATGTGCTTTCTCCTACAACAATGTTAGCATTCTTTGCCATATTTGGAGTCCACCAACCAAATTGATATTTCTGGCTAAGAGGGTCAAAATTGACAATTCCATAAGTCATAGAGCCTGTAGAATTTCTAAAATCTTTCTTTTCAAAATCATAATATCTTGATCTTGTTGGAGCAATTTGAGTACTGAAATAATGAACTCCTTCTTCTACAATATAATCTTCTGCAAACATAAATTTAATCTAATTTCTTTAATACAACATTAAAACTGTCAATAATTTCTTGGCTCTCTTGTTTTAGTTCATCCAGATTAATTAAATCTGAACATTCACTGATAAAGGCTTCAAACATATACTTATAAGCTTCTATAGAATGATAACTTTCACTCTTTAAAGATAGTAGTATATCACTGAAATTCTCTACCACACATTTTTGAAAAGTGTCCCATGCTTCTCCTTCCCCCCAATAATACTCAATACATTCTTTTAAATTAGCAAAATCACTTTCTTGGGTTTTTAGCCATGAAGGCATAAGATTAGAGACTCTGTTACAAAGTAAGTTTGTATAGAACTTACACATTCCAACTCTCTTTTCTATATCACCAATATCTGATTTGCCAGTAAAGGCTCTGTATTTAGTACAATCTCCTTTAATTACTAAGTAACTTCTTAAAGAGAATAATGGTGAGAAATAGCCTGAAGGAGTAATTAACTTCTTTAATCCAAAGTCATATCTAGCAAACATATTAGATGCTACATAAACAAAGGATTCCATTGCAAATGGAAAGACATATTTAATATCTCCTGTAAGAGTATATAAAGTCTTAGCTAATTCAAGAGTTCCTGGGAACAACATTACTCCTTCTAAGAATTCTGCTTCATAATCATTAGTATATTTAGGTTCAGATACATATCCATATTTAGACATTTTAACTTTTCCTGTTAAAAGTCTTTCATTTTTATAATATCTTCCTCTAACAAAACTAACCATATTAGAAGTAGAAGTAGTTACTAAAGAAAGAGATTCTTTATCAATATCAACTTCAAAAGCATGTTTTGCTGGAAAGGTAACTGTAGGCAGATCAGCATCTTTTTCTTTTGTTTTACAGTCTTTATCCTTTCCCCACTTATTAAGTTCTTGATAATATCTACCATAAGCCACATCATCTTCCCAATCATCACCATAACCTCCATAGAGACCATAGCCATAATCTTTTCCATAATATTGAGTTGTGGAAGTATAAGGCTTTTTCTGCAGACATTCTGTTCTGTCATAAGGAGTTTTAGATACTAAAGTACCATTAACAAACTTATAAAGTTGATTAGGTTCTACTTCAGTAATTCTATCTTTCTTATCCTTATAACCATCAATGAAGACCAATGATTCTTCTAGAGATGAAAAATACCAATAGTTAGTATCTATCTCATATAAATATAATGGTCTTTCATCTTCAGCATTAGCTGATGTTGCATAATTCTTAGATTTACCTCTAAAGATATATACAACTTGATCTCCAGTTCTTTTCCATTCTCTAATATCAAATACTACAATAGCTGCAGCTCCAATATATTCTGTAAGAACTTTAAATCCTTCTTTTTTAATTAGTTTAGCTAGAATTTTAGAATCTGTGTCATCTTTAAATTCTTTAATTCCATATTTGTCTGCAAGTTCTTCATGGTTTATCAAAGTACCATTATGAATCATCACAAAGTCTTCCTCAATGTCAGTATTACCTTTGTTTTCTTCATCTAGAAGGACAACTGGTTGAGCATTCTTTTCTGTATGAGCTCCTACAGTTGCTTTTCTACAATGTCCTAAGACAACACCATTTTCTTTTGCAACATAATCATTTACTAATGACAACACTAAATCTCTATAGAGTTTTCTTTTCTCAACTCCATATGTAACTTGCCCTAGTAAATATCTACCACAAGAGTCTCCTCCTCTGGAGTCATTAAATAACCCCAGAAGATTGAACTTATCCCAACTAAATCTTTTATTATCTTTTCCTATATAACCAAAAAGTCCACACATAAATATTTTATTATAAGATTAAACCATAGGTATTTCAAATGTTTCTACAAGCTGTTTAGCAACTTCTACATTCCCACCCATAGCTTCTAGTATGTCCTCTTTTAATACATCAATATCAATAGAATCCTCATCATCATTAAGATATTTATTGGCTTCTTTAATTGCTAATAATGTATTATTGAAAGCCCATTTTAACAGTTCATCATTCTTTAAGAAATAGCCACTAAGACATCTATACTCCCAGCCATATCTACAATGTCTAAATGAACCTGCTGATCCATACACTTGTCTTCTTTCATTCTTAGGTTCAATCAATACAGAAGGAACTCCTAAGAAAAGATCCATAAATTTAACTCCAATAATATTAATAGGAGCAATTGGATCTGAATATCCTACATGAATGTGCACCATTCTTGTTACCCTATAGGCTTTTTATCCTATAGTTCTATAAGTCTAGTTATCCTTATAGATCAGCATACATTTTCACCTTCAGCATTATCTGTTAAGGGACAACCACTCTTGGAGATATTTTATTCTATTTCTAGTTTCAATCTCTATGCTTTACAGTGGTTAGAGTTTGTTAGTTCTCTAACTTACCTAGGTATTTAAGATAGGTTTCAATTTTATTTCTTTTTCTTTCAAAACAAAATTCAGAACCATCATATAAAAATTTGTAAAATTGTAAGATTTTTTCAGATTTATTTTTTCCTAGAGTACTTAATCTTAAAGTGTACCAATCTACTATTTTTCCTTTTGATTCTCTATAACAGCATTTTGTTTCTTTAATTGTATCTTCAAGAATCTTTCCAATTTGTTCTAAAAATAAAACAGATGTAGAAACTAATCTAAAAGTAAAAGTTCCTTTCCCATTATTTTCAAAACTTCCATCTCCATCAATTAGACCTCTTAAGAAAGCTCCATAAAATTTAGAATCTATTAATTCAAATGGAAATACAAACTCTGTATCATATGTTTTTCTTGGCAGAATATTATATTTTGCTAAAGTTTTTACCATATGAGGAGAAGACCATCTTAATTGTGCTTGTTCCTTTCTTGCTTCTGGATGTCTGTCTGAAATAACAATTTCATTTGGAATATTTAACTCTTTTTTAAATACCTCTAATACAGATTTATCTATAGATTGAATATTTATACCCATTCTATAATGTTTATGATCAATTGTTCCATCAGCAATAAAGAATCCTAATAGATAGGCTTTTACATCACTATCTATTACATCAAAATAGTCTTCCTTACAATATTTATATTTATAATTCCTTTTTGAAAGATCAATATTAAATCTAGTTAATACTGAAGTCACTGAATTAATAGGTCTATTTAAAGCTTTTGCTATTTCACTAGGGGATAAACCTTTTTCTAACAATTCTAATGTATTTTCTTGAAATTTAGTCATAGTATATTATATTATATGTTTCTGTAATACAAATATACTAAATTTTTTTCAAGAAAAAAACCAAATTTTTACTTACTTCTCATCCACCTAATTTGGTTGTTGCTTGTATACATATTTCTATGCTACTGGGCATGCAATTCTACCCACAGTTCTTAATGTTCCAGGAAATTCTGCTGGTTTAGGATTAACTTCACCATCTCTCCATGCATCATAATCTTCAGAACAACCTATCTCTTTAGCTTGAGGATGTTGTAATTCCTCTTCTTTAAGATGTCCATCAGGCATATGTAATAAAGTCAATGCAGGGTCAATCTTAGCCACATGATCTTGAATATATGCTTTCATATAATTCATGTGATGTAAGAATTCTTCCACAGTCTTACAGGGAGGAATATTGAATTCTGCCAAGATATTATCTGTTTGAAGAGCATATCCTTTATCTCCAATTACATATGGTTGTTCTTTAGTTCCTGGAATAAAAGGAATGGCAGAAACAATTTCTGCCTTATCCTTATTGTAAATAAATAATTCTGGATCTGAACCTATTAAAATGTTATCAATCTTTTTCATATAATTAATGCTTTACAATGTTACCATTTCTTAATAATACAGTTACATAAGTGCCATTTACAAGAATTTGAGCTACTCTAGCTCTAGACTGAGGAACTTCATCATAGTCTCCTGTATCAGGATTCTTTTTCATGAATTTCACTACTTCATATTCCACATCTTTAGCTACAGTCATTGTTCCTGTATTATGAATGAAATAGAATTTTTGTTCAGCTATTTTAGATTCTTCTTCAGTTTCAGTTTCTTCTTCAGCCCATTCATTTGTGAATGTCTCTTCATATTCTTCTCTATCAATATATCTTAAGAATTCTTTATAAGCTTCAATCTTTTCATTGTCAATGAAAGATAATTGAGTATCTCCTAAAGAAAGCTTAGTAATATGACCTTCATAGTCAACATTAATTTCTTTGATTAATAGAGGATCTACAACACCACTTATGAATTCAAATGTTTCTCTAGTCTTAGGATTTTCCATCATAAGAGAATAAATAGAGAATGTTTTTCCATAGAGAGGATGCTTCTTATTAGAAACAGTTACTGTACATTCTTGGAAATTTTCTTTAGGTAACATTCCTAAGACTCCATTCAATCTAATAAAATTAGCATCTTCAAATGTTGTAGGAACTAATTTATGAAAAGGATCTTGTTTTTCATCATATTTAAAGCTTCCAGCAACTGAAACTAAAGTTCCTTCTGAAAGAGGAGCTACATCTTTAATAACTTCTAAAATCATATTATAATAATCTTTTTTTTTTGAATAAGTGATACTTGATTAACAGCATTAATGACTACAACCTTAGTTGCTCTTTCTAATGTTGTACAACAATTTACAGGTCTATTGTCTGGAAATAAACTATCTCCAAGCCAAGGTTTATTAACAGTTCTATAAGCTCCTACAAAATCATATAAATAATTAGGATCTGAACTCCACATCCTCTTACTAAGATTCTTAGTGTCTACTTTTACTAAATCTGGATAGTCTAATTCAATTTGACTTTGATAAGTAATAAGTTCTTTTCTAGGATGTTTTTCAAATACTGTAGTTTCTTCTTCAGGAATTTTGTAATTTACTTCCCAAGTATCTTCTATTCCTGCTGTTTCTGGATTTACAGTATTTAACCATAAACAATCCACCTTATGTCCATCATAGTAAATAGGAGAAACTAAATCTTTATCTATATAAAAAGCCTGTTTACCATTGAAGACAAGGGTAAAGTCCTTGCCTTCAAATAGTTTATCAGAATCTTCCAATACTCTAAACAAAGAAAAATCAGATCTCCTAATTACAGGATTTTCTAATTTAATTATTTGTTTAGTCATTGTCAATAGCTCTAAAGTTAATTTCCTTCCAAGAGAATGATTTTGCTTTAATATATACTAAGGAACTCCAATGTTCTCTCTTATTATCCATATCTTCTTCAAATTCATATTGACCAATCCAATCAAAATATCTTGCATACTTAGCTGCAGAATATTCTGAATTAGTCAATTCTGGTGCAGTATTGATTTCAAGAACATAAGGTGTTCCATCTTCTGTAATAACTACATCTACAGCACCAAAATCAAGACCTACAGCTTCCATAGCTTTCATAATAGTTTGACATAATCTAAGATCATTATCTTTACCATTCATACCTTGTCTGCCATAGTCTTCCCATTTAACAATTTCCCAGGCACCAGCATTTTGAGCATGATTCCAAGCAATCATATTAGGATCTTCAGGTCTTGGTTTCTCAAGAAGAGCTAGAATCTTACCATGAGCTACATGAGCTCTAAATTCCTTTACTTTAGGAACAAAATTGCTATAATAATGATCTTTCTTATGAACATTATAATGAGCAATGAATTCTTCCCAAGTATTGAAAGTATAAAAATTTTTTCCTTGATGATGAATCAATGGTCTTCCTATGATAGGAAATACAACTTTGTCTCTTGCAGTTTGAGGTGTAATATTCAATGGACAACCTACTTCATTCTCAGCAAACAATCTTCTTGCAATATTCTTAACAGAAGCATTTTTAACAGCCTCAGAAGTGTTATAAACAACTTTAGCTAAGTCATCTACTTGAATTCTATTACCCCATTTAATCAATGCTGCATTATGCAGAATATCATCAATATTCTTTGTCTTAGTAACATTTATGCTACCATCTGCTGCTTTGGAATGAACTTCATAGATAAATCCTTTAGACTTCTTTAGTTCTTTTCTAATAACTAAATAAGCATTAGGATTTTGTACTTCTTCAAATACTTTTTTCATTGAAGGTCTTCCACCTTTACCACAAAGAATAACTACTTTACTCATATTTTATTTATTTAATAAGTTTGTTTTAATAAGTTCTACTAATCTCTCATGGAATATTCCAAATTTCATCATTTCAGGATGTCCTTGAACACCAAGAGCTTTTAATTTTCTTCCTTGTTTATCTTTAAAGAATAATACTACTTCTGGTTCTACTTCTGGAATGACTTCATATTGTTCATCATCTCCATTAATATACCTTGTAGATCTTCTTTCAGTACTCCATGCTTCTATCCTATAGTTTTCTTTAGGAAGTAAGAATGGATATACCATTTGATGATGTAATGAAGTTGTCATACATTCCATTCCATCTATAAATGTAATAGAGTGAGAACAGCCTGCATGATTAGTTACATCTTGAATCACTTTTCCTCCACAGAGTCCACACATCAATTGCAGTCCTCTACAGATACCAATCATAGGAATTCCAAGTTGAACTGCTTTTTCAAATACTGCTGATTCAACTCTATCCCTCATATCATTGCACCATGTAGTATGAGATTTATTTTCTCCATATATCTCTGGATTAATGTCTGATCCTCCTGTAAATAATACTAAGTCTGCTGACTCTATATCTCTCTTAATAACAGATTCTTTAAATGCATCTTGAATCCAATTGGCATATCCAAAGCCATAATCTCCTGCTACATGAATATTCATTTCTTAAACTTATTTAGTTTATTAAACTTCTTTAATAAAGACTCTTCAGATACAGTAGTGAAGAGTTGTTTTAACAATCTGTCTTTATCTTCATTTCTTGTTCTAGTAAAACAATCAAACATAGAACTAGGTAAACTTTCAGTCTTAGAGATATTCTCAAAGAAAGTTTTTAATGAGGGCAAATCATAACCATTTCCCCATGCTGCATGTCCTCCTCCCAAGAGACCATTCCTATAGCAAGATAAGAATACTAATTCATAGAAAGTGAAATATTTAAAGAACCAAGGTTTAGATTCAGCTAAATCAAATACAGCATTAAGAGAAGGATTAAATGAGTTCTCATAAGATAATCTCACTAATGGCCCAAAATGCCTCATATATAGACTTCTTTTTTCTTTGCTATAATTAAAAGGCTCTCTCATATCAAATGTTGCAAGATAGCCTTCTAGATTCTTAGTATATCTCTTCTCATCTACACCTTTACCAGTGTGATTAGGACTACTATAATATTCACTAAGAAGATCATAACTTGTTTGAATATCTTCCAAACCTTCAAATGGAGCATGCATTAATTCTCCTATATACTTAAGATATTGTTCAATATTCTTTTTAGGAGTTGCAGTCTGATTAGTCAAACTATTAACTGTTCCTCCATTCTTAAGAATATAAACTTGAATCCTTTCATATTTCTCATCTTTTCCTCCAGGAAGAGGACTATTTAAAGAACAATTAAATGCATTCCAACAAGGACAATTAGTGTAATGATATTTGTTACCTTTATTAGTAACTCCAATAATAGCTGTAAATAAACTCATTTTATTTCCTTAATATTTGTTTAGTCTTATAATCATACCAATCACCAGATTCTACATCAGGCATCTTGGCACCATTTAATTTAACTTCATTTAACCAATAGATAAGATACTCTTCTCCATCTATGTTGACAGTAGCTTTTGAATAAAAATCAGGATAACCTTCTAAAATATCCAAATTTCTTGATGTATTTGCATCTACTTCATATAGTTCAAATGTTATTTCATGTTTATCCTTTGATGGTACTAATGCAGGGTAAGCTCCATTCATTGAAATCATCTTGTAGGGAACTTCAACTGCAATTTTTTTAATAAATTCTTGATCTGCTATCAAATAATGGTTATAAAGATTCTCTCTTAATGAACCATAGACAGCTACTTTAGTTAATCCTGCCATTTTTTACTAATTCTTTAATTAAGTGTTTTGTTGTAGTCTTTCCAAAGTCTCTATGAAAATCAGAGATGTCCTTAGACTCAAATCCATCAGGTATTTCTATTTGAATTAAGTCATAAGTCTTAGCAATCTCTTGGGCAAACATTCTTCCCCAATTATGTGATTTATCAAAGTCATTGTCATACCAAATAAGTATTTGTTTAAATCTGGTCCTAAGATCTTCTATCTTATCTAAAGATGGTCTTCCTCTTTCACTCTGCATATTTACTGCAGGATATTCACTATTTGACATAATACACATTGCATCTTTCCTACTCTTAGTGAGGATTACAGTATCCCCAGAACTAGGCAGATGATTGTACAAATCCCAAATACTGAAAGGAATATTAGAAGTCCATTTAAGCTCTTTACTATAAGGTCTGTATATCTTATAATAAAATTTTGAATAGTATTCAGCATAAGCATAACAATAGTGATTAGTCTTAAATAATTGTTCTGAATCTTTATCTATTAAATAGTAATGTGAAATTGGATATACACCAAATTCAGTTAATCTAGTGTGATCTACTCCATAAGTTTCCCAATAATCAATATCCTCTTGGTTAAGATCTCTAATCCTTATCTTAATATCATAAGTTTTCTTTTCAGATAATTTGTGTATTATCTTACCTGTCTCTTATACACATCTGACGCTGCCGACGAATAGAGAGGTGTAGATC
>OJQH01000042.1_pt1 | contig 78635 bp, 68 predicted proteins | sample 1601421 | NCBI WGS metagenome assembly OJQH01 (sample SAMN03922503, study PRJEB24848) | human gut metagenome | isolation source: stool sample | host: Homo sapiens | place: Germany | collected 2011-11 | reverse complement strand
GAGCAGAGCAGAGCAGAGCAGAGCAGAGCAGAGCAGAGCGTTTATCATGGCTTGACGTGTTAAAAGGGATAGGCATAATCCTTGTTGTTATAGGGCATATCTATTCCAATCAAACCATCTTTAATTGGTTGTATTCCTTCCATATGCCGCTGTTTTTCTTGGCAGCAGGATGGGTGTATAAAGAAAAAACAGTTTTAGCAGACATAAAGCGAAGAATCCAAACCATTGTTATTCCGTATTTCTCATTCGGTTTTCTGGTTCTTATCTACTGGCAATTGATGGAGAGAAGATTCCGGGATTCAGATATGAGTTTTATGGATTCTTTGTTCGGTTTATTCTCTGGCTGTTATGATAATTTGGAGTTCAACATCCATTTGTGGTTCTTACCATGTTTCTTTGTAACGGTAATCCTTTTTAATATACTGGTTAATCTAGGCGGAAGGAGAATGGCTTATCTTGTTTCTGCTCTAATGAGTTTAGCTTTTATTGTGGTTCCAATGCATGGACTTATTTGGGGCATTGATCGTGTATTCAAGTACATAGGATTCTATGCTGTGGGTGTGTTCATAGCGGGGAAAAGCGTGAAAGCGGTAAAGAAAAAAGTGAAAGCAGGAATAGTAGCGATAGTTCTGCTTGCTTTGAGCTTTTCCTTATCATGCTATCATTTAACTATGGGAATCATGTGGTTTGTAACAGCCATGATTGGTGTTGCTGCTGTAATTCTGATTTCTCAACTTATCAACGAGAATAGAATCCTGCAATACTTTGGTCGGATTTCTCTAATTATTCTTTGTATTCACGGCCCTGTGTATCGAATTGTGGTAAAAATTGTATCAATTCTGTTGAATCTGGGTACAGATGCAGTGAGAGAAAATTTTCTACTGGCCATGGTAGTGGTAGTTATTACGATGGCAATATGCAGTACGGCATATGAGGTTGTTGTAAGACTTGCTCCATGGATGGTGGGAAAGAAAAAAGTAAAGGAAAACTAACAATGTCAAAATACTTTGGAACCGACGGCTTCCGTGGAGAAGCCGGAATTACATTAACAGCGGATCACGCCTATAAGGTTGGTCGCTTCTTAGGCTGGTATTATAATGGTCTCCGTGAGCGCAACGGTGACACCGACCCTGCTCGTATTGTTATTGGTAAGGATACCCGCCGCAGCTCGTACATGTTCGAGTACAGCCTTGTGGCTGGTCTGACCGCTTCTGGTGCAGATGCCTATTTGCTCCATGTTACCACTACTCCATCTGTGGCGTACATCGCTCGCGTGGATGACTTTGATTGCGGCATTATGATCTCCGCCAGTCACAATCCATACTACGACAATGGCATCAAACTAATCGACTGCTACGGAGAGAAAATGCCTGAGGAAACTCTGCTACTGGTGGAGGACTACATTGATGGCAAACTCCATGTCTTTGATAAGGACTGGCCAGAGTTGCCCTTTGCTCATCGTGAGCACATCGGCTGCACTGTGGACTATGTGGCAGGTCGCAACCGCTACATGGGCTACCTGATCTCGCTGGGCATCTACTCCTTTAAGGGTGTCAAGATCGGTTTGGATTGCGCCAATGGTAGCTCCTGGAATATCGCAAAGTCCGTGTTCGATGCGCTTGGCGCAGATACCTATGTCATCAATAATAATCCGAATGGCCTGAACATCAATAACAATGCAGGTTCAACCCATATCGAGGGCCTTCAGAAGTTTGTTGTGGAGAAGGGCTTGGATGTTGGTTTTGCTTACGATGGGGATGCCGACCGCTGCCTGTGCGTGGACGAAAAGGGCAATGTTATCACTGGCGACCATATCCTTTACATTTACGGTTGCTACATGAAGGAACGTGGTAAGCTGTTAAATAATACTGTTGTCACCACAGTTATGTCCAACTTTGGTTTGTATAAGGCCTTTGACGAAAAGGGCATTGGTTATGCTAAGACCGCTGTGGGCGACAAGTACGTCTATGAGTATATGGCAAAGAACGGCTGTCGTATCGGCGGTGAGCAGAGCGGACATATCATCTTCTCCAAGTATGCCAGCACAGGTGATGGTATCCTGACGAGTTTGAAAATGATGGAAGTTATGCTGGCTAAAAAGAAGCCGATGAGCGAATTGGCAGCACCGTTGAAAATCTATCCGCAGGTGCTGGAGAATGTTCGTGTAACGGATAAGAAGGCAGCACAGAACGACGAGGCTGTGCAGACAGCGGTAAAGAATGTGGCTGAAGCACTGGGGGATACTGGCCGTATTCTGGTTCGTGAATCCGGCACGGAGCCTGTGGTGCGTGTGATGGTGGAAGCCTCTGATCATGATACTTGTCAGAAATATGTTTCCGAAGTTGTCGATGTGATTCGTGATAGAGGATATAGTTTGTAAATAAAATTGGCGATTGAAAACAAGCATTTATCAGGCCAGCGTAAAGTTTTTGTAGGAAAGCCTAGATAATAAAATAGAGAACGACCATTTGGTGTGATAAAGTATTTAGCGTCCAAACCAAAACCAATCACGAAAGGCGTTCTCTATGTTTAACAGTATACAGCAGTTTGAAACGGCAGGCATTAAAAATCTTAGAAAAGCAGAGGATGAATTCATCCGTACCAGAGATATGGCGAATTTCATTAATGCCATCAAAGAGGTTGTGCTCCATCTGGGGCTTGATGTGATCGCTGAAACACTGGAGAACTATGATGAGGCTATCCGTAAAAGCCCGAAGCGATCTGAGAAATGGAGTGTTGTCCGGAAGGATCCGAAGCAGCTGGTCACTTCTTTGGGTACCGTCCAGTATCGTAAGACCTTATTCATCAACAAGACGACAAAAGAAAGATCCTACCTCCTTGATCGGGAACTCAGTTTGGAAAAGCACCAGCGCATCACGGAGGATGCAGAGGCCCAGCTTCTTACGGAGGCTGTTCAGACAACCTATCGGAAGGGTGGAGAGGCTGTCAGCATTCTCGATGATGTCAGCAAGGAAACAGTGATGGATAAGATCCGAACAATCGATTTCACAAAAGTGCATAAGGCTCCTGAAACGCTTCGAGAAATTCCGTATCTTTACATCGATGCAGATGAGGACCACGTGGCGCTGCAGTTTCATGAACATAAAGGTGATGTCCGAACGAATGCTCAGCATCGTAAGGACAACTGTGTGCTCGCCAAGATGGTTTATGTGTACGAAGGAATCGAACCAGAAGCACCGGGAAGTAAACGTCATAGACTGATCAACCCGCACTATTTCTGCGGCGTGTATGATGGCGCAGACAATGATAAGCTCTGGCAGGAAGTATACGATTATCTTGATGAAACCTATGATCTCACCAAGGTAAAGAAAGTATACCTGAATGCAGACAGCGGAAGCTGGATACAGGGAGCAAAGAAGCGGTTACACGGGCTCACGAGAGTGATGGATGAGTTCCATCTGAACAAGTATCTACTGCGTATGACGGGTGGTCTTCTGGACAGTGCCGGTGATGCCAGACGCGAACTTGTTCATCAGATCAAAAAAGGTACGCAGGAGGGCTTTGGACATGAGACAGAGCATATCCTGTCCGTGACTGAATCGGCAAGTGCACAGGAACGTATCGCCGAAAGTGCGAATTACATTCTCCATAACTGGATGCCTGCCAGAACAAGACTGTGCCATGATGACCATCTGATTGGATGCAGCGCAGAAGGACATGTGAGCCATGTGCTGTCAGATAGAATGAGTTCCAGACCACTTGGATGGTGCAGAGACGGGGCAAATCAGATGGCTCACTTAAGAGCTTATTATTTTAACAAGGGGAATATGCTTGAGCTGGTAAAGGCACAGAAGTTTCCTAAGGCTGCCGGTGCTGAAGATACATTCATCATCGATCCTCATAAGCTGGGAGAAACGATGTACAGTGAATGGGGGAAGTACGTGGATCATGCGAATCATGAGGTCAGCGAAATCGCGCAGAAGTTTGCCTGGTTCAATGCTGGAATCACTCTGATTTGACATGTGCTGTATCGTAGGGCTATATTTGTAGACGAAATGCGGATACTCTGCTGCATCATTGGTGGTTCTCACACAATCAAATCCTACAGTAAACTTACGCCGTCGCCTGCGATGATGTGGACGATACCGCACTGTCCTATGCCGAAATCAAGGCACTGGCAACGGGCAATCCCTACATCAAGGAAAAGATGGACTTGGATATTCAGGTCAGTAAGCTGAAGCTGCTAAAAGCCAATCACACCAGTCAGGTTTATAGTTTGGAATCGGATATTGCGCGCCGCTATCCACGAGAAATTACTGCGGCAAAGGGTCAGATCGAAGCCCTGAAAAACGATATGGAAGCGGCAAAACCGCTTCTGGCGCAGGATAAAGACCACTTCGCTATGGAGATCAGCGGTAAGGTGTACAGCGAACGCAAGGAAGCGGGCGCGGCCATCATCGAGGCTTGCAAGGCTTTGAAAGCGGCTGGCACCGAGGGAAGGATTGGCAGCTACGGTGCGTTTGAACTGCATTCCCGGTTTGACAGCTTCGATAAGGTGTTCCGGCTATCCATCAAGGGCGCATGGAACTACTCTATGGAAGTCGGCAAAGACCCGCAGGGCAACATTCTGCGTGTTACCAATGCACTGTCTGGCATCGAAAGAGCATTGCCGCAAGTGGAACGCAGACTGGAAACCTTGGAACAGCAGTTGGCGCAGGCAAAGGAAGAAGCCAAGCGACCCTTTGTGCAGGAAGCGGAACTGGCAGAGAAATCCGCGAGACTTGCAGAGCTGAATTCACTGCTCAACATGGACGAAAAGGGCGGTGAGGATGCGCTGGGAGTGGACGAGGATGCAGCCGAAACCGAAGTTGCAGACAGGCCGCGCCAGCCTGTGAACTATGCAGGCCGCGTTGCAGAGCGCAGCGCAGAACCGCAGAAATCCCAGAAGCGGAAAAGTCACGATATGGAACTGTAAATGAGAGCCGCCCCGTCAGTTTTGTCTGGCGGGGCATTTTTTTTGAAGGAGGGCATTTGCTGACATTAACACCGATCAATTTGAAAACGGCAAACGCATTTGTACAGCAGTATCACCGCCACCATAAGCCGACACGAGGACATAAGTTTTCCATCGGCGTATCGGAAAATGGTGCGCTGGTGGGCGTTGCTATCTGCGGCAGACCTGTGGCGCGGCGGCTGGACGATGGCTATACGCTGGAAGTCAACCGTCTGTGTACAGATGGAACACCAAACGCCTGCAGCATCCTGTATGCGGCGGCGTACCGTGCAGCACGGGCAATGGGTTACAACAGAGTTGTTACCTACATTCTGGATACGGAGAATGGAGCATCCCTGAAAGCTGCCGGGTATACCTGTGAGGGCAGAGCCGGAGGCTTGGAATGGAACGGCGCGAAGGCACCGAAACAGGCTGACCAATATCCGCGCCAGATGAAAACACGATGGGTCAAGAAAAAGGAGGGCTTGCATGGCAGTTGACCGCAAACAGCAGATGAAAGAAATCACGGAACGGCTGGAGCAGGGTGTAAAGGACATTTTTACATCGGAAATGTACACGACGTATCTGCGCACGATGGCAAAATTCCACAATTACAGCTTCAACAATACGCTGCTGATCGCTATGCAGCGGCCTGATGCCACGCTGGTGGCAGGGTTTAACGCATGGAAGAATAAGTTCAACCGCTACGTCAAAAAAGGCGAAAAGGGCATCCAGATCATTGCTCCGGCTCCCATCGAGGAAGTGGAAGAACGCGAGAAAATCGACAAGGATACGGGTCTGGCTGTACTGAACGAAAACGGTGAGCCGGAAATGGAACGTGTGGAGTATGTAGTTCCGAGATTCCGTTTGCAATATCCAGATTCAACTGCCCGCGCCGCTGCGCATGGTACTCCTGCTGTGTGATTTTATCCGCAGCAGGAGAGAGCAAATCGACCTGATGCAGCCCTTCGCGCTGGCAAATATCCATCAAAGATTTTTGCAGGTGCTTCAAATAGTCTTTGGTAAGGTGGTGCTTGTATCCAGCCTTGCAGTCGATTGGCCGTTCGGTGTAGGTCTGAGGCTCTATATCGGATTTGCGCAGGCTGTTGATTATGATGTGGGTATGGATGTTGCCTGTTCCATTATTGCCATCTGTATGGGTGCAGACCAAAGCCTGATGCCCCGGAAAATTAGCTTTTGCGTATTCCAGCCCGATGGCCTGTGCACGTTCTCCTGTTAAATCGTGGTCGGCGTTATCTCTGGGGTCATGGCTGATGATGTAATGGTGGCTTTTGATTTCATCGTAAGTGTTGTTCTTGTTATACTCCTGGTTCAACAGTTCGCATTCAAGGTCAAAGGTTTCGGGATCACAGTTCAATCCCTCAAGGTAAAATTCATCCCGGAGCATCATATTCCCGTTTTCATCAAGGATAGGAACTAGATGAAATTCATCATGCTGGTATTTCAGATAGTCGATGGCACTCCCGTAATTGGCATTTTTACTTGCGATGTGTTTTAGAATTGCCACGGTATACACCTCCAAGCTGAACGATTTCCTGCCGCAGTTCACGGATTTCCGCAATGCACCTTTTTAGTTCTTCTAACATTCCGCGTGATGCCAGACCACCGCTGTGGAAATAGCGGGCAATCTGGTTGAGATTGTTCCCGATGCCGGCGGCCTGCACCGTCAAATTCTGAATCTCTCCCAGATCGGCAACGATATTATAGTTGAACGGAATTAGAATACGGCCCTTATCATCGTTTTCCTCTGCACTGTCATAATGATCGTTGATGGCGATAAAGCGCACACCCATGAATGGAAAGATTCGTTCCAGATAACGACCCGTTTCAATGTAGTTTCTGCCGAAACGAGATAAATCCTTGACGATGATGCAGTTGACATTCCTTTTCTCAATGTCCTGCATCATCCGCTTAAAATCCGGGCGTTCAAAATTTGTGCCGCTGTAACCATCGTCCACATACTCATCGAACTTGTGCAATTCCGGGTGCTTCCCCATGTAATCGTTCAGCAACGCTCTCTGATTTTTTATGCTGTTGCTCTCCTGCTGGTCACCATCCGAACGCGACAAACGAAGATATGTGGCGCAGTTGTATTTTTCATTTCCCTGAAAAAACATAAAAAGCCGATAACCTCCTAATCTATTTGTCGTTCAGACAATAAACCAAGAAATTATCGACTTTATCAGCATATTCTGTTTTGACCCAAAGCCATTATCTCATATTTCACGGTTTATGTCAACGCTTTAATGTGCTAAAGTGCAAATTTTCTTCTGCTTTCTTCTTTTTTCATTTCCGGTGTGTCCTTGCGCATTTTTTCAGCGTGTCCTCCAATCGGTTCTCTCCGGCAAAACTGATCTTTACGACCATTCCCCGGTCAAGATAGCAGTAAGGGTTCTTGATCTGTGAAACAAAATCAACCATCCGCTCTCGCTGCGACAGGTCTTTCTTGATTTCCACATCGTTGATGTCCACCAGTTCTTCACGGTTCACATCCCGAAGTTCCATCGCTGCCAATTTCTTCAAATCCTCAAGTGTATGCGTCATTTTCTGGTACATCAAATACCTCCCTTCACCTATAGCATTCTAAAAGGGGTGTTTGGCAACCAAATTTTGAAATTTCACAAAAATATTTTTTCAAGTGGTTGCCAAAAGGTGCTTCCAGAATGTTATAGGTATAAGGACAATTCTCGATTTTCCAAGTCGTGGGGCTTTTTTCTCTCTTAGCGCAAGATTCGCCCATAGCCGCTCAAAACTCACTTTCGTGGTTTTTCCCGGCTGGCAATCTTGATGGGGATTCCGTTCCCCATTCCCACGGTACGCACAAAATCTTGGATTTTGGCTATCCGGCTCCACATAAATGTGTTCGCAGCCGAACGCCTACGGCTTATCGGGAGTTGTTCTGCAACTATAAAATGCAGGAGGATTATGCTATGGCTCGACCAAAGAAAAAGAAATCGCTTCATAGGGGGAAACGAGTTTACATCCGTTTCACAGAATTGGAATATGAGCTGGTAGCCAGATATGCTAAAGATGCTGGATACCCGATTGGTACTTTTGTACGCAAACAAGCTCTCCGCGAAAAGCTGGAAGTCAACGCTCATGCGGCCATCGTGACAAAAGATGAATACTATCAGGCACAGAAAGCAATCCGTAACGTAACTCCAATTCAGTATAAGGTGGGTGATGAATTTGCCTTAAAAGGAAAAATCTGCTGCGGAAACTGTAATCGGCAGCTTCGCCACGAAAGGCAATATGGGGAAATGGTTTTCTATTGCGGCTATAAACGGTCAGCCGGAAAGTTCTCTAAATGCTACGGCGGCTATTACAGAGAACATTCGGTGAACGCAAAAGTGGCTCGTGCGATAAAAACAGTATTCTATGCGCTGGATATGGTAAATCAGGGAATGCAGGAAAAGCAGTCTATCACGGTGCGCTGCGTGGACATTGAGGACTTGGAAAAGCAAGCAGAAGCCATTCGGGTAGAGCAAATCAAACTATATGAATCGTATGCGGACGGTGTGCTGCTGCGAGATGCGTACATAGAAAAGAAAAAGGCTCTTTCGGAAAAACTGGCTGCATTGCAGGATAGCATACGGACAGAAAAGGAAGAACAGGAGTGTGCCGATGAACTGGATGAAGAAATCCGCGCTCTGACAAAACAGGCCAGTGAGAAAACATACATCGGCGGGCTGACAAAAGAATGTGTGGATGCTTTTGTCAGCATGGTTTATCTGTATGACGACCAAACGATGAAAATAGAGTTCAACTGTGAGGATGTGATTCGGAGAGCGTTGGAAAAGTATGGCGCATAATTGGATGGAAGAAGTTGCATAAGAAAAAGAATACCCGTCTGGGTGAGAGGATTGATATAATCTTCTCGACCAGGCGAGTATTTCATTCCGCAGGAATGTGTCCTATTAGAGGCTGAGGGCTTCCACCCATGCAGACAAGTCGGCCTTGCTGGAATAGGAATTGAATACCTTACCATGCAGGAGCTTGGAACCAGGGCAGCTAGGAGCAAGCTTTTCATTGGTCTTGCCCATGTCGCTGCCGCCAGATGTGGCAAAGGGGATGATTGTTTTACCCTTCAAATCATAGCTTTCCAGAAATGTATTGATGATCGTCGGAGCAATATACCACCAGATAGGGAATCCGACAAAGATGGTGTCGTATTCGTCCATGTTATCACGCTTGGCAGCGATGGCAGGGCGAGAGGTAGTATCGCTCATTTCGATGGTGCTGCGGGATTTCTTGTCCATCCAGTTCAGATCGGCCTTGGTGTACGGAACTTCCGGCTGAATCTCAAAAATGTCTGCACCAATAGCATCGGCAAGATTTTCAGCAACCTTTGCGGTAACGCCGCTGGCAGAGAAGTAAGCAACAAGTCGTTTGCTCATGACAAATGCACTTCCTTTGATTGATTTTCATGGTTTAAGTATAGCACGTTGAATAGGGAGCATCAAGTAAGGCTGAGTGGACGAATGTGCTAATATTGCAAATGAAATAAGCACAAAAGAAAGTTTGCGTTGACTTTCGTGCTTATTTAGAATACAATATAAGCACGAAGGTGAGGTGACGCTTATGATGAACATGAACAATTTGGCTCAAACACATGAGATTTTAACACCGCAGCTTGCAACAAAAGTAGGTTTAACGAAATTTGAGTTTTATAAATATGTAAAGGCCAATGAATACGAGCAGGTCGGACATGGCGTATACGCAGCAAAAGATACTTGGATTGACGAATTAGAAATGCTGCACCGCCGCTGCCCGATGGGAGTGTTTTCTCATGATGAAGCGTTCTATTATTATGAGCTGACAGATCGGGAACCGCTTGTTCATACACTCACGATTTATAGTGGATATAATGTTCACCGCTTGAAAGAGGATGGCTATAAGGTTTATACAGTAAAAAAGGAGCTTCTTGACGTTGGCAAGCAAATCGTAAAAAGCAATCAGGGAAATGAAATTCCTATGTACGATTTGGAACGGACAATTTGCGACTTGGTGCGGAGTAGAAGTTCTATAGAAGTACAGGATTTCAATGCAGTATTAAAAGCGTATGTCGGGAGAAAAGATAAGGACCTTAATAAACTGATGAAGTATGCAAAGCTATTTCGAGTGGATAAGATCATCCGAAATTATATGGAGGTACTACTGTAAATGGGATTTACACCTGAACAGATAAAAGGGCGTATCAAGAGCGTTGCAAAACAGAACAATGCAGACGCAAGGACACTCATGCGAATCTATATGATGGAGCGTTTTCTGGAAAGACTGGCACAATCAGAATATCGGGATAACTTCATTATCAAAGGCGGAATACTGGTTACGGCAATGATTGGTGTTGCGCACCGTTCCACGATGGACATAGACACCAGCATGAAGAATCTAAATCTGTCTGCGGAGGATGCCTTGCGAGTTGTCAATCAGGTCAAAGATATTGACCTTGATGATGGTGTTTCTTTTGAGGTTAAAGATGTTTCCAATATCATGGATGAAATGGAGTATCCGGGAATCCGCGTTACCATGAACGCCAATGTGGGAAGATTGATTACGCCTTTGAAAATTGACATTTCCACGGGCGACGTGATTACCCCACGAGCAATCGAGTTCAATTATGATCTCTTGCTGGAAGATCGTTCTATCAGTCTATGGTCGTATAATTTGGAAACTATATTAGCCGAGAAGTTGCAGACGGTTTTGGCGAGGGGTATCTTAAACACCCGAATGAGAGATTTTTACGATATACGGATGCTGCTTGATACATACGAAGATAAAGTCAATAAGGCTGTTTTGAAGGATGCTTTTGCGGCAACTTGTAACAAGAGAGGAACAGATCATCTGCAGGAGCAGGCCGAGGAGATTATCAAAATTATTGAAGCAGATGAACAGCTTCGAGTGCTGTGGAGAGCATATCAGAAGAAATACTCGTATGCAGCAGAAATTGATTATGCCAGTGTGATAAGCGGCGTAAGAAAATTGATGGATTGGATTCGATAAGCTACCATTGAAAATAGAATAGCGAGTAAAGCCCTACAAGGCTAAAAGTTTTCGCCCCTATCTTGACATCAGGGGGCTACGTCGGCCTGTCCATTGCTGTCCTGCTGAGCCAGCACCACCATGTCACGGCTGTTGACATCGTGCCGGAAAAGGTGGAGCTCATCAACCAGAAAAAATCGCCCATTCAGGACGACTACATCGAAAAATACCTCGCCGAGAAAAATCTCGACCTGACGGCTACGCTGGACGGGGAGACGGCCTATCGGGACGCTGACTTTGTGATCATCGCGGCCCCCACCAACTACGACAGCCGGAAGAATTTCTTCGATACCTCGGCGGTGGAGGCGGTCATCCGGCTGGTGATGAAGGTGAACCCCGAGGCTGTCATGGTCATCAAGTCTACCATCCCGGTGGGCTTCACGGCCAGTGTCCGTGAAAAGTATCAGTGCGGGAATATCATCTTCAGCCCGGAGTTCCTGCGGGAGTCCAAGGCACTATACGATAATCTCTACCCGAGCCGCATCATCGTAGGTACGGATATGCAGGATGAGCGCCTCGTGGAGGCGGCACACACCTTTGCCTATTTGTTACAGGAAGGTGCTGTCAAGGAGAATATCGACACCCTCTTCATGGGCTTCACCGAGGCCGAGGCAGTCAAGCTGTTCGCCAACACCTATCTGGCCCTCCGCGTTTCCTTCTTCAATGAACTGGACACCTACGCCGAGATGAAGGGGCTTGATACCCGGCATATCATCGAGGGCGTCTGCCTCGACCCCCGCATTGGCACACATTATAATAATCCCAGCTTTGGTTACGGCGGCTACTGCCTGCCTAAAGATACCAAGCAGCTCCTTGCCAACTACGAGGATGTGCCGGAAAATCTCATCGAGGCCATCGTGGAGTCCAACCGCACCCGCAAAGATTTCATTGCAGACCGGGTGCTCCAGATGGCGGGCTACTACAGCTATGGGGAAGAGAACGAGTATAACGCGGCGGACGAGAAGCCCTGTGTCATCGGTGTCTACCGCCTGACCATGAAGGCCAACTCCGACAACTTCCGTCAGTCTTCCATTCAGGGCGTCATGAAGCGTATCAAGGCCAAGGGCGCGACAGTCATCATCTATGAGCCGACTTTGGAGAATGGAACTACCTTCTTCGGCAGCGAAGTGGTGAACGATCTGGACGTTTTCAAAAAGCGCAGCCAGGCCATCATCGCCAACCGCTACGACAGCTGTCTGGATGATGTACAGGACAAAGTCTACACCCGCGACCTGTTCCGTCGGGATTAAAGTGGACAGTTTTAAGCGCCGCAGGAGGGGAGACCGCCTGCGGCGTTTTGGCGGCCGGGCCGGACTACTGTCAAAATAGACACAATTCCCGAATATCACGGGAAAAGTTTGTTAATAAATTATCCATCCCCCGTCCTTGCAATACACACATATTTTGTTTATAATAGTGTCATAGGGGCTAAGACCCCGAGAGTGAGCGAAATTCGATTCCGAAGAATGAATTGAGAGGAGAATAATCACTATGGGTTTAGGTAAAAAGACGATCGACGATCAGAACTACTGCGGCAAGAAGGTCCTTGTCCGCTGTGATTTCAACGTCCCCATGAAGGACGGCGTCATCACCAACGAGAACCGCATCAATGCGGCTCTGCCCACCATCCAGAAGCTGGTCAATGACGGCGCGAAGGTCATTCTGTGCAGCCATCTGGGCAAGCCGAAGAACGGCCCCGAGGCAAAGTTCAGCCTCGCTCCCGTTGCTGTGGCTCTGAGCGCAAAGCTGGGCAAGACTGTTGTCTTTGCTGACGACGACAACGTCGTGGGCGAGAACGCAAAGGCTGCTGTCGCTGCCATGAACAACGGCGACGTCGTCCTGCTGCAGAACACCCGTTTCCGCAAGGAAGAGACCAAGAATCTGCCCGAGTTCTCTCAGGATCTGGCTTCTCTGGCAGACGCATACGTTGACGATGCCTTCGGCAGCTGCCACCGCGCACACTGCTCCACCGCAGGCGTCACCGACTATATCAAGGACACCGCTGTCGGCTACCTGATGGAGAAGGAGATCAAGTACCTCGGCAATGCCGTGAACGATCCCGTCCGTCCCTTCACCGCCATTCTGGGCGGCGCAAAGGTCGCTGACAAGCTGAATGTCATCTCCAACCTGCTGGAGAAGGTCGATACCCTCATCATCGGCGGCGGCATGGCCTACACCTTCATCAAGGCTCAGGGCTATGAGGTCGGCAAGAGCCTGTGCGATGACTCCAAGCTGGACTACTGCAAGGAGATGATGGCAAAGGCTCAGGAGAAGGGCGTCAAGCTGCTCCTGCCCGTCGATACCGCCTGTGTCGAGAACTTCCCCGACCCCATCGACGCTCCTGTCGAGACCACTGTCGTCCCTGTCACCGCTATCCCGGCTGACAAGGAAGGCTGCGACATCGGCCCCGAGACCATGAAGCTCTTCGCCGACGCTGTCAAGGCTTCCAAGACCGTCGTCTGGAACGGCCCCATGGGCGTCTTTGAGAACCCGACTCTGGCTGCCGGCACTCTGGCCGTGGCCAAGGCTATGGCTGAGAGCGACGCTACCACCGTCATCGGCGGCGGCGACAGCGCAGCAGCTGTCCAGCAGATGGGCCTGGGCGACAAGATGACCCACATCTCTACCGGCGGCGGCGCTTCTCTGGAGTACCTGGAGGGCAAGGAGCTGCCCGGCATCGCAGTCATCCAGAACGCATAATCACAGCATCATGAACGGTGCGGCGGCTGTTTCGCCGCCGCATCTTTTATTTATAAGGTAAATAAGGTAAGGAGAACGTATCATGGATAAGGCAAAGCGCAAGGCCATTATTGCTGGCAACTGGAAGATGAACAAGACCGCCTCCGAGGCTGCTGTTCTGGTGGACGAGCTCATCCCCGCCGTCAAGGACGCATCCTGCGAGGTCGTCATCTGCACTCCCTATACCGATCTGGTCACTGCTGTGGCAAAGACCAAGGGTACCAACATCCATGTCGGTGCCGAGAACGTCCATTTCGAGAAGTCCGGCGCATTCACCGGCGAGATCAGCGCTGATATGCTGGTGGATCTGGGCGTCGAGTACGTCATCGTCGGTCACTCCGAGCGCCGTCAGTATTTCGCAGAGACCGACCAGACCGTCAACAAGCGCGCTCTGGCCGCTCTGAACGCCGGCCTGAAGGTCATCATCTGCGTGGGCGAGAGCCTGCAGCAGCGTGAGGAGGGCGTTACTGAGGAGCTGGTCCGGATGCAGACCAAGATCGCCCTGCGCGATGTCACCGCCGAGCAGATGGCAAACGTCGTCATCGCCTACGAGCCCATCTGGGCCATCGGCACCGGCAAGACCGCTACTGCCGACCAGGCTGAGGAAGTCTGCGCTCAGATCCGCAAGGTCATCGGCGAGGTCTACGGCGAAGCCGTGGCCGAGGCTACCACCGTCCAGTACGGCGGCAGCATGAACGCCAAGAACTGCGAGGAGCTGCTGAGCAAGAAGGACGTGGACGGCGGCCTCATCGGCGGTGCTTCCCTGAAGGCTCCTGACTTTGCAGTCATCGTCAACGCTGCCACCAAGGGCTAAGCCCTGAGCGGTAAAAATCGTTCTCTCTGCGCCCGGCTGCGCCGCATTTCCGGCAGGGAGCCGGGCGCTGTTTGTTGAATTTTCAAAGGAGATCCTATTTTATGTCCAAGAAACCTGTTCTGCTCTGCATCATGGACGGCTTTGGCTGGACCCCCAACGAGACCTACGGCAACGCCGTGGTTGCAGCCAAGAAGCCTTTCCTTGACTCTCTGATGGCAAAATATCCTATGACCACCATCGACGCTTCCGGCATGGCTGTGGGCCTGCCCGACGGCCAGATGGGCAACTCTGAGGTGGGTCATACCAATATGGGCGCCGGCCGCATCGTCTACCAGCAGCTGACCCTCATCACCAAGTCCATCCGCGACGGTGAGATGCTCAAGAACCCCGTCCTCGTCAAGAACATGAAGGCTGCCATCGACGCCGGCAAGGCAATCCACCTGATGGGTCTGGTGGGTACCGGCGGTGTCCACAGCCACGCTGACCACTGGTTCGGTGTGCTGGAAATGGCAAAGCAGATGGGGGCCAAGGAAGTCTACCTCCACTGCATCACCGATGGCCGCGACACCGACCCCCACTCCGGCAAGGGCTTCCTTGCCGACCTGCAGGCCAAGCTGGATGAGCTGGGCATCGGCAAGATCGCCAGCGTCTCTGGCCGTTACTACGCCATGGACCGCGACAACAACTGGGACCGTGAGGAGAAGGCTTACGCTGCCTTCGTCTACGGCGAGGGCAACCACGCCGCCAACGCGCAGGAGGCCATCGAGGCATCCTACGCCGACGACAAGACCGACGAGTTCGTTCTGCCCTGCGTCACCTGCGAGGGTGGCCGTGTGCAGGACGGCGACACCGTTATCTTCATGAACTTCCGTCCCGACCGCGCCCGTCAGATGACCCGCATCTTCTGCGACGACGCCTTCACCGGCTTCGAGCGCTGCGGCGGCCGCAAGCAGGTCCACTACGTCTGCATGGCCGAGTATGACGCCACCATGCCCAACTGCGAGGTCGCTTATCCTCCTGTTGAGCTGAAGAACGTCCTGGGCCAGTACCTGTCCGAGAACGGCAAGACCCAGCTGCGCATCGCCGAGACCGAGAAGTACGCTCATGTCACCTTCTTCTTCAACGGCGGTGTTGAGGCTCCCTACGAGGGCGAGGATCGCTGTGTCATCCCCAGCCCGAAGGTCGCCACCTACGACCTCAAGCCTGAGATGAGCGCCCCCGAGGTCGCTGACGAGTGCGTCAAGCGCATCGAGAGCGGCAAGTACGACGTGGTCATCCTGAACTTCGCAAACTGCGATATGGTCGGCCACACCGGCGTCTTTGAAGCCGCTGTCAAGGCCGTTGAGGCTGTGGACGCTGCTGTCGAGAAGGTCGTCACCGCTGTGCTGAACGCTGGCGGCTGCGCTTTCCTGACCGCTGACCACGGCAACGCCGAGAAGATGAAGAACCCCGACGGCACTCCTTTCACCGCCCACACCACCAACGTCGTGCCTTTCGTGGCCATCGGCTGCGGCGATGTGAAGCTGCGCGAGGGCGGCTGCCTGGCCGACATCGCACCCACCATGCTGCCCTATATCGGCCTGCCCGTCCCGGCAGAGATGACCGGCAAGAGCATCATCGCTGAGTAAACCTTTTTTGAAATAACGCAAGCGCCCCGCAGCTCGTAACAGAGCTGCGGGGCGTTTTTTGTGCTGTTTGGCTTTTCAGCGCTCGACCCAGATGGACATCTTCGCACTGGTAGAGATGTCGCCGAGAAGGATGGTGTCCATCTTGATGCTGCAGGTCACGGCCAGCGCTTTGTTGGAATCGCTGCCGGTGAGCACCGAGGCGGGCAGGTTCTTGAGGGTCAGCACGGCGGTGCCGTCGGACAGGTCGCCGCTCAGAGTGCCGTCATAGTTCACCTCGCCGATGGCGATGCCGGTGAGACGGCCGGTCATGTTCATGGAAGAGAGCTGCTTGACCGGAAGCTCGAGAGTGAAGGTGCCGTTGGGCTGGCGGGTAAGGGTAGCTTCACGGGTGGTGTCCACGGCACTGTCGGCCATCGACTCCTTGTCCCCGGACTCCCGCCAGAACCGGACGCCCACCGTCATCTTGACGGCGGCGGCACTGGCACTGACCGCCAGCGTCAGGAGCAGCAGCAACGAGACGAGGACCGCCCCGGTGCGTCTGCCCATATGCTTCAAAGAAATCGTCATATTCAAGAATCGACCTTTCCAGCCGCAGAGGCGGCTCTGTGCGTTCCAAAACGGAACGCGAAGGAATTTGTCACCGCAAAAATAACATATTCAGAAGAAAAAGTCAATCTGGCTTGTGAGGCTTTCACAAAAATGTTTCACATAAGACATATCTTATAGAAGAAAAACACAGACTTTGCCGAAGACACAAAAAAGCCGCCTCCCGGCAGATGGGAAGCGGCAGAAGTCAGGAAAACTCAGACCTCAAAGTCGGGGTCGTCCTTCAGCACGTGGATGCTGGTCATGAAGGGGCTCTGCTCGGGGTCCTGGAACGGAGCCTCCTTGACGTACTTGTTCAGGGCGACAGCAGTGCGGGTGGGGTCGGCGATGGTGCCGGCGCCGCCGATGCAGCCGCCGGGGCAGCCCATGCCTTCCAGCAGGTAGCCGTTGTACTTGCCGGCCTTGGCCAGCATCAGCAGCTTCTTGCACTCGGCGAGGCCCTGTGCGGACGCGATCTTGACGTCCATATCGGGATGCCACTCCTTGACCTTGTCGGCGACAGCCTTGGCGACGCCGCCGGACTGTGCGAAGCCGCGGCCTGCGCCGGAAGCGTGGACCAGATCGACCTCATCGGGGTCGACTTCGAGGTTGGCCACGTCGATATCCTTGGCCTCGATGATGCCGGCCAGTTCCTCGAAGGTCAGCACGAAGTCCACATCAGAGCGGACGGTGCGGCGGGAAGCTTCCAGCTTCTTGGCGGCGCAGGGTCCGATAAAGCACATACGGGCCTCGGGGTCGGCCTGCTTCATCATGCGGGCGGTAAAGACCATGGGGGTCATGGTCATGGAGATGTTCTTTGCAAGATCCGGGAAGGCGGTCTTTGCCATCATGCTCCATGCCGGGCAGCAGGAAGTAGCCATGAAGTTCAGCTTGTTGGGGACCTCCTCCAGGAAGTCGTGGGCCTCATCCACGGTACACAGGTCGGCACCGATGGCGACCTCTACGACGTCGTAGAAGCCCAGAGCCTTCAGCGCAGCCTTGAGCTTGCCGGTGGAGGCCAGGCCCGGGAACTGGTTGATGAAGGCGGGAGCGACGAGGGCGTAGATGCGGTCACCGCGGTTGAAGCCCTGAATGAGCTGGTAGATCTGGCCCTTGTCGGCGATGGCACCGAAGGGGCAGTTGACCAGACACTGGCCGCAGGACACGCACTTGCTGTAGTCGATCTCGGCGCGGCCCAGCTCATCGGAGTGGATGGCACCCATGCCGCAGGCAGCGGCGCAGGGACGCTCGGTCTTGACGATGGCGTTGTAGGGGCAGACGCCGACGCAGCGGCCACACTTGATGCACTTTTCCTGGTCGATGGTGGAACGGCCGCTCTCCCAGGTGATGGCCTTCTTGGGGCAGACTTCCATACAGGGGTGTGCGAGGCAGCCCTGGCACAGGTCGGAGACCTTGACCAGCTTCTCGGGGCAGCGGTTGCAGGCAAACTTGATGACGTTCACCAGCGGGGGGTCATAATACTTATCGGCGATGGAAGCGTCCTCCAGACCGGAGACGACGCTGTTGTGCTCGTCCATGCGGCGGGTGGGCAGGCCCATGGCCAGACGAACGCGCTCCTCGACGATGGCGCGCTCAAGGAAGATGTCCTTGCGGAGCTTGCCTTCCTCACCGGGGATGATGGTGTAAGGGATCTTGCGCATCAGGTGGTTGGCCTGCTCGCCCTTGACGTTGGCGTAGGCCATCCGTGCCACCTCGGTAAAGACCTGACGGCGAATCTGGATGACCGTCGTGTTGATTCCTCTGAAACTCATTCCAATCTCTCCTTGTTTTGAAACAACAGAACAAAAAACCGCTCCGACGCGGCTTTTCTCCGGGGCATTTGGTACTGGGCTGCTGCAAACAGCCGGATGCTCCGAATAATCCACTTTTATTGTAGCATAAACCCTTCGGGAAGAAAAGGGAAAAGCTTAAAATTTGTTATGAAATTCACAACTGGTACATCTTGCACAAATGCGAACAAATGGATTTGTACAAAACAGCAAAGAAACGGCTAGGATTTACACCATCTCGGCCCGGACGCGCTCGCCGTCGTAGCTGCCCAGCCGGACATGGACGATCTCGCCGCTCTTATGGCCCGGGGCCGAGACCACGACAGGAACATACAGCCGGGTGTAGCCGGTGAAGAGGGTGCCGGAGAGGGGAGTCTCCAGCAGAACGTCGTCTTCGCTGCCCTCGCAGCCGGCCAGCACCTCGCGGCGGATGTCCTCGGCGATGGCGTTCATCTCCCGGCTGCGGGCCTGTTTTTCGCGCTCATGGACCTGGTCGGGGAAGTCGTAGGCGGGGGTGCCGCTGCGGCGGGAGTAGGGGAAGACGTGGACTTTCAGGAAGCCGATCTCCTTCAGGAACGCGCAGCTCTCCCGGAAATCTTCCTCCGTCTCGCCGGGGAAGCCGCAGATGCAGTCGGTGGTGAAGCTCACCGGGCGGTCACCGTAGGCGGCGCGGAGCTGGCGGACCACCTCGGCGTACTGCTCGGCAGTATAGACGCGGCGCATCCGGCGCAGGGTGGCGCTGCAGCCGCTCTGTAGGCTCAGGTGGTACTGGGGGCAGAGCTTGTCCACTGCCGCCAGCCGGGTGATGTATTCGGGGGTCAGCATATCGGGGTCAAGGCTGCCCAGCCGGATACGCTCGATGCCCTCCACCCGGGCGCATTTCTCCACCAGCTCCACAAGGTTGGTGCCGGTGTCGAGGCCGTAGCTGGGCAGGGAGATGGCGCTGAGCACCACTTCCCGGTAGCCGGAAGCGGCCAGTTGGCGCAGCTCGGCGAGGATGCTCTCTTCCGAGCGGCTGCGCACCGGGCCGCGGGCGCGGGGGATGACGCAGTAGGCGCACTGACGGTTGCAGCCGTCCTCTACTTTGATAAAGGCGCGGGTGTGGGTCTCGAACCGCTCCACCGGCAGTTCCTCGAACCGCTCGCCCTTCGCGTGGGGGGCGATGGCGACGATGCGCTCGTGGCCGTCCAGCAGCTTGAGCACGTTATCGAGGATGGCTTTCCGGTCGCCGTTGCCGCAGACCAGGTCGGCCTCCATGAACTGGGCCGCTTCCTCGGGGAAAGCCTGCGGGTAGCAGCCGGTGAGGGCGGTGACGGCGCCGGGGTTCTCGCGCTTGGCCCGGCGGAGCCACTTGCGGCTCTTCTGGTCGCCGAAGTTGGTGACGGTGCAGCTGTTCACCACAAAGACGTCGGCCTCTTCGCCCTCCGGCACGATGGTGAAACCGGCGGAGCGGAACATCTGTTCCAGCGCACCGGTCTCATTTAAGTTGACCTTGCAGCCAAGGGTATAAAAACAAACTCGCATGGGGTGTCCTTTCCAAAACCTCTCCGTCATTGCTTCGCAATGCCACCTCCCCTATCGAGGGGAGGCCTTGGCAGTTCGTAAAGCTTTCTCTCCTCGCCAGAGGCTCTCCTCGGTAGGAAAGCTGTCGGGCGTCAGCGAAACGGAGAGGTTATTACCTTATAATAAACCATCCTATTATAGCAGATTTTTCCCGGGGAGAAAAGAGCATTCCGGCCTCTTTTTTTGCATAGAATGCAATCAGACAGACATTGCGGGGAGGGACAAGGGATGGAACGAAAGAATTTTGCGGTGCTCTGTGCAGCCGTGCTCTGTTTCTGGCTGTTTGCACTGGCCCTTGGGACGGCGGAGGGCGTGGGCCTGCGGGCTGTCATGCACCCGGAAGAGTGGGCCGTCAGCGCCGACGTCGAGGAAGCGGCAGAAGGAATTCTGCTGCCGACTGCAGCTGCCGCGCCTCAGCTCGACCTCAACTGCCGCGCTGCCATCCTCATTGAGCAGGGGAGCGGACGGGTCCTCTACGAGAAAAACGCCGACGAGCGGGTCCCCATCGCCTCCATCACCAAGGTGATGACCCTGCTGCTTGCTTTCGAGGCTGTCCACGACGGGCGGCTGACCATGGAGACGCCGGTGCCGGTGAGTGAGCACGCCTACCACATGGGCGGCAGTCAGATCTGGCTGGAGCCGGGGGAGCACTTTACATTGGACGAGATGATAAAGGCGATCTGCGTTTCCTCTGCCAACGACGCGGCAGTGGCCGTGGCCGAGCTGGTGGGCGGCAGTGAGCCGGCCTTCGTGGAACAGATGAACGCCCGGGCCGCCTCGCTGGGGATGGAGCAGACGTCTTTCCGCAACGCCTGCGGGCTGGACGCCGAAGGCCATCTCTCCACGGCCCGGGATGTGGCCGCCATGAGCCGCACCATCCTGAACACCTGCCCCGAGGTGCTGCACTACACCGGCATCTGGACGGATACCCTCCGGGGCGGGGCGACCCAGCTGGTCAATACGAATAAGCTTCTCCGCCGGTATGAGGGGATCACCGGCCTCAAGACCGGCACCACCGGCGGCGCGGGCATCTGCATCTCGGCCAGCGCCACCCGGAACGGCCTTTCCCTCATCGCGGTGATATTGGGCGCACCGTCCAGCGCCGACCGCTTCGACGCCGCCACGACTCTGCTGGACTACGGCTTCGGGGCCTATGAGGCCGCGCCGCTGCCAAAACTCGAGGCACAGCCGCTCCAGATCACGGTCAAAGGCAGCGCGGCGGGCAGCGTCCCGCTGGATTACTCGGCCCTGCCGGAGATGGTGCTGGTGGAGAAGGGGAGCGGGGCGTCCCTGCATACCGAGCTGACCCTGCCCGAGGAGCTGGAAGCCCCGGTGGAGCAGGGCCAGACGCTGGGCAAAGCCGCGGTCTATCAGGGCGAAGCACTTCTGGAAGAGTACGAAGTGCGTGCTGCCGCCGATGCGCCGAGGATGACTGTCCGGGACGCCATCGGCCTGCTGTGGCAGAGCCTCACCGGCGCGGCATGACCGAAAATTGCGCACTACCGGTCAAAAACGGTCAGCGAGGGCAAAGAATGGCTTGGACGTTTGTATAAAAGATGTAAGAGCATACAAAACAACACTATTAAAATTGTATGAAAAGCGAGGATTTTGGCCTTGACTTTGCCCGGCGGGAACGGTACACTTATACCAAGAAAAACCCTCGCCGGGCAAAGAGCCCGTAAAATGTTTTGGAGGTTTTGATAGAATGAGTCTCGCTCTGAATACAAAGCACCTCTCCAGTTTCATCAACGAAGAGGAATACAAGGCCATCTACCCCCAGGTAGAGGCCGCGCACAAGACGCTGGAAGCCAAGAACGGCCCCGGCAGCGACTTCCTGGGCTGGATGTATCTGCCCCGTGATTATGATAAGGAAGAGTTCGAGCGCATCAAGGCAGCTGCTGCCAAGATCCGTGAGGATTCCGACGTTCTGGTGGTCGCCGGCATCGGCGGCAGTTATCTGGGCGCACGCGCCGTCATCGAGGCCGTCAAGGGTATGTACCACAACGAGCTGGACAACGGCCTGAAGATCTACTTCTGCGGCAACAGCATCAGCCCCACCTATCTGAATGACATCATCGCGCTGTGCAAGGGCAAGCGCTTCTCCATCAACGTCATCTCCAAGTCCGGCACCACCACCGAGACCTCTCTGGCTTTCCGTGTGCTGCGCAAGCTGCTGGAAGACGAGATGGGCGTGGAAGAAGCCAACAAACGCATCTACGCCACCACCGACCGCGCCAAGGGTACCCTCAAGCAGCTGGCTGACGCGCAGGGCTGGCCCACCTTCGTCGTCCCCGACGATGTCGGCGGCCGCTACTCCGTGCTTTCCGCTGTGGGCCTGCTGCCCATCGCTGCTGCCGGCATCAGCATCGACGACGTCATGAAGGGCGCAGCCGACGCTATGGAGCGCTTCTCCGTGCTCAGCCCCGACAACGACGCCTACAAGTATGCGGCCATCCGCAACATCCTGTACCGCAAGGGCAAGAGCATCGAGATCCTCGAGTGCTATGAGCCGAACTTCACCCTCATGAACGAGTGGTACAAGCAGCTGTTCGGTGAGAGCGAGGGCAAGGACAACAAGGGTCTGTTCCCCGCAAGCTGCATCTTCTCCACCGACCTGCACTCCATGGGTCAGTTCATCCAGGAAGGCTCCCGCACCATGTTCGAGACCATCGTGGATGTCAAGAAGCCCGCACAGGACCTCTTTATCGACAAGCTGGAGGGCAACTTCGACGGCCTGAACTTCCTGGCTGACCAGAACATGAGCGTGGTCAACCGCAAGGCCATGGAAGGCACCATCCTCGCCCACACCGACGGCGGCGTGCCGGAGGTGGTCATCGAGGTGGACGACCTGTCCGCTTATAATGTGGGCTACCTCATCTACTTCTTCTGGCGTGCCTGCGCCTGCAGCGGCTACCTGCTGAGCGTCAACCCCTTCAATCAGCCGGGCGTCGAGAGCTATAAGAAGAACATGTTTGCTCTGCTGGGCAAGCCGGGTTATGAGAACCTGACCGCCGAGCTGGAAGCAAAGCTGAAGTAAGAGCAAGCGGAACAAAAAACGATCTCCCGCCGTGAGGCGTGGAAAATACAGGAGGACAGAACTATGATTAAACTGATTGTTGGCACCAAAGGCTCCGGTAAGACCAAGGCTATGATCGACATGATCAACGATTCGGTCAAGACCTCCAAGGGCAACGTCGTTGTCGTCGAGAAGGGCATGAAGCTGACCTATGAGGTCCCCAACGCCGCCCGTCTCATCGACCTGGACGAGTACAAGATCGCCGGCGGCGAGATGCTGTACGGCTTCGTGGCCGGCCTGCTGGCAAGCAATTATGACATCACTGACCTGTACATCGACGGCATCCTGAAGGTGCTGGATCACGACATCAACCGTCTGGGCGTCGTTCTGGACGAGATCGCTGCTGCCGCTGGCGACTCCATCAAGGTCACCGTTACTGTCAGCGCTGACGAGGCTGCTCTGCCCCACGATGTGAAGAAGTACCTGTAAAATAACTCTGAAATTTCTGATTTGAAGCATCCCAGACAGGCAGGAAACCGGAGAATTTGAAATTTTTTCGGTTTTCTGCCTGTTTTGGTGTTGACAAAGGGCTGTGTTGGCGCTATACTAACAAAGCAGCCTTTTATGAGGTGTACTATGCAATTTGACCTGAGAAAGTTTATCGTATCCGGCACAAAACCTTACGCCGCAGAGTTTCAGTGTGATTTGTCTGCAAAGGATTTTGCCGGTGCAAGGATCGAGCAGCCTGTGACGGCCCGCTTTGAGGCGGTGCCGGATGGCGAGGAGATCCGGATGACGCTGCGGGCAAACGCATTGGTGCACGGAGAGTGCGCCCGCTGCCTCGACCCCGTCGAACGGGAAGAGACGGTGCAAGCAGAGTGGACGGTCAGGGAGCGCGATCTGGACGACCCGGATTTCGACCTGCCCCTCAACGAAAAAGGACATTTGGATGTGGACGAATGGCTCTGTCAGGAATTCATGTTCCAGATACCGACGGTGCTGCTTTGCAGCGCTGACTGCCCGGGCTTGTGTCCCCGGTGCGGGAAGAAGATGGCCGAATGTACCTGCCCTCCGGCAGAAGCTGAGGCCGAACCCGCAGACGCAAGGCTAGCGATACTCAAATCACTGCTGAACTGAGAAACCCATCAAGGAGGTGCAAAAATATGGCAGTACCTAAGAGACATCTTTCCAAGGCCCGCCGCGACAAGCGTCGCAGCAATGTTTGGAAGCTGGAGGCCCCCGCACTGGTCAAGTGCAGCAACTGCGGCTCTCTGAAGCTCCCCCACCAGGCATGTGGCAACTGCGGTTACTACAAGGGCGAGGAAGTCATCAAGAAGGGCTAATTTGCGCAGAATTGGTGGCACATTGGTGTTATGTACAGAAGGGGAGGGCGCAATGCCTTCCCCTTCTTGCTTTGTCTTGAAAACGAAATTGTGAGGTGAAAGCATGGCCATCAGGATCGACCGCGTGGACGCGGGCAGCGAGGCGGAAGCCCTCGGCCTCGCTGGCGGCGACGAGCTGCTGAGCGTGGACGGCAACGAGCTGAACGACACGCTGGACTATGATTTTTATACCGACAGCAAGAGCTTCCACCTCAAAGCGAGAGTGGCGGACGGCATCCGGGAGTGGGACGTCCGGCGGGAAGAGCGCGGCCCCTTCGGCTGCGACTTCTCCACCTATCTGGGCGACCAGAAGCACTCCTGCTCCAACCACTGCATGTTCTGCTTCATTGACCAGCTGCCCCCGGGAATGCGTGAGAGCCTCTATTTCAAGGACGACGACGAGCGCCTGTCCTTTTTGTTCGGCAACTATATCACCATGACCAATATGCAGGACCACGAGATCGACCGCATCATCAAGATGCATATTTCGCCCATCAACATCTCGGTCCACACCACCAATCCCCAGCTTCGCGTGCGGATGCTGGCGAATAAACGGGGCGGCGAGGTGCTGAAGTACCTGCCTCGTCTGGTGGAGGGCGGCATCGCCGTCAACTGCCAGCTGGTGCTCTGCCGGGGCATCAACGACGGCGACGAGTTGCGCCGCACCCTCACCGACCTGCTGGAGCTGACCCCGATGGTGCAGAGCGTGGCGGCAGTCCCCTGCGGCGTGACGGATTACCGCCAGAACCTCTTCAAGCAGACGCCCTACGACGCTGAGAGCAGCGCCGCCGTCATCGACATCATGGAAGAGTTCGGCGACGAGTGCAAGCGCCGTCACGGCAAGCGCATCATCTACCCCAGCGATGAGTGGTACCTCAAGGCCGGCCGCCCCATCCCGGAGCCGGAGTTCTATGAGGACTACGACCAGCTGGAAAACGGCGTGGGCATGATGAGCCTCTTCCGGGAGGAATTTCTGGCCGAGCTGGAAAAGCCCCACCGCATCTATGGCACCAAAAAGATGGATGTCGTCACCGGCACCATGGCCGCGCCCCTCATCACCGAGATGATGGACGAGCTGCGCCGCCAGTACCCCATGATAGAAGTAAAAGTGCATCCCATCAAAAACAACTTCTTCGGCGGCAACGTCGGCGTGGCGGGCCTCGTCACGGCGACCGACATCATCGCTCAGTGCGAGGGCCGGCTGTCCAGCGGCACGCTGGGCGTGCCTGCCGTGATGCTGCGAGAGGAAAAGGACACCTTCCTCGATGATATGACCATCGAGCAGCTGGGCCAGCGGCTCGGCGTGAAGGTGGAAGTCCTGCCCACCAGCGGCGGCGACGAGGCCAAGGCCCTGCTGCGCAGCGGCCTGCATATCGCCCGCCGGAGAAGACCGTAATTTTACCCCTTTTGTGAAAGGAGGAACCCCCTATGAGCAAACCGATCGTTGCTGTGGTGGGCCGCCCCAACGTGGGCAAGTCCACCCTGTTCAATAAGCTCTGCGGCCAGCGTCTGGCCATCGTGGAGGATACCCCGGGCATCACCCGTGACCGCATCTTCGCCAACTGCGAGTGGAGTGGCCACGAGTTCCTGCTGGTGGATACCGGCGGCATTGAGCCCAAGGCCACCGAGGGCATTCTGGCCCACATGCGCGAGCAGGCCCAGATCGCCATCGACACTGCCGACTGCATCATCATGGTGGTAGACGTGCGCAACGGCCTGACCGCCGCCGACGAGGACGTGGCCCATATGCTGCGCCGCAGCCACAAGCCCATCATCCTCGCCGTCAACAAATGCGACAACGTGGGCGAGACCCCCATGGAGCTCTACGAGTTCTATAACCTCGGCTTCGACGAAGTCATGCCCATCTCGTCCGTCCACGGCCACGGCACCGGCGACCTGCTGGACGCTGTCTGCGCCCACCTCGATTTCAGCGAGACCGTCGTGGAGGAAGACCGCATCCCCGTCGCCATCATCGGCCGCCCCAACGTGGGCAAGTCCAGCCTGACCAACCGCATCCTCGGTGAGAACCGCATGATCGTGGCCAACGAGGCCGGCACTACCCGCGACGCCATCGATACCCCCGTGGACAACGCTTACGGCAAGTTCATCTTCACCGATACCGCCGGTCTGCGCAAGCGCAGCAACATCACCGACGGCCTTGAGCGCTACATGGTCGTCCGCGCACTGGCCGCCGTCGAGCGCAGCCGCGTGGCCCTCATCCTCGTGGACGCCACCGTCGGCTTCACCGAGCAGGACAGCAAGGTGGCCGGCTACGCCCACGACCAGGGCAAGGCCTGCATCATCGTCGTCAACAAGTGGGACGCCGTGGAGGGCAAGGAGACCAACACCATGGAACTGCAGCGCCGGGGCTATGCCGAGTGCTTCAGCTTCATGGGCTACGCTCCCATCATCTTCATCTCGGCCCAGACCGGCTACAACGTCAACAAGCTGATGCAGCTCATCCGCGACGTGGACAGCCAGAACGGTGCCCGCGTACCCACCGGTGTGCTGAATGAGATGCTGGCCCGTGCCACCGCTCGGATGCAGCCGCCCAGCGACAAGGGCCGCCGCCTGAAGATCTTCTACCTGACTCAGGCTTCCACCCGTCCGCCGACATTCGTGGCCTTCGTCAACGCAAAGCACCTGTTCCACTTCAGCTATCAGCGGTATATCATCAACCAGATCCGCGAGAACTTCGGTCTGGAGCACACCCCCATCCGCCTTGTCGTGCGTGAGCGCGGCTCCGGCGAAGTGGGCGCGAAGGACGTATAAGGAAGGGAGACTGGTTCTATGACCGCATTTCTCATTGTGCTGGCGGTCGCTGCCGAAGCCTATCTGCTGGGCAGCGTGGACACCGGCATCCTCGTCAGCAAGTATCTGTACCATGACGACGTCCGCACTCACGGCTCGGGCGCTGCCGGTATGACCAACATGCTGCGCACCTTCGGCAAGAAGGCCGCTGCCCTCACGGCGGTGGGCGATGTGCTCAAGGGCGTCGTGGCCGTCTGCCTTGGCCGGTGGCTGTTCGGCCATCTGCCCGCCGACGCTGCCGTCTCGCCCTATCTGGGCGTCTACCTCGCCGCCATCCTCGCCGTGGTGGGCCACTCCAAGCCCATCTACTTCGGCTTCAAGGGCGGCAAGGGTGTGCTGGTGGCTGCCGGTGCCATTCTGGCAGTCCAGCCGGTGCTGCTGCCGGTGCTGGCACTCATCTTCCTCGTCTGCCTGGTCCCCACCGGCATGGTGTCGCTGGGCAGCATCACCATGGCCGCGGCCTACCCGGTCCTGACGCTGGTGTACAGCCTCATGCGCGGCCTGCCGACTCAGGACGTGGTGGTCTGCACGGTCGGCGCTGCCATCATGGGCGGCATGGTCATCTGGATGCACCGTTCCAACATCCAGCGCATCCGGGACGGCAAGGAGTACCGTTTCGGCCAGAAGCACAAGAGCAACTAAGCATAAAAAATGCCCCGCAGGCAGCTCTCGACGAGCGTCCTGCGGGGCATTTTACTTGTCAGGATCATTCCGGGTCTGCTTCCAGCAGCGTGTCGGTGTTGTCCTCGTACTTGGGGTCTTCGATGGCGACTTCAAGCTCCGTGTTGGTATCGTCATGATGCAGGTGCTTGCGCAGCCGGGCGGCGAATTCCTCTGACGGGATGCCGCTCTGGCTGGGGGAAAGGTCGGGTGCGGGGTGGCCGTCGGGCAGATGAGCGCCGAAGGCCGGCACGAAGAAGAACCTCCGCACGATGAAGATGAGGGCGATGGCGCTCACGCTCAGCAGGTTCTCCATGGCGGATTCGTGCCCCACCACCATGTGGCGGGCGATGGCGTAGAGCAGCACTTCGAGGCTGGAACCGGGGCTGTGCTTGGCCAGCATCTTGATGAACTCGATGCCGATGACGATGTCCAGCGCCCGCTGTAAGAAGATGCTCACCTCGACGTCGTTGCCGTCGAACAGCAGGCCGGGCATCCACTGCAGCAGCGGCACCATCGACAGCAGCAGGCCGATGAGGACGAGGCCGGACAACAGGATCTCGAGCAGGGTGGCTGCGCTGATGATCTTGTTGCGCAATTCGGCGCGGCTGTGGCTTTCAACACGGGAATTGGACATGGGCAGGGACCTCTCTTTCAAATTTGACCGGAAATCTTTTACAACAGTTCGATTCTATTGTAACAAAAGCGAAAAACGAAGTCAATTTCTTCGGCTGGGAAAGTTAGCCAGCATGAAAAACTGGAATCGAAGGCAGACAAAAGGGGCCGTCCGCACCCGGAATGGAGTGCAGACGGCCCCTCTTTGTGCTGAAAAGGCGGCTTAGGCCTCAGCGATGGCTTCGATCTCACAGAGCACGCCCTTGGGCAGGTCTTTCACGGCCACGCAGCTGCGGGCGGGCTTGGAGGTGAAATACTTGGCGTACACCTCGTTGAAAGCGGCAAAGTCGGCGATGTCGGCCAGGAAGCAGGTAGTCTTGACCACCTTGTCAAAGCCCACGCCGGCAGCTTCGAGGATAGCGCCCACATTGCGGCAGCTCTGGTCAGCCTGTGCGGCGATGCCCTCGGCGACTGCGCCGGTGGCGGGGTCTACCGGGATCTGGCCGGAGGTGAAGACGAGACCGCCCACGGTGTAGCCCTGAGAGTAGGGGCCGATGGCGCCGGGAGCTTTTTCGGTGCTGATGATGTTCATATCGATTACCTCACATATCATAAATAGGGGAGTCTCCCGCCAAAAGGGGAGCCGATGAAAAAAGTCTACCACCAACTGTCCCCGCCGTCAACGGGCAGCAGGGAACGGTCCCGGAATTTCCGGAAAAAGGGAATGTAAAATTATTTGGAAAAATCTATGCAAATCATCTTGACAAGAAATAAACTTTTATGATAAAAATAGAGCATGAAAGTAACATTTTTGCAGAAAAACGCAGGCGCAGCGCAGGCAGGAAAGCCAGCTTTGCGCAGGCGCGTTTCTTTTTTGCAGAAAAAGCGAATTTCTGAACCCTCGGAAGGGGCAGAAAGGATAAGATATGTCGATTTTGGTAGATGATTCAAATAAAACAGCCTGCCGTGCAGCGGAGGCTGGACTGCAGCAGAAAAACTGTGCTGCGCTGGTGCGCCCGGCGGGTACGGGCAAAGGCTGCATCGTGTGGGAGCTGCTGGACGCCCACCCCGAGATGCGCGTGCTCTGGGTGGTGTCCTGCGCTGCCCGTCTGGAACTGCGCCGCGCCCTGACAAAGCGGCTGGACCGGACGCTGGGCGGCCGGGTGCGGCTGATGAGCTGCGAGCAGCTGGCCGTGCAGAATGCGCTGGGCTGGGTGGCGCTGGCTGAGTTCCGGCCCGGCCTGCTGGTGCTGGACGGCTGGAGGGAGATGAGCGCAAAGGACTGGACCGACTGCGTCCAGCCTCTGTTCCGCCTCTGCCCGGGGGCAAAGCTGCTGGCTCTGGGGGAGCCGGACGCTCCGGGCGACAGCTGCCGCGCTGCCGAGGAGATGCTGGCCGACGCCATTGTGGAGCCGCTGGCGCTGGGCGGGGCGATGGCCGAGGGTCTGCTGCCCATGCCGGCCTCCTATACGGCCCTGCTCTGGCCGCTGGAAGATGCGATGGCCCGCCTCCGTGCTGAGGTGAAAAACCTCCATCTGCCGGGCTGCCCTGACCCCAACGCCGAGAAATATCAGGCTCTGAGCCTCGCCGTAGAAAAGCTTCCGCCGGTGGAACAGCTGCTGGCGCAGTGGCTCCCGGATGCTGCCGGGCGGTATCTTGTCCTCTGCGAGGATGATGCAGCGGCGGCGCAGACCGCAGAGCAGGCCGAGAAGCTGTTTGGTGCAGGAACACATATTTATAAGGATGCAGAAGGCTTTGCAGCCGATGAAGCGGCCACCCTCCGGCTGCTGGTCTGTGCCAACGGCCCGGCGGTGCAGGCTCCTCTGGCCGGGATCTCGGGCGTGGTGCTGGTGCGCCGCAGCGCTGGACCGGCCGCATACCGGCAGATGCTGGCACGCGCCCTTGCAGCCTGCGGCAGTGTGCCGGTGGCAGAGCTGAGCGCGGCCTTTGAGGCGCTGACCTGTGTGCAGCAGCTGCGGAAGGAGTGCAGCGCGGCGGGGGCAGAAGCCTTCCCGCTGGAAGAGCCCCTTTCTGCCTGCCGCCGGGCTTACCGGCAGCTCCGCCGCGCGCTGGACTCCGACTGGGAGCGCTATTATGCCGCCGCAAAGCAGATGACGGCAGAGGGAAAGACGCTGGACGTGCCTCGCTCCTACAGCTTCGGGGGCGTGGCCGTGGGCCGCTGGCTGGAAAACCAGCGCCTTGTCCGGGCCGGAAAGAAAAAGGGACGCCTCACCGCCGCGCAGGCCGCCCGGCTGGACAAAATCGGCATGAACTGGCAAAAGCGGCTCGAGCTGGCGTGGGAGAACGGCTGTGCTTCGGCCCGGCGGTACCGCGACAGCCACAGCGACCTGCTGGTGCCGGTCCATTATAAGGATAAGGACGGCTTTGCGCTGGGCGAGTGGATCGTCTATAACCGCCAGCGCTATCTGGGCGGGAACCTGCCGTCAGACCGCGTCGAGCGCCTCGAGGCACTGGGCATGGTGTGGGACACCGGCAGCATTCTCTGGGAGAAGAGCTATGCCGCCGCCGTCCAGTATTATCTGGAAAATCACACGCTGGAAATTCCCGTCAAGTATGTCACGCCGGACGGCATGGCGCTGGGCGTCTGGCTGGGCAGTCAGCGTGCCGCTTATAAAGAAGGTGCGCTGACCGACGCCCAGATCGAAAAGCTGGAAGCGCTGGGAGTGGACTGGGCGAACCGGAACGACCGCAAGTGGCAGACTGCCTACGAGGCCGCCGTGAAGTACCACGCAGCCCACGGGAACCTCGACGTTCCCACCGAGTACATCGACGAAGACGGCATCCTGCTGGGCAAGTGGGTGTCCCGCCAGCGGTACGCATGGCAGAACCCCGAGCGCAGCAGCGCCCGGGTGACGCCGGAGCGGAAAGCTCTGCTGGACGAGCTGGGCATGAACTGGGAAAAGACCGACTCGTGGCAGCACCGCTACGAGCTGGCCGTGGAATACAAAAAGGAGCACGGCAGTCTGGCCGTTCCGGCCCAGTACCGGACGGAGGACGGCATCTGGCTGGGCAGCTGGCTGTCCCGTCAGAAGCAGATGCTGCGGGAGGGCAAAAAGCTTTCCGCCAAGCGCCGCGCGGCCCTGAAAGAGCTGTTCAAGGGCGAAAAAGGCCGACGCCTCAGCGCCCCGGTGCCGCCCGCGTGCAGCGTGCGGGAGCAGAACTGGCTGGATAACTACCAGAGCGCCAGGCTCTACGCCGAGAAGAAGGGCAGCCTCCTCGTGCCTGCCGGATATGTGGACGAGAACGGCTTCCGTCTGGGCGTCTGGATCTCGAACCTCCGCGCTGCCCGCAAGGCCCGGCCCGGCTCGTTTCAGGTGACGCCGGAGCATATCGCTCTGCTGGATGCCATCGGGATGCAGTGGGACGCCCGGGAGGCCAAGTGGGCCGGGGCGTTCCGCCGTGCCGAAGAGTACTGCGCCGCCCACGGCAATCTGCTGGTGCCGGTGAACTATAAGACCGAAGACGGCTTCTGCCTCGGCGATTGGGTCCGCCGGATGCGCGAAAACTACGCCTGTGCCGAGAAAAAGCTGACGGCGGAGGGCATCGCAAAGCTCGAAGCGCTGGGCATGGTCTGGACCGTGCCGCAGGAGGGCTGAGATATTGCATTTTAGGGCGGAGTGTGGTATACTTCACCTCGTCTGAATAGAAAACAGCAGGTGCCTGCCGCCGGGGCTTCGTCCCCGGCCGGGAGGGTAAAAGGGAAGCGGGTGCGAGTCCCGCGCGATCTCGTCACTGTGATAAGGGAGTCCGCTGCCTTGGCGCTCAGCGCCGGTCACTGGAGGCTTTGCCTCTGGGAAGGCGGCAGCGGGCGGTGAGCTTTCAGTCAGGAAACCTGCCCGCTGTTGGTACAGGAGCGTCCGGCTCCGGATCACGAGGAATTGGTCGTACCAAAAAGCCCGAAAGTTCAAAGGGTCTTTTTGCTGTGCCTTCCGCGCGGTGAAAAGGCTCTTTTTTCGTTTGAGCTGGCCCCCGTTTCGTACCCTTTCTATCGGAAACGTACATTCCACACAACAGAAAGGACTCAAACAATGCGTAAGGCAACCAACAAGAACTGGCAGCGCGTCACCGCCGCTGCCGCCGCACTGGCCCTGTGTGCCGGTGTGCTCACCGGCTGCGGTGCATCTTCTTCTACTGCTGCCAGCAGCGCCGCAGCAAGCTCTGCCGCCGCCAGCGAGGTGAGCAGCGAGGAGGCTGATGAAATGGCAGCAAAGAATGTGGCAGACCTCATCGACGCCATCTATGTGCAGGAGCGCAACGAGAACACCGACGCCCAGTGCGAGGCCGCCAAGGCCGCATGGGACGCCCTGACCGACGCCCAGAAGGAGCTGGTCGAGGGCGAAGAGGCTGACCCCGATTACTTTGGCCGCGATACCGGCGATGCCTCTAAGGACGACGCCCGCAATGAGGACAACATCGGCGACAACGAGATCCTGGTCGTCAGCTTCGGCACCTCGTTCAACGACAGCCGCGCAGCGGACATCAAGGGCATCGAGGACGCCATCCAGGCCGCATATCCCGACTGGTCTGTCCGCCGCGCCTTCACCGCACAGATCATCATCAACCATGTTCAGGCCCGTGACGGCGAGAAGATCGACAACATGGAGCAGGCTCTGGAGCGCGCTGTTGCCAACGGCGTGAAGAATCTGGTCGTCCAGCCCACCCATCTGATGCATGGCGCTGAGTACGACGAGATGATGGAGATGGTGGACAGCTACCGCGATAAGTTCGAGTCCGTCGCCATCGCCGAGCCTCTGCTGGGCGAGGTGGGCAGCGATGCCACCGTCATCAACGCCGACAAGGAGGCTGTCGCCAAGGCCATCACCGCCGAGGCCGTCAAGACCGCCGGTTTCGACAGTCTGGACACCGCTGCTGAGGACGGCACCGCCTTCGTCTTCATGGGCCACGGCACCTCTCACACCGCAAAGGTGAGCTACACCCAGATGCAGTCTCAGATGAACGCTCTGGGCTACAAGAATGTCTTCATCGGCACCGTCGAGGGCGAGCCTGAGGAGACTGCCTGCGAGAACGTCATCGAGGCTGTCAAGGCCGCCGGCTACACCAAGGTCGTCCTGCGTCCCCTGATGGTCGTTGCAGGCGACCACGCCAACAACGATATGGCTGGCGACGACGAGGATTCCTGGAAGAGCCAGTTCGAGGCCTCCGGCGAATTCGATTCTGTGGATTGCCAGATCGCCGGTCTGGGCGAGGTCGCTGACATCCAGCAGCTCTACGTCGCACACACCAAGGCCGCTGTCGATTCCCTGAACGGCTGAGCATAAGTTTATGATTGCCCGGAAAGGAGTGCCTTTTCGGGCAATTTCTTTTTCGGCCTGCTTTGAATTCGGGCCATTGCGTGTTATAATCTTTTCTGTAAAATAGATACTTCGAGGTATATCATCATGAAACTGAACCATAAATTTGCTCTTCTGCTGGCCGGCGCTGTGCTGGCTGGTTCTCTCACCGGCTGCGGCGCATCCGGCACCCCGGCCAGCTCTGCCGCTTCCTCCGAGGCTGCGGCCTCCTCCGCCGTGAGCGAGGCAGCTTCCGAACCGGCGGCAGAGGCCGCTCTGCCCGACGGCGTCTACACCGCCGACTTTGACACCGACAGCTCCATGTTCCATGCCAACGAGGCCAACGACGGCAAGGGGACCCTGACCGTGAAGGACGGTCAGATGACCTTCCACGTCAGTCTCGTCTCCAAGAAAATCGTCAACCTCTACGTCGGCATGGCTGCTGACGCCGAGGCCCACGAGGGCGACTGGCTCCAGCCCACCACCGACACCGTCACCTACTCCGACGGCACTTCGGATGAGGTGTACGGCTTCGACATCCCGGTGGAGGCTCTGGACAAGGACTTCCAGCTGGCCATCCTCGGCTCCAAGGGCAAGTGGTACGACCATACCGTCCGTGTCGCCAACGCCCAGCCTGCTGCGGCGGAAGCACCTGCCGACGGCACCTACACCTGTGATGTGACCCTCGAGGGCGGCTCCGGCCGTGCCACCGTGGACAGCCCTGCGGCCCTGACCGTGGCCGACGGCAGGATGACCGCCACCATCGTCTGGTCCAGCCCCAACTACGACTATATGCTGGTGGACGGCGAGAAGTATCTGCCCACCAACACCGAGGGCAACTCTACCTTCGAGATCCCCGTCACTGCTCTCGACACCCCGCTGGATGTGGTGGGCGATACCGTCGCCATGAGCACCCCGCATGAGATCGAGTATACGCTGACCTTCGCCTCTGCATCCCTGATCGAGGCAAAGTAACGATGAAACGCCGCAATTTCCTGAAAGCCCTGCCTGCCGCCGCCCTCACCCTTGCGGGCTGCGGGCAGAACAAGACTGCCCCGGCCAATACAGCATCCCTCGTGTTCGACCACAGCTATCCGCTGGACTATGCCACCCAATTTTCCGCCGACTGCTATGAGGGCGGCTATGTGATGATCGACATCCCGGACGCCGGGCGGTTCCTCGTCGTCCCTGAAGGGGCCGCCGAGGTGGACGACCTGCCCGAGGACGTCGTGGTGCTGCGCCAGCCGCTGGATCATATTTATCTCGTCTCCACTTCGGTGATGGACCTCTTCGTTCATCTGGACGCCCTGGACAGCATCGCCCTCTCCGGCACGAAGGCCGAGGGCTGGTATGTGGAAGAGGCCAAACAGGCCATGCAGGAGGGCCGCATCGCCTACGCGGGCAAGTACAGCGCCCCGGACTATGAGCGCATCCTTGCCGCCGGCTGCACCCTCGCCATCGAGAACACCATGGTGCTCCACGACCCCGAGGTCAAGGAGCAGCTGGAAAAGTTCGGCGTGCCGGTCCTCGTGGAGCGCTCGAGTTATGAGAGCGGCCCGCTGGCCCGGATGGAGTGGCTCAAGCTCTACGGCATCCTGCTGAATAAGACTGAGATGGCGGAAGAGGTCTTTCGCCAGAAGGTGGAGCAGGTGGCCCCTATCCTCGAGCAGGAGAACACCGGCAAGACCGTGGCCTTCTTCTCCATCACCACAAATAACCTCATCACCGTCCGCCGCACCAGCGACTATGTGGCCCAGATGGTGGAGATGGCCGGCGGCGTCTACATCTTCGACGACCTCGAGGGGGAGACATCGGCCCAGTCCACCATCAAACTGCCGCTGGAGACGTTCTACGCCCGGGCCAGGGACGCCGACGTCCTCATCTACAACAGCACCATCGAGGGCGTGATGGAGACCCGTGACCAGCTCATCGAAAAATGCCCGATGCTGGCGGATTTCAAAGCCGTCCAGTCCGGCGACTGCTGGTGTACGGCCCAGAGCCTCTTCCAGCAGAGTATGGAGCTGGCCGACCTCATCTCGGATATGAACCTCGTCTTCACCGAGGGCTCGCCCGACCCGGCGCCCCTCCGTTTCTTACAGCGCATCGTATAAAAGGAGCTTTGTCATGACCACCACCCGCCGCCTCAGCCTCGCGTACCTCGCCCTCACGGCGGGGGTTGCGGTGCTGTTTGCACTCAACCTGTTCTGGGGCAGTGTGTCCCTGACGCCCGGCGCGGTGGCGGCGGCTCTACTGGGCCGGGGCGAAGATGTGCTGGCCGTGGGCATCGTGCTCCAGCTCCGTCTGCCCCGGGCGGTCATGGTCGTGCTGCTGGGCGCGGCCCTCTCGGCTGCAGGCTACCTCCTGCAGACCTTCTTCGCCAACCCCATCGCCGGCCCCTTCGTCATGGGCGTGTCCAGCGGCGCAAAGCTGGCAGTGGCCCTGACGATGGTGGTGTTTTTACAGCAGGGGCTGCTCACTGGCTCGGCCACCCTCATCATCGCCGCCTTTGCAGGCTCGATGGCGGCGATGGCCTTTGTGCTGGTGGTGGCCCGGCGGGTGCCGCGGATGAGCATCCTCGTCATCTGCGGCATCATGATCGGTTATATCTGCTCGGCTGTCACCGACATCGTGGTGACTTTCGCTCAGGACTCCAACATCGTCAATCTCCACAACTGGTCGATGGGCAGCTTTTCCGGCATGACCTGGGCCAATGTGGGTGCAGCGGCCTGCGTGGTGCTGCCCGCGCTGGCGGCGGCGTTCCTGCTCTCGAAGCCCATGGCGGCCTACCAGATGGGCGAGAGCTACGCCAGGAGCGTCGGCGTACCGGTGCGGGCCTTCTCGACGGCCCTCGTGCTGCTTTCCAGCCTGCTTTCCGCCTGCGTGACGGCCTTTGCAGGCCCCATCTCCTTTGTGGGCATCGCAGTGCCGCATCTGGTCAAGAACCTGCTGGGCAGCGCAAAGCCCCTTTATGTCCTGCCGGGCTGCTGTCTGGGCGGGGCAGCGTTCTGCCTGCTCTGCGACCTCATCGCCCGCAGCCTGTTCGCGCCCACTGAGCTGTCCATCAGTTCGGTGACGGCAGTTTTCGGTGCGCCGGTGGTCATCTGGCTGCTGGTGCGCCGCCAGACACAGGAGGGCCGGGAATGAGCGATCCGAAATTCTACTGCCGCGCCGAGGACCTTGCCATCGGCTACGGCAAAACGCCCCTGATGGAGCACATCGGACTCGGCGTCGGGAAGGGGACCATCCTCACCCTCATCGGCCCCAACGGCGCGGGAAAATCCACCCTGCTCAAGACACTGGCAGCGCAGCTGGCCCCCCAGGGGGGCGCTGTGCTGCTGGACGGCAAAAATCTCGCGGACTACTCCGGCCCGGAGCGCGCCCGCAAAATGGCCCTGATGGTGCCTCACACCCGCCGCACCGAGCTGACCACCTGTTTCGAGATGGCGTCCGCCGGGCGCTACCCCTACACGGGGCGGCTGGGTGTCCTCTCGGCGGAAGATAAGCGCCAGGTCCATGCCGCGCTGGCCCTCGTGGGGGCCGAGGCGCTGGCGGGCCGGGACTTCAACCGCATCAGCGACGGCCAGCGCCAGCGCGTCCTGCTGGCTCGGGCCATCTGCCAGCAGCCGGAGCTGATATTATTGGACGAGCCTACGTCTTTCCTCGACATCAAGGGCAAGGCCGAATTGCTGGCCATCCTGAAAAGCCTCGCCCGCGACAAGAAGATGGCCGTCATCCTGAGCCTCCACGAGCTGGAGCTGGCGCAGAAAGTTTCCGACAAGGTCGTCTGCGTCTCGGCGGCGGGCGTCTCGGACGTCATGACGCCGGAAAAGGCCTTTGCCCGGGAAAACATCTGCAAAATTTATGCTCTGACCGATGAGCAGTACGCATTCCTCTACGGCGAAGAAAAAGCGCCGGAGGAAAAGCGCCCGCTCTTTGAGCACTACGTCCGCAGCGGCCAGAAGCTCCTGCGCTGCGGCTATACCACCGGCACCTGTGCGGCGCTGGGCGCGGCGGGCGCGGCACGGTTGCTGCTCACCGGCCGCACCCCCGAGACGGTGGCCCTCCGCACCCCGAAGGGCATCGTGGTGGAGGTAGAGCCTATCTTCTGCCGCCTGTCCGGCGAGGGGGCCGAGTGCGCCATCCGGAAGGACGGCGGCGATGATGTGGACGTGACCACCGGTCTGCCGGTCATCGCCAGTGTCGCCCTCCGGCCCGAGCTGTCCGGCGAGGTGCGCATCCACGGCGGTGAGGGCGTGGGCCGGGTAACAAAGCCCGGTCTCGACCAGTCCGTGGGCGAAGCTGCCATCAACCACGTCCCCCGGGCCATGATAAAGGAAGCGCTGGAAAAAGAGGCCGAATCTGCCGGGTACGCGGGCGGCTTTGACGTCACCATCTCCATCGAGGGCGGGGCCGAAACGGCGAAGCGTACCTTCAACCCCCATATGGGCGTGGAAGGGGGCCTCAGCGTCCTCGGCACCAGCGGCATCGTCGAGCCCATGAGCCAGCAGGCCATCCTCGACACCATCCAGCTGGAAATGGGGCAGGCGGCGCTTCGGGCCGGAAGCCCCCGGCGGCTCATCCTCGCCCCGGGCAACTACGGCCTCGACTATCTCCACGAGAAGATGCCCGCCCTAAAGAATATCCCGGTGGTCAAGACCTCGAACTTCATCGGGGATACGATGGATATGGCGGCGGCATCCCACTTCGAAGAGGTGGTGCTGGTGGGCCACATCGGCAAGCTGGTCAAACTGGCGGGCGGCGTCATGAACACCCACTCCCGCACAGCCGACTGCCGCACCGAGCTGCTCTGCGCCCACGCCGCCCTCTGCGGTGCGTCCCGGGACGTCTGCGCGGCCCTGATGAACGCGGCCACCACCGACGCCTGCATGGAGATATTAGACAAAGCAGAGATGAGAGAGCCGGTGCTGTCCAGCCTGCTGGACGCCATCCAGCTCCACCTCGACCGCCGCGCCGCCGGGGCGTTCCGGGTGGGTGCGGTGCTCTTCTCGAACCAATACGGCCCGCTGGGCCAGACCAGAACTGCAAAGGAGCTACTGGACGAATGGAAAAACGGATAGGCACTTTTTACGGCGTCAGCGTCGGCCCGGGCGACCCGGAGCTCATGACCCTGCAGGCTGTCCGCCGCCTCGAAAACTGTCCGGTCATCGCCGCGCCCCAGACCCCGAAGGGCGGGATGCTGGCGCTGGACATCGCAAAAGGTGCGGTGGAGCTGAGCGGCAAGACCATCCTGCCGCTGCGCTTCGTCATGAGCCTTGACCCGGCGGTGCAGAAAGCCGCCCACATCGAGGCGGCCCGGGCCGTGAAAGAATATCTCGACGCCGGGCAGGATGTCGCCATGCTCAACCTCGGCGACGTGTCCGTCTACGCCACCTTCCGCTACCTGCAGGAGATCTTGGAGGCCGAGGGCTGCAAGACCGTGATGCTCCCCGGCGTGACGAGCTTCTGTGCCGCTGCGGCCCGGCTGGGACAGTCCCTGACGGGCGGCATGGAGCAGCCGCTGACCATCGCCCCGGGACGCTGCGCCGCTGAGGTGCTGGCCGCACCGGGCGCAAAAGTGCTGATGAAATCGGGCCGTCAACTGCCCGAGACGCTGGCCGCGCTGGCCGACGCCGGGCTTCTGAGCCGGAGCGCGATGGTCTGTAACTGCGGCCTGCCGAACGAGGAGGTCTGGCCCGACCTGACCGATTACGACCCGGCCCGGTCGGCAGGCTATTTCGCAACGATTTTGGTGAAGGAGGGGTAAGATATGGTCCATTTTGTAGGAGCCGGGCCGGGTGCGCCCGACCTCATCACCCGGCGGGGCGCGGCCCTGCTGGCCGATGCCGACTGCATCATCTACGCGGGCAGTCTCGTCAACCCGGCCCTGCTGGGGCTGGCGAAGCCCGGCTGTGCCATCTATAACAGCGCCGAGATGACGCTGGAACAGGTGCTGGACACCATCCGTGCCGCCGAAAAGGCCGGCGGAACCACGGTCCGCCTCCACACTGGCGACCCCTGCCTCTACGGGGCCATCCGGGAGCAGATGGACGCACTGGACGCTGACGGCATCCCTTATGACGACACCCCGGGCGTGTCCAGCTTCTGCGGCGCGGCGGCGGCACTCTGTGCCGAGTACACCCTGCCCAACGTCAGCCAGACCGTCATCATTACCCGGATGGAGGGCCGCACTCCTGTCCCTGAGGCCGAGCAGCTGGAAAAGCTGGCCGCTCACGGGGCTACCATGGTCATCTTCCTCTCCATCGGGCTGGTGGACAAAGTCCAGCAGGCCCTTCTCGAGAGCGGCGGCTACCGCCCCGATACCCCTGCCGCCGTGGTCTATAAGGCCACCTGGCCCGAGCAGAAGGTAGTGCGCTGCACCGTCTCCACACTGGCCGAGGAGACCCGCAAAAACGGCATCACCAAGACCGCCCTCATCGTCGTAGGCGACTTTCTGGGCGAAAATTACGAGCGCAGCAAGCTCTATGACCCCGCCTTTACCACCGAGTTCCGGCAGGGGACGGAGGCCGGGCAGTGAGCCGGGCATATCTGGCCTTTACGGCAAAGGGCGAGGCGCTGGCCCGTCGGCTTGCGGAAGCTCTGCCCGGCAGCGTGAGCCGCTGCGGCGGAGACATGACCCTGAAAGGCTGGACGGCGGAACATTTTGCACAGGATGAGGCCCTGATTTTTGTAGGAGCTGTGGGCATCGCGGTGCGGGCCATCGCGCCCCACTGCAAGAGCAAGGCCGCTGACCCGGCGGTGGTGGTCGTGGACGAGGGGGAAAACTTCGCCGTGCCGCTCCTGTCGGGCCATCTGGGCGGTGCCAACGCGCTGGCCCGGGCGCTGGCAAAAGCGTGCGGCGCGGTGCCGGTCATCACGACGGCCACCGACGTCAACGGCCTCTTCGCCGTGGACCTCTGGGCCAAGGCCCAGAACTGCGCTGTCCTTGAACCGGAGCGCATCAAGCGCGTCAGCGGCGCCCTGCTGGCCGGGCAGACTGTTCGGTACTGGTCGCCGTGGCCGGTGGCGGGGGAGACCCCCGCCGGAGTGAAAAAGGCTGATGCACCCGAAGCCGCCGACTTCGCCCTGACCCTCACGCCGCAGGGCGGGGCGCTCCACCTCGTCCCCTGCATCGGGGTGCTGGGGGTGGGGTGCCGCCGCGGCACGACGGCCCAGCAGCTGGAAGAAGCCTTTGCAGCGTTCTGTGCCGCGTCCGGTCTCAGCCCGGCGGCGGTCTGCGCAGCTGCCAGCATCGACCTGAAAAAAGATGAGCCGGGGCTTGCAGCGTTCTGCAAAGACCACGGCTGGCCCATCACGTTCTATCCGGCCGACGAACTGCGGGCCGTGCCGGGACAGTTCACCCCGTCGGCCTTTGTGGCAAGTGTCACCGGCGTGGACAACGTCTGTGAGCGCTCGGCGGTAAAAGCCTCGGGCGGGATGCTCCTTCTGCCCAAAACGGCAGGCGGCGGCGTGACGCTGGCGCTGGCTGCCCGCCCCTTTGCACCCGATTGGAGGACAGAGCAATGAGTGAGAGTAAAAAGACCGTGTTCGTCGTGGGGCTTGGCCCCGGCGGCGGACAGTTTCTGACCGTGCAGGCGCAGAGCGCCTTGCAGCAGGCCGAGGTGTTGTGCGGCTATACGGTCTACATCGACCTTGTGCGCCCCCTCTACCCGGAAAAAGAGTGCTACACCACCGGCATGACCCGGGAGATCGACCGCTGCCGCTGGGCGCTGGACACCGCCCGGGCGGGTCGGGACGTGGCGCTGGTCTGCTCCGGCGACGCCGGGGTCTACGGCATGGCCAGCCCGCTGCTGGAGCTGGCCGAAGAGTACCCGGATGTCAATGTGGAGGTCGTCCCCGGCCTGACCGCCGCCCTCAGCGGCGGCGCGGTGCTGGGTGCGCCGCTGGCCCACGATTTCTGCGTCATCTCGCTATCGGACCGCCTCACGCCGTGGGAGGTCATCGAAAAGCGGCTGGTCTGCGCCGCCCAGGGCGATTTCGCACTGGCGCTGTACAATCCCTCGTCCAAGGGCCGCCCGGACTATCTGCGCCGGGCCGTGGACGTCCTGCTGGCGAACGGCAAAGCCCCGGACATCCTCTGCGGTTCTGTGCGGAACATTGGCCGGGAAGGGCAGGAAAAGCACATCCTGCCTCTCAGCCAGCTCCGGGACACCGAGGTGGATATGTTCACCACCGTCTTTGTGGGCAACGCCGCCACCCGCGCGCTGAGCGGGCGGATGGTCACGCCGAGGGGGTACCGCCGATGAACGTCGTCATTTTCAGCGGCACCACCGAGGGGCGGGAGCTTTCCCGCCAGCTGGCGGCGCTGGGCATCGAAGTCACCGTCAGTGTGGCCACCCCGCTGGGGCAGGAAGAGCAGGGGAGCACCCCCGGCGTCACCGTCCGGTGCGGGCGGCTCCTGCCCGATGAGATGGCCACGCTCTTGGGGGATGCCGCCCTCTGCATCGACGCCACCCACCCCTACGCGGTGGAGGCGACCAAAAACATCAAAGCAGCGGCAGAGAAGGCCGGGGTAGGATACCTCCGCCTGCTGCGCCCGGCCAGTCCGTTGCCGGAAAACTGTCTCGTCTTTGAGAGCGCAAAGCAGGCAGCCGAGGCGCTGGCCGCAAAAGAGGGCAACCTTCTATTGGCCACCGGGGCCAAGGAGCTGGCGCAGTTTGCGGCCATCCCGCCCGAGCGGCTCTACCCCCGCGTCCTGCCCACGCTGGAAAGCATCGCGGCCTGCGAGGCGGCGAATATCCCCCACCGCAACATCATCGCCATGCAGGGCCCCTTCAGCTTTGCCCTCAATCAGGCCATGATGGAGCAGTTCCATATCCGCTGGCTCGTCACAAAGGACGGCGGCGCAGCCGGAGGCTTCGACGAAAAAGCCGCCGCTGCCTCTGCTGCCGGGGCGCAGCTGGTGGTCATCCGCCGCCCGTCCGAGCAGGGCGAGACGGCTTCCGAGGTGCTGAAACGCTGCAAGGAGATGATAAGATGAACGTGACACTCATCGGCATGGGCTCCGGCCAGCCGGAGAACCTGACCCTTCAGGGCCTGGCCGCACTGCGGCAGGCCGACCTCATCCTGGGCGCACGGCGTCTGCTGGCAGTTCTGCCTGCCGGCTGTACCGAGAACCGCGCCGCCGCCTACCGCCCCGACGAGGTGGCAGAGCTGCTGCAGACTTCCGGCGCAGAGAACGCCGTGCTGGTCTACAGCGGCGACACCGGCTTTTACTCCGGCGCGTCTGCCATGATGGAAAAGCTGGAGGCCCTCGGCGTCCGCGCCCGGGTGCTGCCCGGCCTTTCCAGCATCCAGCTGCTGGCGGCGGCGCTGGGCCGTCCGTGGCAGGGGTGGAACCTTGTTTCGGCCCATGGCCGCACCTGTGACCCGGTGGCCGAGTGTATGCAGGGCAGACCCACCTTCTTCCTCACCGGCGGCAGCGAAGACCCCGCCACCCTCTGCGCCCAGCTGGCGGCAGAGGGCTTCGGGGACGTGCAGGCTGTTGTGGGCCAGTGCCTCGGCACGCCGGAAGAGAAGATCTTCCGCGGCAGCGTCAAAGAGCTGGCCGCAGGCCGCTTCAACAGCCTGAGCGTCCTTCTCGTGGAGGCGGCGGAGGTGCTGCCCCGCCGCGCCCCGGGCCTGCCGGACGAAGCCTTCGAGCGGGGCGATGTTCCCATGACCAAGCAGGAAGTCCGGGCCGCTGTGCTGGCGAAGCTGGCCGTCCGCCCGGAAGACATCCTGTGGGACGTGGGGGCCGGGACGGGCAGCGTCAGCGTGGAGCTGGCATTGGCCGCGCCCCGAGGCCGGGTCTACGCAGTGGAGTGCAGGCCGGAGGGCTGTGCGCTCATCAAAGCCAACCGCGAAAAATTCAGGACCCGGAACCTCGTCCTCGTGGAGGGGCTTGCCCCCGCCGCCCTTTCGGACCTGCCCGCGCCGGACGCTGTTTTCATCGGCGGCAGCAAGGGCAGCCTTGCCGCCATCGTGGACGCCGCGCTGGATAAGAACCCCGACGCCCGCATCTGCGTGTCGGCCATCGCCCTTGAGAGCCTTTCGGCGGCGGTGGCCGCGCTGACGGCCAAAGGCCGGACCGTGCAGGTGAGCCAGATCGCCGTCAGCCGGGCCAGGGCCGTGGGCGGACTGCACCTCATGATGGCCCAGAACCCCATCTACCTCATCACAGGAGAATGACATGATACAGTTTCTGCTGGCGGCGCCCCGCTCGGGCAGCGGCAAGACCACCATGACCTGCGCCCTGCTCATGGCGCTGAAGCGGCGGGGCTGTGCGCCCTGCGCCTTCAAGAACGGGCCGGACTACATCGACCCCATGTTCCACCGGGCCGTGCTGGGGGTGGAGAGCCGCAACCTCGACCTCTTTTTTTCTGCGCCCGAGACGGTGCGCACCCTCTACGCGAAGGGTGCCGCCGGACACGGTGCGGCGGTGTGCGAGGGGGCTATGGGCTTTTACGACGGCCTCGGGGGCGTCAGCGACAGGGCCAGTGCGTGGCATCTGGCCGACACGCTGGGTCTGCCGGTGCTGCTGGTGGTGGAGCCAAAGGGTCAGAGCCTGACGCTGGCTGCAGAGTTGAACGGGCTCGTAAACTTCCGCACTCCCAGTCACATCGCAGGCATCCTGCTGAACAACTGCACGGCACGGATGCACGCTCTGCTGGCCCCGATGCTGGAAAAAGAGACGGGTCTGCCGGTGCTGGGCTTTCTGCCGAAACTCCCGGAGGCCGTCATCGGTTCCCGCCATCTGGGCCTCTACACGGCGGCGGAAGTGGAAAATTTACAGCAGAAGCTGGCCCTTCTGGCCGACGCGGTGGAGGAGCACATCGACTGGCCCCGCCTGCTGGCCCTCTGCGAAAAGGAGCCGCCCGCCCTGCCGGTGCAGCCGGAGACGCCTCCGGCCCGCGTCCGCATCGCCGTGGCGCAGGACGAGGCGTTCTGCTTTACCTACGCCGAGACGCTGGAAGCCTTCCGGGACGCCGGGGCAGAGGTGGTCTTTTTCAGCCCCCTCCGCGACACGGCCCTTCCGGAAAACATCGTCGGGCTGTATCTGCCCGGCGGTTACCCGGAACTTCACGCAAGAGAATTGAGTGAAAATACCTCGATTCTGTGCGAGATAAAGCGAAAAATCGAGTCCGGCCTGCCCACGGCGGCCGAGTGCGGGGGCTTCCTCTATCTGGGGCAGAGCCTCACGGACGCCGAGGGGCAGAGCTGGCCGATGGCGGGCGTTCTGCCGGGCGAAGCAAAAGATGCCGGACGTCTTGTCCGCTTCGGCTACGCCGCGCTGAGCGCAGACTCGGACAGTCTGCTCTTCCGGGCCGGGGAGAGCTTTCCCGTCCACGAATTCCACCACTGGGATTCCACCGCCAACGGCACGGCCCTTGCGGCAAAAAAGCCGGTGGGCAGCGCGGCGTGGCGGTGCGGATTTGTAAACGAGCATTTCTATGCGGGCTTCCCGCATTTGTACTGGGCGGGTACGCCCCTGCCGCAGCGCTTTGCCGCCGCAGCTGAAAATTACAGGAGAGACCATGACTGAGACAGAACTCGCCGCCCTCTGTGCGGCCATCACGCCGCCGGACAAAGCCGCCCGGGCGGCGGCGCACGCCCACTGGGCCAGCCTTGCAAAGCCGCTGGGCGGGCTGGGCGGATTGGAAACGACCATCGAGGACGCCGCCGCCCTCACCGGCAGCGCAAAGCTGGATATTTCCCGCCGGGCGGTGCTGGTGCTCTGCGCCGATAACGGTGTGGTGGCCCAGGGCGTCAGCCAGACCGACAGTAGCGTGACCCGCGCCGTGGCCGAGAATCTCGCCGCCCGGCGCACCAGCGTCTGCCGGATGGCACAGACCGCCCGGTGCGAGGTGGTGCCGGTGGATATGGGCATCGCGGGCGAACCGCTCCCGGGCGTCCTCGACTGCCGCATCGCCCCCGGCACAGCGGACTTCACCCTCGGCCCGGCCATGAGCCGAGAGCAGGCCGTGGAAGCCATCGGCAGGGGCATCCGGCTGGTGCAGGAGCAGAAGAAAGCGGGCGTCGGCCTGCTGGCCACCGGTGAGATGGGCATCGGCAACACCACGACGTCCAGCGCCGTAGCCGCTGTGCTGCTGGGCCAGCCCGTCGAAGTGATGACGGGCCGGGGCGCGGGCCTTTCGGACGAGGGACTTGCCCGGAAGATCGACGCCATCCATCGCGGCATCGCAAAAAATCAGCCCGACTCTGCCGATGTACTGGACGTGCTGGCGAAGCTGGGCGGCTTCGATATTGCCGGGCTCTGCGGCGTCTTCCTCGGCGGTGCGCTGGAAGGTGTGCCGGTGCTGGCCGACGGTTTCATCAGCTGTGTGGCGGCGCTCTGCGCTGTCCGGCTCTGCCCGGCAGCGGCCAAGGCTGTTTTTGCAAGCCATTGCTCCACCGAGCCGGCCGCAAAGCTGGTGCTGGACGCTCTGAACAAAAAAGCCCTCATCACGGCGGGCCTGCATCTGGGCGAAGGCACCGGCGCGGTGGCCGCCATCCCGCTGTGGGACATGGCGCTGGCCGTCTACGATGGCTGTTATTCCTTTGAAGAGGGCGGCATCGAAGCCTACACGCCGCAGGGAGGCGAAGGATGCTGACGCTGGTGCTCGGCGGCGCGGCCAGCGGCAAAAGCGCCTACGCCGAGAGCCTTGTGCTCAAGACCGGCCTGCCCCGCTATTACCTCGCCACCATGCAGGTCTGGGATGCCGAGTGCGCCGCCCGGGTGGAAAAGCACCGGAAAATGCGGGCGCAAAAGCAGTTCGAAACGCTGGAATGCCCGCTTCACCTCGACCGTCTGCCCCCGCCCGGCCGGGGGACCGTCCTGCTGGAAGACCTCGGCAACCTCGTCGCCAACGAGCTTTACAGCCCCGGCGGGGCAGGAAAGCACACCGCCGAGGCCGTTTTGGCCGGGCTGGAACGCCTCGCCGCCGGGTGTGATCACCTTATCGTCGTATCGAACGAGGTGTTCAGCGGCGGTGCCGACTACGCAGGCGACACCGACCAGTATCTGCTGGCGCTGGCGCAGGTGAACAACGCCTTCGCCGCCCGGGCGGACAACGTCTGCCGGGTGGTCTGCGGCCTGCCGGTGTACTACAAAGGGGGAGAAAAGCTGTGACTGTTTTGCAGACCATCGCGGTGGCCTTTGCGATGTTTTCGGCCCTGCCGGTGCCGCAGTTCGAGTGGAACGAAAAAAATATGCGATACGCCATGTGTGCCTTCCCCCTCATCGGGCTGGTGTGCGGCGGGCTGTGGTGTCTCTGCGGCGTCCTGCCCCTGCCGGGGCTGGCCCGGGCGGCGGCGTTCTGCCTCGTGCCGGTGGCCGTCACCGGCGGCATCCATCTCGACGGCTACGCCGACACTTCGGACGCCCTCTCGAGCTACGGCGACCGCGAAAAAAAGCTTGAAATCCTGAAAGACTCCCACTGTGGGGCCTTCGCTGTCATCCGGCTGTGCTGCTACTTTGTGGCCTACTTCGGCCTCTGCGGCAGTGTGCGGTTCACACCCCGGGCGGGCCTGTGCTGGACGCTGGCGCTGGTGCTGGAGCGGGCGCTGTCGGGCTTTGCCGTGGCGGCGTTCCCGCTGGCGAAAGACACCGGCCTCGCCCATACTTTTGCCACAGCGGCCGACAAGCAGATCGTCTGCCGCTTCCTCTGCGGCCTGTCGGCGCTGCTCATCCTGGCGCTGACGGCGCTGGGCGGCGGCGGGCTGGCGGCGGCGGCGCTTCTGGCGCTGTGGCGCTATTATTTCGTGGCAAAAAAGCAGTTTGGCGGCATCACCGGCGACCTGGCCGGGTGGTTTTTGCAGCGAGCCGAGCTGTGGATGCTGGCGGCGCTGGCCGTCAGCCAGTGGGGAGGAGTGCTGTAAATGATGTTTATCACAGGGCCGCTTTACAGCGGCAAGCGCACCTTTGCGCGGAACTTCCGGGGCAGCGTCATCGCCGATGTGCAGGACGCCGCCGCCGAGACTCAGACCCCGGAGCAGCTCGAAACGCTGGCCCGGGAGCTGGCGGAATATGATATTGTCATCGCCACCGAGGTCGGCGGCGGTGTTGTCCCGATGGATGCTGAGGAGCGCGCCGGGCGGGAGGCCGCCGGACGGCTGGCCTGCCTGCTGGCAGAGCGCGCCGACTGCGTGGTGCAGATGTTCTGCGGCATCCCGACGGTATTGAAAGGAGAATTACCCAAATGTTGATCTATCTGCTGCGTCACGGCCTGACCGAATACAACGCCCAGAAGCGCTATCAGGGCCAGCGCGACATCCCGCTCTCGGTGGAGGGTCTGAGCCAGCTGCGCCGGGCCGACATCGACCCGAAGGTGGTCTATATCACCCCGCTGCAGCGGACGGCCCAGACGGCCCGGGTGCTCTTCCCGGAGGCAGAGCTCGTGGTCGTGAAGGACCTGCAGGAGATGTGCTTCGGTAGCTTCGAGGGCAAAAACTACGTCGAGATGGAGCACGACGCCGATTATCAGGCGTGGGTGCAGGCCAACTGCGAGAGCAAATGCCCCGACGGTGAGCGGAAGGACGACTTCTCGAACCGCATCTGCAGCGCCTTCTCTGCTCTGGTGGACAAGGCGCTGGCCGACGGCGAAGAACTGCTGGTCATCCTGGCCCACGGCGGCACCCAGATGGCGGCCATGGAGCGGTACGCCCTGCCTAGGCGCGGTTATTATGCGTGGTGCGGCCCCAACGCGGGCGGCTATGTGCTGGATGCCGCCGACTGGGCCGAGAAGCGCCAGCTCCACCTCGTGAAGACCGTGCAGTACACGAAAGACGCGGAGGCCGACGTATGATGACCGTCTGGGCTGTGCTGGGAGGCTTCGAGCTGGATGCCATTTTCGGCGACCCGGCATGGCTGCCCCACCCGGTGGTGTACATGGGAAAAGCCATCTCCCGGCTGGAAAAATTCCTCCGCGCCCGCCTGCCCAAAACGCCTCAGGGCGAGCTGCTGGGCGGTGCGGTGGTGGCGTTCTGCCTGCCGGTGGGGACGCTGCTGTTCACGGGCCTTGTCTGCTGGGGCGCGGCGATGCTTCACCCGCTGCTGGGGCTGGCCGTCCAGATGTTCTGGTGCGGGCAGGCGCTGGCAGCAAAAGGGCTGGCGCAGGAGAGCACGAACGTCTACCGTGAACTGGTAAAAGACGACCTGCCCGCCGCCCGGAAGGCTGTGAGCCGCATCGTGGGCCGCGACACGGAAGCCTTGACTGCCGAGGGCGTGACCAAAGCGGCGGTGGAGACGGTGGCCGAGAATGCCAGCGACGGCGTCATTGCGCCTTTGCTTTATATGCTGCTGGGCGGTGCGCCGCTGGCCCTGACCTACAAGGCCATCAACACCATGGACAGTATGCTGGGCTACAAAAACGAAAAATATCTCTACTTTGGCCGCGCCGCTGCAAAACTGGACGATGTGGCGAACTATATCCCGAGCCGTCTGGCGGCGCTGCTCTGGATCATGGCGGCGGCGTTCACCCGCAATGACGCCAAGGGCGCGTGGCGTATCTGGCGGCGGGACCGCCGCAATCACGCAAGCCCCAACAGCGCCCAGACTGAGAGCGCCTGCGCCGGTGCGCTGGGCGTCCAGCTGGCCGGGCCGGCCTATTATTTCGGGGAATATTATCCGAAGCCCACCATCGGCGACCCGCTGCGGCCTATCGAGCCGGAGGATATCCTGCGGGCCGATCGGATGATGTATGTAGCCAGCGGGTTTGCGCTGGCGTGGGGATGTGCGATACGGGGGTTCTTGGGATGAAACAACTGGTCCACGGCGGTGACTGGATGGGCTACCGCGAACGCTTTGGCCGCGACGCGCTGGATTTTTCGGCGAACGTCAGCCCACTCGGTCTGCCCGAAGGGGTGGCGCAGGCCATCCGAGATGCACTGCCTCTGGCCGACCGCTACCCCGACCCCCTCTGCCGTACCCTGCGGGCGGCGCTGAGCCGGGCCGAGGGTGTGCCGCAGGAGCGTATCCTCTGCGGCAACGGCGCGGCAGACCTCATCTTCCGGCTGGTCTGGGCCGTAAAGCCCCATAAGGCGCTGGTGACAGCCCCGACTTTTGCCGAGTACGCCTCTGCATTGGATACGGTGGGGTGCGAAGTGAAACGCTTCTTCCTCGATGAAACGAATGATTTCGCCCCGACGGACGCCCTCGTGGACGCCGTGGACGAGAGCATCGACCTGGTGTTCCTCTGCCAGCCGAACAACCCGACGGGGCAGCTGGCCTCACCCGAACTGGTGAAAAAGCTGCTGCGCCGGTGCGGGGAGTGCCGCACGATTTTGGCCGTAGATGAGTGCTTTCTGGACTTTCTGCCCGACGCCGACGGGTGGACTGCGAAGCCTCTGCTGGAAAGTGGGAACCTCGTCATCCTGAAAGCTTTCACCAAGCTCTACGGCATGGCCGGCGTCCGGCTGGGTTACTGCCTCTGCGGCGACGAAGCGCTTCTGGAAAAAATGCAGACAGCGGGCCAGCCGTGGGCCGTGTCCAGTCTGGCGCAGGCGGCAGGCGTCGCGGCCCTGAAAGAAACCGCTTATGTGGACGAGGTGCGCGCGCTCATCGCCCGGCAGCGGCCCGTTCTGACGGCGGGTCTGCGGGCGCTGGGCCTGCGGGTCATCGATGGAAAGGCGAACTATCTGCTCTTCCGCGCGCCCGCCGACCTGAATGAGAGGCTTCGCCCGCTGGGAACACAGGTGCGCAGCTGCGCGAATTATCCGGGCCTCGGGCCGGAGTGGTACCGCACGGCAGTGCGCACGGCCCCCGAGAACGCCCGGCTGCTGGAACTTATGAAAGAGGTGCTGGGATGAGCAGGGCAAAATGCATCATGGTGCAGGGTACGATGAGCGGTGCAGGCAAAAGTCTGCTCTGCGCGGCGCTCTGCCGCATTTTTGCGCAGGACGGCCTGCGCGCTGTGCCGTTCAAGAGCCAGAACATGGCTCTGAACAGCTTCGTCACCAAAGACGGCCTCGAGATGGGCCGGGCGCAGGTGGTGCAGGCGCAGGCCGCCGGTGTCGAGCCGGACGTGCGGATGAACCCCATCCTCCTGAAGCCCAGCAGTGACGTGGGCAGTCAGGTCATCGTCAACGGCGAGGTGCGGGGCCAGATGAAAGCGTCGGAGTATTTCCGCACGAAACGGCAGCTGGTGCCGGACATCCTGAAGGCATATGACAGCCTCGCCGAGGAGGCTGACGTCATTGTCATCGAGGGCGCGGGCAGCCCGGCGGAAATCAACCTCAAGAGCGAGGACATCGTGAACATGGGCCTTGCCGAGATGGTGGACGCGCCGGTGCTTCTGGTGGGCGACATCGACCGGGGCGGCGTGTTCGCCCAGCTATACGGCACGGTGGAGCTGCTGGAAGAAAAAGAACGCCGGCGCATCAAGGGGCTCGTCATCAATAAATTCCGTGGAGATGTAGAAATTCTGCGCCCCGGCCTTTCGATGCTGGAAGAAAAGACCCATCTGCCCGTGGTGGGCGTCGTACCGTACCTGAAGGTGGACATCGAGGACGAGGACTCCCTGAGCCAGCGCCTCGAGATGCGGGACGGCAAAAAGCCGCTGGATGCGGCGATCATCCGTCTGCCGCATCTGTCCAATTTTACGGACTTCATACCGCTGGAACAGCACCCGCTGCTGGGTGTACGGTATGTTTCGAACGCTCATGAGCTGGGCGCACCCGACCTCATCCTGCTGCCGGGCACGAAAAACACAGTGGACGACCTGCTCTGGCTGCGGCAGTGCGGGCTGGAAACGGCTCTGCTCAAGCTGGCCGCGAAAGGCACGCCGGTTCTGGGCGTCTGCGGCGGCTACCAGATGCTGGGCCAGACCCTCGACGACCCCACCGGCAGCGAGAGCGGCCGGCAGCAGACTCTGCGGGGGCTGGGTCTGCTGCCCACCCGGACCGTGTTCAGCGAGCAGAAGCGCCGTGTACAGGTCAAAGCGACCGTCGCCGCCGCCCCCTTTGCGGGTGCAGAGCTGGAAGGCTACGAGATACACACCGGCGTGACCGAGGCTGAGGGCGAACCCTTCGCCCACTACCCCGACGGAGGCCGGGAAGGCTGTGTGCAGGGCAATGTGTTCGGCACCTACCTCCACGGTCTGTTCGACACTGGCACGCTGACCGAGGCGCTGGCGGGCTGGCTCTGCCGCCGGAAGGGCATCGACCCCTCCGACGCGGCCCTCATCCCGATGGAAGAGTACCGCTGCCAGCAGTTCGACATCCTGGCCGACGGCGTGCGCGGGGCGCTGGATATGGACGCGGTGTATGCCGCGATGGGAATGGAGAAGCGCTGAATGGAACAGGGACTTTTGCATCTGTACTGGGGCGACGGAAAGGGGAAGACCACCGCCGCTATGGGTCTTGCGCTCCGTGCGCTGGGGTCCGGGAAGCGGGTGGTCATCGTCCAGTTTTTGAAGGGCGGGAACAGCGGCGAGATCCCGCTTCTGGCCCAGCTTGGCGCGGAGATCTACCGGGGCAAGGCCGGGCAGAAATTCGTCTTTCAGATGACGCCGGAGGAAAAGGCTGCGACCCGGGAACTGCAAAACCAGAACCTCGCCGCCGCCATAGCACAGCCTGCCGACCTGCTGATACTGGACGAAGCCGGGAGCGCAGAAGAGCTGGATATGGTGGACGTCGATCTATTAAAAAAGGCCGTTCTGGGGCGGCCTGCTGGGTGTGAGTGCGTCCTGACGGCCCACACGCCGCCCCAGTGGATGCTGGACGCCGCCGACTACTCCACCGAGATGAAATGCCGCCGCCACCCCTACCAGAAGGGGATAAAAGCACGAAAGGGGATAGAATATTGACGCCGCAGCATCATTTACCTGCTGACATTGAGCGGACGAGCTTCCACATCATCACCGAAGAGCTGGAAATGATGGGCCTGACCCCGCCGCCCGAGCACGAAGCCGTGGTCAAGCGGGTCATCCACACCACCGCCGACTTCGACTATGCGCGGAATCTCCACTTCACCCCCCACGCGGTGGAGCAGGCCGTCAAGGCCCTCCACGCCGGGGCCGTCATCGTGACCGATACGAATATGGCGCTGGCCGGCATCACCAAACCCGGTCTGGCGAAGCTGGGCGGCACGGCCTGCTGTTATATGGCTGACCCCGAGGTGGCCGCCGCCGCAAAAGAGGCTGGCACCACCCGGGCCGTCGCAGCGATGAAAAAGGCAGCGCAGGAGCATCCCGGGGCCATCCTCGCCGTCGGCAACGCGCCCACGGCTCTGCTGACGATTGCAGAACAAATCGAAAGCGGCCTGCGGCCTGCACTGGTCATCGGCGTCCCGGTGGGCTTTGTGAATGTGGTGGAGAGCAAAGAGCGGCTCTTCGCCGTCTGCGAAAAGCATGATGTACCGGCCATCGTGGCGATGGGCCGCAAGGGCGGCAGCAACGTCGCTGCGGCCATCTGCAACGCCCTTATCTACTCTGCCGCCGAAATGCTCGACCCTACGGCCAGAGGATGGAAGTGAGCGATAAGTTTTGGAGGAGCGCAATGAACCCTACAAGAAAGACCGATGAAAGCTTTTACCGGCTGTTTTCCGTGTCTCACACCGTTTCAGAGCATCTGACCAAGCGGGAGGACAGTGAGCTGCGCGATAAATACGACCACAACGCGTTCTGCTATTACAGCCAGCCCTCGGCAGATGAAGTCCGGGCCGCGCTGGCCTACCAGAAAGAGCGGGGAGACACCTTCCTCAAGCTGGAAGGGTACGAGCCGCTGGCCGATGCATTCGGCATGGAGTACGAAGAGACCCTGACGATGGTTCTGCCCCCGGAAACAGACATCCGCAGCTGGAAAACGAACCCGGACGTCTCGATCAAGGCCCCGGACGCAGACCAGCTGGAACAGCACGAACTGAAATACTACGGCCCGTTGTACGGAGATGATTTTACCGTGCGGAACAACCGGAACCTCCGGGAAAAGCTGACCTACCTCGGCGCGTATCTGGGCGGGAAGCTGGTGGGTGATTGCTATATTTTCGCATCCGATGGGTATGTCTGCATGGACGGCCTGCTGGTGGACGAGGATTTCCGGCACCAGTACATCGCCATGACCCTGATGAAGCATATTGCCGAAAAGGCGCAGGAGCGCGGAGAGATCCTGTATCTTCACGCTGACTCCGAGGATACACCGAAGGAACTGTATGCGAAGATGGGATTTCAGGCCGTTGACAAGCTCTATGAATATCTCTGCACCGATTTCTCGAAACTGAAAATATGAACGAATGCGCGCCGGATACGGCGATGGGCCTCCCAATGCGGGAGGCCTTTCTGTTACACCGTCGCCAGCACGGCGAGGATGCTCTGCCAGCGTTTGTTCTCGACCACAGGCGCACGGTGGACGGGCCGGGACTGTACAGGCTGAGGCCGCTGAGCCGTCTGGGGCAGGGGAGTGAAAAGCGCGGCCTGCCATGCGGCGGCAAGCTGCATGGCCTCCGGGCAGCTCTGCAGGGTGCGGCGCTCGGCCCCGGCGAGGTAGTCGCCCAGCCAGCAGAGGATGGCCGCGATGTTCAGCTGCTCTGCGGCGCGGGTGCTCCAATAGCTCCAATGGGCGGGACGGCCCACGAACCGCTCCACCGTGATGAGCGCACCCTCCCGGGCAGCAGAGGGGGAGACCGTCCCACAACCACCGGCAGTATGGGCCAGAACATCCAGAATGCGCGCCATCCGGCCGCTGTCGAGGGCGTCGTCCCGGACAAAAGCAGAGAAATCCGTCTGGGCCAGCAGACCGTCGGCGGTGGCGGGGAAGCGCCCCGTCAGCTCGCCCGAGGCGTTGTGGCAGCTCTGCCACCCTTTGCGGACGAGCTGGAAGTTCAGTTTCTGACGTCCCATCGTGGAATAGAACACCCGGGCCTTGCCGCTGACCGGCTCCTGTCGCAGCTCGAGATAAGCGTCTGCGCCTCCGAGGTCTTGGACCTTGACGCTGAGCACAAGGCGGTACTCAGGCTTCTGGCTGGACATGGCAAGATGCATCTCTTCAAAATAACGTGCGGCATCCATAGCGGTTCTCCTTCCTGTGGGCGCGGGGTGATGTGTAGGCGTGCGGCCCTTCGTTGGTTGTAGTATATCATAAATTGCGCCAGAATACAACTATAAGTTTGCAAATAAACCAAAAAACTTTTTGGTTTTTCTGCAATGCAAAACAAGATGGTTGTGAACGACAACAAAAATACGGGGCCGCTGGCAGCAGATACAACTGCACAGCGGCCCCGTACATTATTATGATTCAGTCGCCCAGCTCCCGTATCTCGTTCTGGATGAGTCGGCCTGCGGCCCGGGCCAGCTGGTCCATGCCCCGGATGCGGGCCATGTTCTTGCCGTAGATGCGGGAGGCGTCGGCGGCGCTGGCGTCTTCGCCCATAAAGACGGCGGAGACCCGCAGACCCTTCCGCTGCAGCGCCCGCACCTCGGCGGCGGCGTCCTCCACGCCCGCGCTGCCGCCGTAGTCGCGGCCCAGCGGGTCATCGGGAGAGGGTGGGATGCGGCGGCTGTCGTTGGGGGAGGCGTCCGTCAGGAGAATGAGCAGATGCCGCGCGGCGGGGCCGGGGTCGAAGTCGATGAGGTCGCCTGCGGCCCGCAGAGCCAGACCGTCCCGGTTCCAGCCCGAGGCGAAATACTGGCAGATGCCCTGTAAGCTCTTCTCCTTGAAGCCCTTGAGCACCCGCAGGACGGTGTAGCCCCGCAGGCTGGAAAAGCAGCCCACCCGCACCGGGATGCCGCAGGCCGCGAGGCTCTGGGCGAGGATAGACCCCTGCGCCGCGATGACTTCCTGACAGTGGAGGCGGGAAGCCGAAGCATCCAGCAGCAGGTCAACGGTGAAGGACGGGTGGTTCTCTTCCTCCGCACAGCGGAACACCCGGTCGTCGTCCATGACGGTGCGCCAGACCCGCTCCGGGTCGAGGTTGCCGCTGCGGGCGACCCGGGCGTTGGGCTGCTGGTGGACGAGGATGCAGTTGCGTATCTGTTCGGTCAGCCGCAGCACGACGCTGCGGTGAAGCTCGAGATTTTTCGAATAGTACGCCCGGTTCCGCTCAGCCTGAAGCTGAGCCTGTTCGGCCAGGTGCTTTGCCTCGGGGGTAGGGGCCTGCTCCGGGCTGGGGACGCCGGAGGCAAACCAGAGGTGACAGCCCAGATGCTCCCCGGTGCAAAGCTCCTGCTCGGTCTTCCGCAGCCGTTCGGGCGGGTAGAGCGACCGGCCAAAGCAGCTTTCGATGTAGGCGCGGTCTTCCTCGGCGCGCTGGCGCAGGGTGATGTGGGCCAGCCGCTTGTCGGCGTGGATGCCGCTGCCGGAGGCGTCCACCGAGCCGGAATGCTCCACCGTCACCCGGTCGGTCTTTATCATCTGGGTGGGCATGGTGCGGGTCATGAGGGACGCCAGCAGACCGTCCAGATGGAGATGCAGCCCGGTCTTCTGATGCACCGTGCCGTTGAACAGCTCGAATTTGGCGTAGACGGCCAGCAGTGCGGCTTTCAGCTCGTCCGGCTTTGGGGGCGTCTCGGGACTGAGGGCGGCGTCGAGATTCTTTTCGTAGGGGGTCATGACCGGCGGCGTGCGCCCCTGCACAGCCCGCCAGCGCGCGGCCTGCATGGAGTAGACCAGCTGGTTCTTCGCCATCCACTCCTGCCGCGAGAGCTTGTACTGGATGCCGAAAAAGTAGTCCGCATGGGCGCGGCGGAGAGCCGAAAGCACCGGGCGGCGGGGCAGTTCCAGCGCGTAGACCGCGCTCTCGAGGTAGAGCCAGGTCAAATCGTCCAGCATGGCCTGCCGGATGTCGCCCTCCCATGCGTCAAAGAGGCTGCGCACCAGCTCGTCGCCGTAGTATTTGTGGACCAGCCCCACGACGCAGTTCATGTAAAAATCAATGGTGCCGTCGGTGTTCCGGGCGAGGAACAGCGGCTCGAAGCCGTAAGCTCCTGCCGCTGCCCACACCTGATTGGCGGCCCGCCGCTCTTCGGCGGTGTAGCTCTGCGCTTCCATAAAAACGCCCCTTTTTTAATCGAAGAGCTTTGCGGCGGTGAGCTGGGCCGGGATGCGGGCGGCAATGGCATCCCGGATGAGGCCCTGTTCGTAGGAGTCGAAGGCTTTGTTGGTGATGCCCATATCCAGCGCAGCCCCGGCAGCAACGCCCCGGCGCATCAGGCGCAGGGCATCCAGCATACCGCGCAGGTCGAGAGCTTTGGTGGAGATCTCTGCGCTGTCGCACTTTTTCTGCAAATCGAGGAAGAGCAGGGCGAACTGCCTGACGTACTTGCTGTTCAAATCGGGGAACTGGGTGCGCAGGAGCTTTTCGAGGTTCTCCTCGGTGATGGTGGGCATCTGGATGACCACGAAGCGGGAGGTGAGGGCCTCGTTCAGCTCACGGGTGCCGGCGTAGCCGTAGTTCATGGTGGCGATGAAGCGGGTCTCCTCGGCCAGCGGGATGCGTTCGTAGCCCGGCACATCGATGGCGCGGCGGAAATCCAGCACCGCGTGCAGGACGGCAAGCGCCTCATTTTTGGCCATGTTGATCTCGTCCAGAACGCCGAAGCCGCCGCTCTGAGCGCAGCGGTAGACCGGGCCGGGGCGGAACTTGACCTGTCCGCCCTCGAAGGTGTCCATGCCGATGAGGGACGCCGCGTCCATATTGACGTGGAACGAGATGTCCCACGCGGGGCGTCCGAAGGCGGCGGCGAGGTTTTCGGCCAGCACGTTCTTGCCGGTGGCCTTGCCGCCCGCCAGCAGCAGATTTTCGCCGCAGAGCAGGGCGGCCAGCGCCTGCTCCCACACCTCTCTGCCGTAGTAGACGAAGGCAGGGGAGGGGATGCGGGGGCGCAGGGCCTCCGCCAGCGGGTGGGCGGTACGGTATTCTTCCACAGCGCGCAGCAGGTCGGGGGAGACCCCTTCCTGACGCAGCGTATCCATTAGAGCAGATGTTTCAGACATCCATGACATCTCCTTGCGGTTGGCAGTGCCAAACCGAAATTTCACCCTTATCATAGCACAACCCGCGCGGTTTGTGTAGGGCTTTGACGGGCAAAAAAGCGGCAAAGAAGTAGAGAAAATAAAGGTGAAGCTATTTTAACAAACTTTCAGCCGGGACGTGCAGATTTCACGTTCAAAGTAAATTGACAGGCCGCTTAAAATACGATAAAATAATTTTCGTTGTGTCAAAGTGAAAAAGAAAGGCGTAAAAGTATGCTCGAAACCATCACAGCCGTCAATCAGGCGGTCAACAGCTTTATCTGGGGCATCCCGGCGATGGTCTGCATCATCGGCGTGGGCCTGCTGCTCAGTGTGCGGACAGGCTTTTTGCAGCTCCGGAAATTCCCCTATGCCATCAAAACGACCATTGGCCGCATCTTCCGCAAAAAGGACGCCTCCGACGGCGCGATGACTCCGTTCCAGGCGGTGTGTACGGCGCTGGCCGCTACCGTCGGCACCGGCAACATCGCCGGCGTGGCGGGCGCGATCGCCATCGGCGGGCCGGGTGCGGTGTTCTGGATGTGGTGCTCGGCTCTGCTGGGCATGTGTACCAAGTTCTCCGAAGTGACGCTGGCTGTGCATTTCCGCGAGCGGAACAAAAACGGCGAGCTGGTGGGCGGCCCCATGTACTATATTAAAAACGGCCTCGGCAGCCGGTGGCAGTTCCTCGCGGTGCTGTACTCGCTGTTCGGTGTGCTGACGGTCTTCGGCACCGGCAACGCCACCCAGGTCAACACCATCGTCACAGCCATCGACTCGGCCCTGCTGGCCTACGGCAGCAGCCTGAACAGCATCCTGCCCACGGTCAACCTCGTCGTGGGCGTGGTGGTGGCCATGATGGTGGCTATGGTGCTGCTGGGCGGCGTCAAGCGCATCGGCAGCGTGACCGAGAAGCTGGTGCCGTTCATGGCACTGTTCTACGTCGTGCTGGCGCTGGGCGTCGTGGTCATCAACTACCGGCGCTTCCCGGCGGTGCTGGCCTCCATCGTCGGCGGTGCATTTGACCCGCAGGCCTTCACAGGCGGTGCCATCGGCAGCATCTTCCTCAGTATGCAGAAGGGCGTTTCCCGCGGCATCTTCTCCAATGAGGCCGGCCTCGGCACCGGCTCCATCGCCCACGCCTGCGCCGACACCCGCAAGCCCGTCAAGCAGGGGATGTTCGGCATCTTCGAGGTCTTCGCCGACACCATCGTCATCTGCACCCTGACCGCCATGGTCATCCTGTGCAGCGGCGTGCCGGTGGGCTATGGCAGTGCGGCAGGCGCAGAACTGACCATCTCCGGCTTTACGGCCACCTACGGCGGCTGGTCGTCCATCTTTACGGCGGTGGCGCTCTGCAGCTTTGCATTCTCCACCATCATCGGCTGGGGTCTCTACGGCTCCCGGTGCATCGAGTTCCTGTTCCACACCGACAAGGTGGTCGGCCCCTTCCTCGTGGTCTACTCCTTCGTGTCCATTCTGGGCGCGACGGTCGATCTGGGCCTGCTGTGGAGCATCGCCGACACCTTCAACGGCCTGATGAGCATTCCGAACCTCATGGCCCTGCTCCTGCTGTCCGGCACGGTGGCAAAGCTCACGAAGGAGTTCTTCGCGGGCGAGGGCGCAGGAAAGTAAAGAATCATTCAAAGCGCCCTCCGGCTCGCGCCGGAGGGCGCTTTGCTGTCAACAAACCTCTGGTTTTGTCTACTTTCTCTGCAAAAACTCAAAAAAGTATAAAAATTTCATGGAAATCATAAGAATTGATATTGAATAAATTTTAACAAAGTGGTAAAGTAGAAGCAAAGAGAGTCGTACCCGCCGCCCGGCGGGGCGCAAAATCAGGAGGTTTTACCAATGGCTGATCGTATCGTTCTGAATACTATTTCTTATCATGGCCACGGCGCTATCGAGAACATCGTTCCCGAGCTGACCGCCCGCGGCTACAAGAAGGCTTTCGTTTGCTCTGACCCCGACCTTCTCAAGTTCGGCGTCACCAAGAAGGTCACCGACCTGCTGGACGCTGCAAACTTCGCCTACACCGTCTACAGCGAGATCAAGCCCAACCCCACCATCGCAAATGTGCAGGACGGCGTGGCCGCTTTCAAGGCCGCAGAGGCTGACTGCATCGTGACCATCGGCGGCGGCTCTTCCATGGACACCGCAAAGGCCATCGGCATCATCATCAACAACCCCGAGTTCGCCGATGTGCGCTCTCTGGAAGGCGTCGCTCCCACCAAGAAGCACGCCGTCTTTACCATCGCAGTCCCCACCACCGCCGGTACTGCCGCTGAAGTCACCATCAACTACGTCATCACCGATGTCGAGAAGAAGCGCAAGTTCGTCTGCGTCGATACCAACGACATCCCCGAGATCGCTGTGGTTGACCCCGATATGATGGCCTCCATGCCCAAGGGTCTGACTGCCGCCACCGGCATGGACGCTCTGACCCACGCCATCGAGGGCTACATCACCAAGGGCCACTGCACCATCTCCGATATGTTCCATCTGGAAGCCATCAAGCTCATCAGTGAGAACCTGCGCGGCGCTGTCCAGAACACTCCGGAAGGCCGTGAGGGCATGGCTCTGGGCCAGTACATCGCCGGCATGGGCTTCTCCAACGTGGGTCTGGGCATCGTCCACTCCATGGCACACGGCCTGTCCGCTCTGTATGACACTCCCCACGGCGTGGCCTGCGCTATCCTTCTGCCCGTCGGTCTGGAGTACAACAAGACCGTCGCCGGTGAGCGCTATCGTGCCGTCGGCAAGGCCATGGGCGTGAAGGGCATCGACGAGATGAACGACGCACAGGCCGCAGATGCCACCATCGCCGCTGTCAAGCAGCTGAGCGCTGACGTGGGCATCCCCGCAAACCTGAACGGCATCCTGAAGGAAGAGGATATCCAGTTCCTCGCCGAGTCCGCTTATGCTGACGCCTGCCGTCCCGGCAACCCCCGCGACACCAGCGTGGAGGAGATCGTGGAGCTGTACAAGAGCCAGCTGTAAGCTGAGTCGGAGCGATTTACCCTTATAAAAAATACAGGCCGCTGTAAAATAACCTCTCAGTCTCGCATTCGCTCGACAGCTCCCCTACCGAGGGGAGCCTCTGGCGAAAAGGCAAGGCTATCCGTCATGCCAAAGCCTCCCCTTGCTAGGGGAGGTGGCAGCGCGTTAGCGCTGACGGAGAGGTTTCTTACAGCGGCCTTTTTGCGTAAAAATCCCGTCTCCCTCTTGCGGACGCGGCCAAAACTGCATACAATAGCTCTATAACCGTTTATATGAGAAAGGAAACACGCAATGGAGCTGAATTTTTATACCCTCTGCGTCATCTATCTGGTCTACTCGTTCCTCGGCTGGGTAGCCGAGACGGTGGTGGCGACCATCAAGGGCCGCGCCTTCGTCAACCGCGGCGTGGCGTCCGGCCCGTTCTGCTTCGTCTACGGCACGGCAGCTGTGCTGATGGCGGTGGGCTTTGCCGACCTGCGCTCGACGCCGGTGGCCCTCTTCCTCGGCTGTATGGCCAACGCCACCGTGGTGGAGTGGGTGACGGCCAAGCTGCTCGAGAGGATGCACCGCCGCCGCTGGTGGGACTACTCAGATAAAAAGTTCAATCTGGACGGCTACGTCTGCCTGCAGTACTCGGTGCTCTGGGGCCTGCTGGGCATGGCGAGTGTGCTGTGGGGCAACGTCCTGCTGCTGCGGCTCTGCGCCCTGCTGCCGGGCTGGCTGCTGCATGTCGGCGTCTGGGCGGCGATGACGCTGGCCGTCCTCGACCAGCTGGGCGCAGCGCTGGCCGTCAACCGGTACGCCGCCAGCCATCCGAGGCTGGAACAGCTCAACCTCGAGCTGGAAAAGCACTCGGACAAGCTGCGCCAGCGGCTCATCGCCCATGTGGAAAAGCGTATCCAGCGGGCTTACCCGGCCATCGTCCAGCCCGAGCCGACTGTTCAGAAAGAAAAGGCTCTGAGCTTCGGCGACCTCGTCTGGCTCTTTGTCATCGGGGCTTTCCTCGGCGACGTGGTGGAGACGCTGTTCTGCCGGGTGACGGCGGGCGTCTGGATGAGCCGCTCGAGCCTCGTGTGGGGACCCTTCAGCGTGGTGTGGGGGCTGGCGCTGGTCATGGCGGCGGTCCTGCTGCGGGGCAGCGAGGAGCGGAGCGACCGCTCCATCTTCCTGTTCGGCTTCGTGATGGGCGGCGCATATGAGTATATCTGCAGCGCCGTGGGTGAGCTGCTGTTCGGCGTCATCTTCTGGGACTACAGCGGCTTCAAGTTCAATCTGGGAGGCCGTGTCAATCTGCTCTACTGCTTTTTCTGGGGCATCGCGGCGGTGGTCTGGATCCGGTACGGCTACCCCCTCGTCGCAAAGCTGATGGCAAACCTGAAAAAGCACATCCTGCCCTGGATGACCGTGGTGCTGACGGTGTTCATGGCCGTGAACATGGGGCTTTCGGCACTGGCGCTGGCCCGGTACGACGCCCGCACCAGCGGCCTCGCCCCGGCGAACCAGCTGGACGTCTTCCTCGACGAACATTTTGACAACGCCCGGATGGAGCGGGTGTACCCCAACGCCAAAAAAACCGGCTGACCCGGCAGCCATAAACGCAAAAAAGCACTGCACCCGCCCGCTTTTGGGGAGTGCAGTGCTTTTGGTTTGTTCAGCCCTTACTGAGCGGCAAAGACCTTTACCTCGTCCTTGTCCATGAAGGCGGCACCGGCAAAGCCTGCTGCTTCCAGCTGGCCCAGCTGCTTGCCGAGCTTCTTGCCCTGAGGCAGGACGGTGACATTGTAGGTATCGCGCAGGGCAGCGGCCTTGCTCAGGACGGCGGTGAAGTCGGCGTCCTTACCGTAGAGCAGTGCGATCTTCTGCTTTGCGCCGGGGATCTGATAACCCTGCTCGAGCAGGATGCCGCAGACGCGCTCGAAGCCGATGGAGAAGCCGACTGCCGGCACCTGAGTGCCGAGGAACTTGCCCACCATGTTGTCATAGCGGCCGCCGCCGGCGACTGCGCCGCTGAACTGCGGGCAGGTGATTTCGAAGACCATGCCGGTGTAGTAGCCCTGACCGCGCACGAGGCTGGGGCAGTAGGCCACCTGATAGCGGCCTGCGGCCATGGCGTTGGCAGTAGCGAGGACGTACTTGAGGTCGTCGGCGATGGCGGGGTCTGCGCAGCGGGCGGCCACAGCGTCCAGCGTCACCTCGCCGGCGGCGATGAAGTCGGCCAGTGCGTTGACCGCGCTCTCGGGCAGCTGCTTCTCGAGAAGCTCGGCCTTCACGCCGTCGGCACCGATCTTATCCATCTTGTCGAAGGTGATGCAGACGGAATCCAGCGTGTCAGCGGCAAAGCCCATGCTCTCCAGCATCCCGCGCAGGATGCGGCGGTCGTTGATGTTGACGGTGAAGCCGTCGAAGCCGATGCCCAGCAGGGCGCGGGTGGTCACGTCGATGAGCTCGACCTCGGCGTTGGGGCTCTCGTCGCCCAGAATGTCGATGTCGCACTGGACGAACTCGCGCAGACGGCCCTTCTGGGGACGCTCGGCGCGGAAGACGCGGTCGGTCTGGATGACCTTGAAGGGGTGGGGGAGCTTGTCCTTGTTGGCGGCGTAGAAGCGGCTCAGGGGCAGGGTCAGATCATAGCGCAGACCCATGTCGGAGAGCTCTTTCGGGTCGCCGGAGTTCAGGGCGGCGGTGAGCTTGTCGCCGCGCTTGAGCACTTTGAAGATGAGGTTCAGGTTGTCGCCGCCGTCGGACTTGTCGAGGTTCTCCATATCCTCCAGCATGGGGGTGGAGATGCGCTCGAAGCCGGATGCGCGGTAAGTCTCGAGAATTTTGCCCTGAATGTAGTCGCGCAGGGTCTGCTCGTTGGGCAGAAGGTCGCGCATACCTTTTAAGGCCTGAGTTTTCATAATATAGTCCTCTTTCTGTATAGCCCTCTCAGTCGCGGATGGCAGATACTGAGCCTAACCTCTCAGTCTGCTTCGCAGACAGCTCCCCTACTAGGGGAGCCTCTGGCGAAGAGATAAAGTGTTCCGAAATGCCAAAGCCTCCCCTCGGTAGGGGAGGTGGCACGGCATCAGCCGTGACGGAGAGGTTTAGGCACAGAAGCAACGTGACGAAAGAGATGATTTTTATAATACCCTTCTAATTATAAAGAATACTGTCTTTTTGTCAATCGAAAAGGACACACTATTCTCTGAGGTGATGCACGAAATGCAGAAAACAAGACCCTGGGCCATCCTGACGGCGGGCGCGGCCATTCAGGTATTGACAGGCCTGCCCGCCGCGTGGGGCGTGTTTCAAAGACCCGTCATGGAGGAATACTGCCTCAGCGAGCAGGGGGCAGGCTATGCCTTCGGAGTGCTCATCGCATTTTTCGGCATAGGGTGCGTCATCGGCGGCTTTCTGCAGGATAAGCACGGCCCTCGCTTTGCAGCTTTGTGGGGGACGGGTCTGCTCTGCGGCGGATTCTTCGCGGCGGCGGCTCTCCCGGCAGAGAAGGGGAGCGCTTTTTTCGGGGTGTTCAGCATCCCGGCAGGGCTCGGCACAGCCTTTCTCTATCCGTCCATCCAGTCCTGCGCCCAGAAGTGGTACAAGGGCCGGAAGGGCCTCGCCACCGGCGTCATCGGGGGCGCAGTGGGGTTGAGCGGAGCGTTCCTGACCGTCTTTGTCCGTACGGCGCTGCGGGGTTTCGGGCCGGTGCAGGGCATCCGGGGCGCGTTCTGGGCGCTGGGTGCGCTGACCCTGCCGGTCTGCCTCGCGGGCAGTGCATTGCTGACCGACCCGCCGCCCGAAAAGCCTCAGCCCAGCCAGCAGGGAAAGGCTAAAGCCGCGCCGCCCCTTGACCTCTCGCCCCGGCAGATGCTTGGCACGCGGCAGTACTGGCTCTGCGCCGGAGCGGTCTGCTTTTCCACCCCGGCGGTGCTGCTGTTCAGCCCCATCATCCTGAAGCTTGGGATGGAGCGGGGGCTGGACGAGAGCGCCGCCCTCTGGGCCGTGGTGCTGGGCAGCGTGGGCAGTGCGGCCGGACGACTGCTGATGCCCCTGCTCAGCGACAAGATCGGCCGCCGCCCCACCGACCTCATCCTCTTCGGCGTGTCGCTGGGGCTTTCGGCGGTGTTCCTGTTTGCCCGGGGATGGGCCGTCGTGGCAGTGTATGCGGGGCTGACGTTCTGCTACTCGGCGCTGGCGGCGGTGTTGCCCGCCCTCTCCACCGATCTGTTCGGCCTGCCCCACGCCGGGGTGAACTACGGCTTTCTGGCGCTGGGCCAGAGCGTGGGAAGCCTTTTGTTCCCCTGCATCGCTGATTTCTGGGGATTCGAGCAGGGACGGCATATCCTCGCCATCGCGGGCGCGGCGGCGGGCTTCGCCTGCATCTGGGCCGTCACGCCGGTGCGGCGGGAGCCGCAGAAAAAACCGAATTGAGAAGTTGCGCTCCTGCGCAGAAAAACGAAAATGGCAAAAAGATTGCGAAAAATTTGTCAGAAATGACTTGCAAATTGGGCCAACGTCCTCTATAATAAAATTGTGCGTGGTAGTACCGGGAAAGGCGCTGAAAAGAGAGCGGCACGGCCCGGTCAATGCAAGGCGGCAGGGGAGAGAAGCTTCTGCCGCACGGCATCAATTTGTCAAAAGGAGAGTATGATTATGACCTATTCGCAGCAAGTACAGAATATGTGCCCGATCACCAAAGGTCCTAAGCATGGTCCGGCCCCCATCCCCGAAGAGGGCGCATGGGTCAAGGCCTATGAGATCAAGGACATCAGCGGCTACACCCATGGTGTGGGCTGGTGCGCACCTCAGCAGGGTACCTGCAAGCTGTCTCTGAACATCAAGAACGGCGTCATCGAGGAGGCTCTGGTGGAGACCATCGGCTGCTCCGGCATGACCCACTCTGCTGCTATGGCAGGCGAGATCCTGCCCGGCAAGACCATTCTGGAAGCTCTGAACACCGACCTCGTCTGCGACGCCATCAACGTGGCTATGCGCGAGCTGTTCCTGCAGATCGTCTACGGCCGCAGCCAGACCGCTTTCTCTGAGGACGGTCTGCCCATCGGCGCAGGTCTGGATGACCTGGGCAAGGGCCTGCGCTCCATGACCGGCACCATCTTCTCCACCAAGGAGAAGGGCGTCCGTTATCTGGAGCTGACCGAGGGCTACATCAACAAGCTGGCTGTGGATGCCAACGGCGAGGTCATCGGCTATCAGTTCGTCAAGCTGGGCAAGATGATGGAGGACATCCGTCACGGCAAGACCCCCAACGAGGCTTACGAGAAGAACGTGGGTACTTACGGCCGCTTCAGCAAGGAAGCAGGCGCTGTCAAGTACATCGACCCGCGTGAGGAATAAGAGAGGAGGAACAACTCATGGCAACTTTTGAATCTATGGATCGCCGCATGCCGAAAATCGAGGCATGCCTGAAGGCCAACGGCCTCGAATCTCTGGACGCCTGCAACGAGATGCTCCTCGCTAAGGGCATCGACTGCGACAAGATCGTCCGCGGTGTGCAGCCCATCTGCTTTGATAACGCTGTCTGGGCTTACACCCTGGGTACCGCTATCGCCGTCAAGCGCGGCCTGACCGATGCTGCCGAGTGCGCAGCCGCCATCGGCGAAGGTCTGGAAGCTTTCACCATCCCCGGTTCTGTCGCTGAGCAGCGTCAGGTCGGTCTGGGCCACGGCAACCTGGGCGCTCGCCTGCTGAGCGAGGACACCACCTGCTTCGCTTTCCTGGCAGGCCACGAGTCCTTCGCCGCTGCTGAGGGTGCGATCGGCATCGCCCGCACCGCAAACAAGGTCCGCAAGACCCCCCTGCGCGTCATCCTGAACGGCCTGGGCAAGGACGCCGCTTACATCATCTCCCGTATCAACGGCTTCACCTATGTGCAGACCGAGTACGACATCCCCTCTCAGACCCTGACCGTCGTCAAGGAGATCCCCTTCTCCGAGGGCGAGCGCGCAGCTGTCAAGTGCTACGGCGCTAACGACGTCATGGAGGGCGTTGCCATCATGAAGAAGGAGGACGTCCAGTGCTCCATCACCGGCAACTCCACCAACCCCGTCCGCTTCCAGCACCTGGTCGCCGGCACCTATAAGAAGTGGGCCATCGAGAACGGCAAGAAGTACTTCTCCGTCGCTTCCGGCGGCGGCACGGGCCGTACCCTGCACCCCGATAACGTCGCAGCCGGCCCCGCCAGCTACGGCCTGACCGACTCTCTGGGCCGCGTCCACGGCGATGCTCAGTTTGCAGGTTCCTCTTCTGTGCCTGCACACGTCGAGATGATGGGCCTCATCGGCATGGGCAACAACCCGATGGTCGGCGCTACTGTCGCCTGCGCTGTTGCTGCTGCACAGGCCAACGCCTAAATCCTTTTCCCAAGTTCGGCAGAGGGGGCTGCTTGTAAAAGGGCAGCTCCCTTTTTATGCTGATAGATGTTCGCAACCACAAACCACGAAGCAAGCAAGGAAGGAAAATCATGAAGAAAGCTCAGATCAAAAAGAGCGTGTCTGCACTGGCTATGGCAGCGGTCATCGCGGTCAGCCTGTTTGGCTACGGCTGCGGTGCAAAGCCTGCCTCTACCAGTTCTGACGCGGGTGTGTCCGGTGACTTCACCGGCACTGCCAAGGGCTTCGGCGGCGACGTTTCCGTCACCCTGACCCTGACCGACGGCGCCATCACCGGCTGCACCGCCGAGGGCAAGGACGAGACCCAGGGCGTCGGCTCTGAGGCCATCGCCAAGATGCCCGGCGAGATCGCCGAGAGCGGCAGCATCGCCGTGGACGGCGTGTCCGGCGCTACCGTCACCTCTACCGCCATCAAGGAGGCTGCTGCAGCTGCTCTGACCGCTGCCGGCCTGAACCCCGATGACTACAAGACCGCTGTGGAGAACAACGCTACCGCCGAGGACTCCACCGTTGACGCAGATGTCGTCGTCGTCGGTGCAGGCGGCGCAGGCATGACTGCTGCCATCACCGCTGCCGCTGAGGGCAAGAACGTCGTCATCCTCGAGAGCCAGTCCATGGTGGGCGGCAACTCCGTCCGCGCTACCGGCGGCATGAACGCCGGCAAGACCGTCTATCAGGATGAGAACGAGTTCGGCGAGTCTGCCGGCGTCGAGAAGACCCTGAAGACTGCTGCCGAGAAGTACGCCGACAACGAGACCATCACCGCTCTGGCAAAGACCGTCTCCGAGCAGTGGGCTGCCTATCAGGCTAACCCCACCGGCTACTTCGACTCTGTCGAGCTGATGGAGCTGGATACCATGATCGGCGGCAAGGGCATCAACGACCCCGAGCTGGTCGAGACCCTGTGCGCAAACTCCGCTGACGCCATCGACTGGCTGGACGAGCACGGCATCACCCTGCACAACGTCTCCAGCTTCGGCGGTGCATCCGTCAAGCGCATCCATCGCCCTGTGAACGCAGAGGGCAAGACCGTTTCCGTCGGCTCCTACATGATCCCCCTGCTGCAGGAGAACTGCGAGAAGGCTGGCGTTCAGATCCTGCTGAACACCACCGCCAACGAGATCCTGACCGATGCCAACGGCGCAGCTGCGGGCATCAAGGCCACCGGTTCTACCGGCGAGACCGTCACTGTGAACGCCAAGGCTGTGGTGCTGACCACCGGCGGCTTCGGCGCAAATCTGGACATGGTCACCGAGTACAAGCCCGAGCTGAAGGGCTTCATGACCACCAATGCTGCCGGCGCTCAGGGCCAGGGCATCGAGATGGCACAGGCCATCGGCGCTGCTACCGTGGACATGGACCAGATCCAGATCCATCCCACCGTTGAGGCCAACACCGCTGCCCTCATCACCGAGGGCCTGCGCGGCGACGGCGCTGTGCTGATCAACGCCGAGGGCAAGCGCTTCATCGACGAGGTCGGCACCCGCGACGTCGTCTCCGCCGCTGAGATCGCCCAGACCGGCAGCTACAGCTGGCTGGTCGTCGATCAGGCCATGGTCGATGCTTCCAGCGTCATCCAGGGCTACATCAAGAAGGGCTACACCGTCACCGGCGCTACCTACGAGGAGCTGGGCAAGGCTATGGGCGTCGATGCCGCTGCCTTCGCAGAGACCATGGAGAAGTGGAACGGCTACGTTGAGGCCAAGAATGACCCCGACTTCGGCCGCACCAGCTTCGCTAACCCCCTGAACACCGCTCCCTACTACGCTGTGAAGGTCACCGCCGGTGTCCATCACACCATGGGCGGCCTGAAGATCAACGCCAACACCGAGGTGCTGAACGAGAAGGGCGAGGTCATCCCCGGCCTGTTCGCAGCAGGCGAGGTGACTGGCGGCGTCCACGGTGCAAACCGTCTGGGCGGCAACGCTGTTGCTGACTTCACCGTCTTTGGCCGCATTGCCGGTGCTGCTGCCAGCGACTACGCTGCATGAGCATCCGCAAGCAGCCTGAGTCGGCAAAAGGCGCAAAACGCCTGAGCTGGAAGGCAAACCTCCTCTTCGCAGCCGTCGTCCTGGCGGCAGCTGTCCTGCTGGTCTTTCTGCTGCGTCCGCGCAGCAAGACGGAGCCGCTGGCAGCAGTCGTGGACTTCGGCGGCGGCATCACCGAGGTGCTGCCGCTGGATAAGGACTACGATTACCTGTACGATGTGGGCAGCTATGTCGTTCATTTACAGGTAAAAGACGGCACCATCTCGTTTCAGGACAGCCAATGCCCGGACCATGTCTGTGAGCAGTTCGGCCAGCTGAGCGAGGAAGGTGCATGGGCGGCCTGCGTCCCTGCCGGGGTGTATGTGCAGCTGGCTCCGCTGAGCGAGGCCGAAGCCGCATCCTGATAGGATAAAAAATAAGAGACACCCGCATTGCTCTGAAAAGGGCGCTGCGGGTGTCTCTTTTTGCATAAAAACGGACATATATTTTGTAAATAAAGGGTGAAATGAAATTTGGACGCTTGAGTATTTTGGTGAAATGCGATACACTACCAATAACAGATTTTTCGTGCAAAGGGGCAACTATGCCCTTTTGCATCGACTAGGAGGAAAAGCATGATCTGGAAAAAGAAAAAGGATGCAGCGGCTCAGTCTGCTGAGGCTGCCGGGGAAATGACCGGAGCCAAGGGCAGGACCGGTGCAGGCGCATTTGCCAAAAAGAACTGGAAATGGCTCGTGCCGCTGGTCGTCGTGGCGGCAGCGGGCGCTGTCTTTCTCATAGGCGGCGGCAGGAATGGCGCTGCCAGCCGCGATGTGACCTACGCCGAGACGACGCCGGTCCGTCAGGATGTCTCCAACTCCCTGAGCGGCACCGGCACGCTGAACCCGGCCAATACATATACCGTCAAGTCTCTGGTGGACGGCAAGATCCTCACCGGCGGCTTTGAAGAGGGCGACAAGGTGGAGGAGGGCGATGTGCTCTACACCATCGACAGCTCGGACGCTTCCACCAATCTGGAAAAAGCCAGCATTGCCCTGCAGCAGGCCCAGCGCAGCTACGACAAGACCGTAGACCGCCAGTATGTCCGCGCAGAGGTGGACGGCACCGTCAGCAGCCTCAAGGTCGCAAAGGGCGACGAGGTGACCAGCGGCCAGGAGGTGGCGGTCATCCGCGACAGCTCCAAGATGCTGCTGAACCTGCTGTTCCCGGCGGCCGACGCCGCCAACTTCTCGGTGGGCCAGAGCGCTGACGTGGTGCTGGACGGCACCTTTGAGACGCTGAAAGGCACCATCACCGCCGTCACCGGCACCGATGAGCTGAGCACCGGCAACCTGCTGGTGCGCACCGTCACCATCCGGGTCAACAATGCCGGCGGTCTGACCACCGCCCAGGCCGCTACCGCCAGCGTCAATGGCGTCAGCTCCATCGCCTCTGCCACCTTTGCCTATCAGGCAGAGCGCACCCTGACCGCTCAGGCCAGCGGCACCGTTTCCGCCATCAATGTGCAGGAGGGCGGCGCGGTCTCCAAGGGTGACATCATCATCGAGCTGACCGGCGACGAGCTGACCGAATCCATCCAGTCTGCTTCCGAGTCCCTGCGCAGCGCTGAGATCTCGATGCAGAACCAGCAGGACAATATGTCCAACTACACCATTACCTCGCCCATCAGCGGCACCATCATTGAGAAGGACGCCAAGCAGGGCGACGCCCTGACCTCCGGCAGCACCCTCTGCGTCATCTACGACCTGAGCTATCTGGAGATGGTCATCAATGTGGATGAGCTGCAGATCGGCGCACTGTCCGTGGGCCAGAAAGTCCAGCTCACCGCTGACGCTGTGACGGACAAGACCTATGTCGGCACAGTCACCCGTGTGTCCATGAAGGGCAGCTCCAGCGGCGGCACCACGACTTACCCCATCACCATCCGTATTGACAACACCGACGGCCTGCGCCCCGGAATGAACGCCAACGCTGAGATCGTCGTGGCCGAGGCCAACAACGCCCTCGTCGTGCCGAATGCTGCCGTTATCCGCGGCGGCTATGTGCTGGTGAGCAAGAAGTCTCCCAGCGCAGCCAATGCGGTGGAAGACATGGACGCACCGGACGGCTATGTCTACGTCAAGGTCGAGACCGGCGTCAGCGACGACAGCTACACCGAGATCAAGAGCGGCCTGCAGGAGGACGACACGGTGGCCTACGACACCAGCTCTGTGTCGGATGACTATTACAGCGACAGTTACAGCGACAATTACAGCGACAGTATCTGGTAAGGAGGTGCCCCATGAGCGCTCTGATCGAATTTGAGCAGGTGTGCAAGTATTATCAGATGGGCGATACTCTGGTAAAGGCCGCCGACCACATCACGATGAAGATCGAGAAGGGGGAGTTCGTGGCCATCGTGGGCCAGTCCGGTTCGGGCAAGTCCACCTGCATGAACATCATCGGCTGTCTGGACGTCCCCACCCACGGCATCTACCGGCTCAATGGCCGGGATGTGGGCAAGATGAACCGGGACGAGCTGGCGGATGTGCGCAACGAGATGCTGGGCTTCATCTTCCAGCAGTATAACCTTCTGCCCCGCCTCAACCTGATGGAGAACGTGGAGGTGCCGCTGATCTACGCGAATATCTCCCGCGCCGAACGCCACAAGCTGGCCAAGGATGTGCTGGAAAAGGTGGGTCTGGGCGACAAGCTCAAGAACCTGCCAAACCAGCTTTCCGGCGGCCAGCAGCAGCGCGTTTCCATCGCCCGTGCTCTGGTGCGCAACCCGGCGGTCATCCTCGCCGACGAGCCCACCGGCGCTCTGGACTCCCACACCGGCCGCGAGGTCATCGGGATGCTCCAGCAGCTCCACAGGGAGGGGCATACCGTGGTGCTCATCACCCACGACAATTCCATCGCCGTGCAGGCGGAGCGTATCATCCGTCTGGAAGACGGTCAGGTGGTGTACGACGGCGACGCCCACGCGCCTGAGGCTGTCGTGCAGCCTACTCTGTCCGGCGAAGCGGCACAGGAGGAAGCAAAATAATGGTATTAGAGACTTTCCGTCAGGCACTGCAGAACGTCTGGAGCAATAAACTGCGCACGTTTCTGACCATGCTGGGCATCATCATCGGCGTCATGGCGGTCATCGTCATCGTCGGTCTGGGCAACGGCATGACCAGAAGCATGCGGGACAGCTTTTCCGCAATGGGAACCAACACCCTCTCCATCCAGATATGGGGCTATGGTTCCCGCACTGCGACGGTGGATGATTTGTACGACCTCGTCAAAAAGAACCCCAAACTGCTTTCCTCCATCTCGCCGCAGCTGGATTTCAGCGACAACACCCCCAAGGTGGGGACTACGACCTACCGCTACAGCGAGATGTACGGCGTGGATGAAAACTACATCGAGATGAAGGGCTACACCCTTGCCAAGGGCCGGAACATCCAGTATATGGACATCGCAGACAACAAGCAGATCTGCGTCATCGGCGATTACATCAACCGCACGGCCTACGGCGGAAATGCGGTGGGCCAGACCATCAAGCTTGGCCCCTATAAGTTCCGCATCGTGGGCGTGCTGAAGGCCAAAATCTCCAACCCCGACCAGCAGGAGGGCAGCGACGACGACAGCGTCTACCTGCCCTACACCACAGCCATGCGCCTTTCCAACGAAAGCTCGCCGGACTCCTACTCTGCCATCATGGTGGACGAGGGCCAGGCCAACGAGGCCAAGGCTGCGGTGGAGCAGGGACTGTATGACATCTTCAAGAGCGACAATGCTTACTACGTCTACAGCGCCAGCGAGTGGCTGGAAGAGATGAACAAGATGATCAACATGGTCATCGTCATCCTCACCGGCATCGCCAGCATCTCGCTGCTGGTAGGCGGCATCGGCATCATGAACATCATGCTGGTGTCCGTCACCGAGCGCACCCGTGAGATCGGCATCCGCAAGGCCATGGGCGCGAAGGAAAAGACCATCCTGGCCCAGTTCGTCACCGAGGCGGCCACTACCTCGGCTCTTGGCGGCACGCTGGGCATCGTCCTCGGCTACATCGTGTCGGCCATCGCCAATCAGGTGCTGCCCATGTTCACCGATGGCATGGACATCACGGTCAGCCCGTCCTTCAACTCCATCGCGGCAGCTTTCGGCATCTCGGTATTCATCGGAGTGCTGTTCGGCTATCTGCCCGCAAAACGCGCCGCGCGGCTCAACCCCATCGACGCGTTGAGATATGATTAACCTCTCCGTCTGTGCCTTTGGCGCAGCCACCTCCCCTGACGAGGGGAGGCCTTGGCAGTACGGAAAGCTTTTTCTCTTCGCCAGAGGCTCCCCTCGGTAGGGGCAACAACGACGACCGCCGCCAGTGGCGGAAACAGGGAGTCGTTGTTGGGGCAGCAGCCAGCAAGACGCGCGCAATGCGCAGCGGATGCTGGGTGCCGCAACCCGGCCTTGTCGAGCGAAGCGAGACTGAGAGGATTAACATTTTTTATAAGGAGATCACAATGAAAAAACGTCTTCTCGCATTTCTGCTGGCGGTCAGCATCGCGGTGTCGATGCTGGTGATGCCGGCATCGGCTGCGGGCAACAACACCGCCGTCCAGTTTGCCATCACGCTGGGTGCTATGGATTCCGAGCAGTCCGGCGCACTGAATGCAGCCGTGACTCGCGGCGCATTTGCCAGAATGCTGACCTCTTACTCTACCTACCGGGAGAGCGTCTCTTCTCAGGGGGCAGTGGGTACCCTCTACACCGATCTGCCCGGCTCCTCGGCATGGGCGCCCTATGTCCGCATCGCCGTGCAGCAGGGCTGGATGAACGGCTACACCGATGGCAGCTTCCGCCCGAACAACGCCGTCACGCTGGAAGAAGCATGCACTGCAGTGCTCAAGCTGATGGGCTATAAGATGACCGACCTGAGCGGCGCGTTTCCCAACGCTCAGCTCAACAAGGCCAGCGAGCTCGGCCTGCGTGCCGGCCTCGACCGCCGTCAGGGCGAAGCGATGAACTATGAGGACTGCGCCGTCCTGCTCTACAATGCCCTCACCGCCAACAACGCCAGCGGCTCGGCCTACGGCACGACCCTTGGCTTTACCGTGAGCAATGGTCAGGTGGACGGCTCCACCATCCTGCTCAGCAGCCTGGAAGGCCCCTTCGTGGCTTCGGAGAGCACGGTGCTGCCCTTCGTCCCTGCCAGCGTCTACCGCAACGATAAGGTCTCCGGCTCCGCAGAGCTGAACAAATACGACGTCTACTACTACAGCGAGAGCCTCAAGACCCTGTGGGTCTATACCCGCCGTGCCGCAGGCCGCATCACCGAGGTGTCTCCCTCGGCCAGCGCCCCCGCTTCCATCACGGTGGCAGGCACGTCCTATACGCTGGGCAGTACGGCCATTGCTTCTCAGGTGTCTTCTCTCAACGGCGGCGGTGTCGGCCAGGTGGTCACTCTTCTGCTGGGCATGAACAATGTGGCCGCAGGCATCATCACCGGCGAGGAGGCCGACGAGGTCTTTTACGGTGTGGTGCAGTCGTCCGCCCGCAACCTCATCGACGAGGACAACAGTGCCGATGTGCTTCAGACCGTCAAGGTCCTGTGTACCGACGGCCTTGCCCGCGAAGTGAATGTAGACAAGAGCCTGAATTTCCCCGCTGGCTGGCTGGTGGAAGTGCGGGTCAGCCCCGAAGGCGAGAGCGTGGAAAAGATCGATGAGCGCTCCGTCAGCGGCACTGTGAACGAGAACGCCACCGCGCTGGGCGATATGGCTCTGGCAGATGACGTGCAGATCCTTGATACGAGTACAGGGGGTGTGGCTGGGACGGTTCGTCCCAGCCGCCTATCGGGGGTAAACTTAAAGGCTTCCGATGTCCGCTACTACACCACCAATCCGCAGGGGCAGATCGACACGCTTATTCTGAACGATGTGACCGGCGACCTGTGGTACTACGGTGTGCTGGACGATGTGAAGAATGTCGCCGCCAACTACAGCACCCTTCTCAGTGCCATCAAGGCTGAGCCGGGTGACGGCACCATTGACACCAATGCAGTCGTCAGTCAGGTGAAGAGCATCATGGTACCCACCACCACAGAGATCTTGTGGGGCGTTATCTCCGGCGACATCCTCAGCACGGCATGGGAGCGCCTGACCAGCAACACCGGCGCACTTCTGGGCCTCGGCTTCCAGCAGATCGCTCAGATCACCGGCACTCCCTTCAGCCAGATATTCAACTTCATCGGCAGCGGTGCGACCTATATCGGCTACGTCAACGGCCAGCAGGCCAGTCTGAGCACTTCCATCAAGTATCCTGTGCTGGCTGGCGGCATTGCGGTCTGTCAGGAGACGACCGGCTCTGTCCGCAACATGGTGCAGCTGATGCCCATGAAGATCGACAAGGTGGGTGCGGCCAGCGTCCTTTCCTCCAAGGGCGAAAGGCTTGAAATGGCCGATAATACGCAGGTCTACCTGTGGTACAAGGGTCAATATTACTACACCAAGCTCACTTCCGTCAACTCCGATGATTACTATCTTACCGGCTGGTACGACAACTTTGGCTGCGCCGCTGGCAAAAAGGTGCGTATCATCGTCGCTGTCAAAAAAGACTGATGGCAGGTTATTACAGCCGCCCCGCGCAGCTTGCCCGGCAGATGCGCCAGCTGCTTTTCCCGAGGCGGTGTCCCTGCTGCCGCAGGGTGCTGGGAACGCTGCCGCTCTGTGAAGTGTGTACACCGCGGCTGGAAGAGCTGCGCCGCGGCCCGGTCATGCGGCTGGACGTGAGCCGCCACTATCTGGGCGCTCTGGACGGGGCGGCTGCGCCCTACCGGTATGAGGGCGTCGTCCGCAGCGCCATCCTCCGCGCCAAATACGAAGGCGAAAGCTGGACAGCGGTGGAGCTTGGCGTGGAGATGACGGCCCGGCTGTTCGGGGCAGAGGTGGAGATGCACTTTGCAGAGCCGGTGCCGGGGCTGGTCCCCGGTGCGGTCATCGGTTATGACTGCATCGTTCCGGTGCCTGCCACCAGCCGTCGGCGCGGCTACAATGTGCCGGAACGGATGGCGCAGCCTCTGGCCCATGCGCTGGGTCTCCCGCTGCTGCCAAAGGCGCTCTGCCGCGTCCGGGCCGGACGCCATCAGGCAGGACTCTCGCTGGACGAGCGTCTGGCAAATGCGGCCGGTGCCTTCCGGGCGCAGGAGCCGGAGCTCGTGGAAGGGAAGCGGGTGCTGCTGGTGGATGACGTCATCACCACCGGAGCTACCGCCGCAGCCTGCGCGCAGGCACTGCTGGATGCGGGCGCCCACAGCGTCTTTGCCGTGGCAATGGCAGTCACCGAAAATGAAATGGACGCACCATCGAGAGCTTCTGGACAATGAGCGAAAAATCCAGAAAAAATCTAAGAAAAATAAAAAAAGCGCTTGACAAAACGGCCTATAGCGGGTATACTAATGGAGCTGTGAGCGATGAGCCACAACAAATATCCGGGTGTAGCGCAGTTTTGGTAGCGCGCTTGAATGGGGTTCAAGAGGCCGTGAGTTCGATTCTCGCCACTCGGACCAAACAAAAATAATCCGAACTTGTTTCCGATAGGAGATGGGTTCGGATTATTTGTTTTCTTCGGAAAACTCAATATGGGTGTCCGTGGAAGATGAAATCCGAAATCATAGATTGACCGACATAAGCCACAACATGATTTCAGGAGGACACGAGTATGAAGTACGATGCAAGAGCTTGCAAATTCAACATGGACACCGGCTGCGTGGAGCTGCTGCTCCGGGATGGAAGAAAAATTTCCATCAATTGCACCGGAGTCGAGGATGCGTTGGATGTGACCATAGCGCAGAGGGCAGAATTGGACTACCTCATCTACAATGACCCACTGGCGTATGCAGATTTGATTCTGAATGGTGACCCGGAGAAATATCTGAAACAAATTTTGTGAAATGAATATTCTGCGATTTTACTGAAGAATTGACAATGTAGCGAAAACTAGATATCATAGCAACAGGCTTTATTTTGTTTCAGAAGAGGTATTAGCATATGGAAGCGTATGAATTAGATAAAATAAAAGTTTTGGCAACTTCTTTCCGTGGTGCAATTGAGATAGCAAAAGATGCGGGTGAATTTGATAATGACTTTGCATTTCCTCGATTTCCCAAAGGATGCTGTGGAGATACAAGCGATCTTTTAGCTGAGTATTTGGCACAGCATGATATTTACACATATTATGTCTGTGGTCAAAAAGGTACCCAATCACACGCATGGCTGGTTCTTGTAAACACTGTAACAGTGACAACTGATAATTCAGATGCTGACAGAAAGTATAAAAGTCTGATAAGTGTTTATAATGAAGATAATGATGTAATGCTACTGCGAAAATACTATAACTTAAAAGATTCTATTATTATTGACATAACCGGAGATCAGTTCACAAATCAAAAATGTTTTTTGTATTATAACATTCCTGTTTATGTTGGTTTTTTAGATGACTTTCATAAACTTTTTAGGGTGGATCAATGCTCTATCCATGAACCTGCTAGATTGTGGGATGCTCGCTGCAAAAGTCTGTATCGAGCAATAACTAAATATATAAAGTGATTTGCAGTATGAAACGAAGTTTTTTTCAATTAAGGTATAAAACAAAAACAGGGTGCGCCCACCCGGACGCACCCTGCCAAAAGCCACAGACAAGAATGATATGTACAGCAGGGAGTTCCCCAGAGCAGAGTTCCCATAAAACAGTATTTGCAAAAGTTCCCTAAATGGGGAAGATTTGGCGTGACTTCGGTCACGCCTTTTCTTTTGCTTCCAGTTCATCCAGAGGGATGTACCCCAGCCCATCGTACTTGATATGGATGTGCTGCACCCGCTTTCCGCTGGACTTATCCGGGGCATCCACATAGATGGCCGACACCAGTTCACGGAGAGCATAAGGGGTGAGTTCTTCAATATGAACGTACTTGTGCGCTTTCTGGACGAATTTTTCAATATTCTCGATTTGCTGTTCCTGTACTTCGATTTCCTGTTGGATAGAGAGGGATTCCTCTTCCAGCTGCTTCTGTTCGGCATCGTAGCTCTGGCTCATCATGTCGAAGCGGTCATCGCTCAGCTTTCCATTGGCGTTGTCCTCGTAGATTTTCATGAACAGCCGTTTGAGGTCTACAATCCGCTTCTCATTCCGGGCAAGCTGCTTCTTCAGGACGGTCAGCTTTTCGCTGCTTTCCACACGAAGCTGCTCCTCCATGACCTTGCGGAAGTAGTTTTCATGACGGAGAATGTAGTCCGTCACCCGCTGAACATGACTCAGCACACGTCCTTCCAGAACCTTTACCCGGATGAAATGTCCCTTGCACTTGCTCCCGTTCTTCTTGTGCAGAGAGCAATCAAAGAAGTCTT
>OJQH01000039.1_pt1 | contig 80654 bp, 78 predicted proteins | sample 1601421 | NCBI WGS metagenome assembly OJQH01 (sample SAMN03922503, study PRJEB24848) | human gut metagenome | isolation source: stool sample | host: Homo sapiens | place: Germany | collected 2011-11 | reverse complement strand
GCCGCCCGGTTGCCGCTCTGGGCAGCGTGAAGTCCAAGCTGCTGAAAAGCTTGTCGTAGAACATGGCGGCGCTTTGGGATGTAAACAGCGTGACATCCTGAATGATTTCCTGTCGGTAGATAGCGGCCAGCCCCTTTCTGGTTGGTTTTCTCTCAAGTCAATTTTACCAAAAAGGGGCTCCGCTTTCTATACCATATGAGTGATTTTCGGCTTCAGCCATGGCCGAGAGCCATTGCAATTACTACTCTTTTGGAGTTTTGCTCATGGCTGGATAGCATAATTAAGGAGGTGATTATTGATATGGATACAAAGACTATTTTACTTGAATTAAGAACGCAAAAAGGTCTGTCGCAGGATGAACTTGCAGAAAAAGTCTTTGTTACACGACAAGCGGTATCACGTTGGGAAAACGGTGAAACCATTCCAAACACGGAAACATTGAAATTACTGTCGAAATTTTTTGATGTTTCTATCAATACTCTGTTAGGTTCTCCAAGGCAGCTGATTTGTCAATGCTGCGGTATGCCGCTTGATGATTCCACAATCAGCAAAGAAACGGATGGTACTTTTAACGAGGAATACTGCAAATGGTGTTACACTGGCGGTAAATTCAAATATTCCAGTAGAGAGCAGCTGATTGATTTTTGTGTGGAACATATGGCAAATGAAAATTGGCCTGCAGAACAGGTTCGGGCGCATATGGAAGCAGTTATACCGAAACTCAATCATTGGAAGTAATACGTCGTACAAATAAGTATGGAGCCTGTCAAAAAAACCGGAAATCTTCCGCTATCGGAAAGGAAGATAGTTACGAAAGACTGCGCCCGCAGGCGCGCTTCGTAGCGCAACCGCCGCAGGCGGCTCTTAGCGCGGAGATAACCCATCAGGGGTGTCTTTCGTTTGCAATCACAGGTTTTTCAGAACCTTTCAAGTTCTGAAAAACCGCACTCAGCTTGTCAAAAAAGCCTTTTTGACAAGCTGAAGTATGGCTTCACATTCACCGCTATAGTTTCATTTTCGGGTGAAACCAAATGAAACCATTTGAAACCGTATCAATATTATCAACTGCTGCCAGGAAACACCGCAAATCTGTGTCATGACGGACTTGCGGTGTTTTTTTGCCTGTCCGCCCGCTTGCGGCGGAAAACGGTTCCTGCTATAATGGGATCGGATATTGGAATTATGCTTTGAGGAGGTATGATCATGTATTCCATCGGACAGGTGGCGGAGATGTTCGGCCTGCCGGTCTCCACCCTGCGCTATTACGACAAACAGGGCCTGTTTCCGGGCATGGAGCGCTCCTCCGGCGTCCGCAGATTCAGCGAGGCGGAGCTGGAAAAGCTGCGGGTCATCCAGTGCCTGAAGGAGACCGGAATGGAGATCCGGGAGATCCGGCAGTTTATGGAGTGGTGCGCGGATGGGCCCTCCACCTTCCCCCAGCGGCGGGCGCTGTTCGAATCCCGGAAGGCCCATATGGAGGATGTGCTGCGCCGCATGAACCGGACCCTGGATATGCTGAAGTTCAAGTGCTGGTACTATGAACAGGCCATGCAGGACGGCAGCGACGAGCAGGTGAAGCAGATGATCCCGGAGGGCCTGCCGGAGGAGATCCGCGCCCTCTATGACAACACCCGCCTGGCGGACTGACGGAGAAAGTGTACCAAATTTTAACCATATTGTCACCGGTTTGTAACTTTTATTCACCATTTTGAGATGAATTTGCCGGGAAACTCCTGTATACTACAAGTACAGTAAGGGAAAAACCAGAATCACTTGTGGGAAAGGAGTCGCCATGAAGAAGACGGTATTGCTGCTGACGGTGTGTCTGGTGCTGGGCCTGTGCGCCTGCGGTCTGCGGGGGCAGAGCACAGCGGGGAATACCGTTGAACCTGTGCATTTCTCCGCCCCGGCGGTCCGCCAGGACCCGGCCCCGGCGGAACAGCTGCAGGTGACTCTGCCCCAGGGTGCCAGCCTGCTGACGGAGCAGGAGCTGCGCTGGTTCGGCGGGAGCTTCTTCAACGTGCTGCCGGGCCAGGGGCCGAACCTGTTCTTGGCCGCCTCCTATGACCGGGCGGCGGATATGAACCTGGCGTCCCTGTTTGCCGCCGGAGCCGGAAGCCGGGAGCTGTCCGACCGGGAGCTGCGGCAGCTGGGTATGGACGGCTGCGCCCGCCTGACGGCGGCGGAGCTGGAGGACCTGCTACTGCGCTGCACGGGACTTGGCCTGGCGGATATGTCCGACAGCGCCTTCCACGACCTGGTGTACCTGGCGGATTTCGACGCGTACTATGCGCCGGCCGGTGACGCGGGCTATGTCCGCTTCCAGTACGGCTGCCACAACCCCGACGGCACCGTGACCCTGTGCTATCCTGGCGGCAGTGTGACCCTGCGGCAGGATGCGGGCCGCTGGCTGACGGCGTCCAACACCCTGGATTGACAGGGCGTTTTCAGATAGCAGGCAGACGCGTTTCATAAGTTTCGATACTCCTCTCTTTCGTCTTTTTCTTTCATCTCTTGCCGGAAGGCGGCCCCATTCCCCGGGGCCGCCTTTTGGCGCGCAAAAATCTGCATATTGCCGCCCCTCCCGGCGCATACTATGGCCGAACGCAAAAATTTCCAACGATTTCTTGCAGGAGGGAAACCATATGGTCAAGGATTTTATCGACACCAACGACTTTTCGGCCCGGGAGCTGCTGGACATGATCCAGCTGAGCCTGTCCATCAAGGATGCCATCCGGGGTGGCTATTACCCGCCGCTGCTGCGGCACATGAACCTGGGCATGATCTTTCAGCAGTCCTCCACCCGGACGCGGGTGTCCTTTGAAACGGCCATGAGCCAGCTGGGGGGCCACGCCCAGTATCTGGGCCCCGGCATGATCCAGCTGGGGGGACACGAGACCATCGAGGACACCGGCCGCGTGCTGAGCTATCTGGTGGACGTGGTGATGGCCCGGGTCATCCAGCACCGCACCATTGTGGACCTGGCCCGGGCCTGCTCCATTCCGGTGCTCAACGGCATGTCCGACTACAACCACCCCACCCAGGAGATCGGCGACCTGTGCACCATGGCCGAGCACCTGCCCCGGGGGAAGAAGCTGTCGGACTGCAAGGTGGTGTTTGTAGGCGACGGCACCCAGGTGTGCGCCTCCCTGGGCTTCATCACCACCCACCTGGGCATGAAATTCGTCCACTACGGCCCCAAGGGCCACCAGCTGACAGACGGCCACCAGGCCATCATGGAGCGAAACTGCCGGGAAAGCGGCGGCAGCTTCCTGGTCACAGACGACCGCAGCGCCGTCCGGGACGCGGACTTCCTCTACACCGACGTGTGGTACGGCCTGTACGAAAATGAGATGCCCAAGGAGCAGCGGGTGGAGGTGTTCCACGACTATCAGGTGAACCGGGAGCTGATGAGCCTGGGGGCCATCGGCTGCAAGTTCCTCCACTGCCTGCCCGCCACCCGGGGCGAGGACGTCACCGACGAGGTGGCGGACTCCGCCGCCTCCCTGTGCTGGGAGCAGGCCGGAAACCGGCTGACGGCCATGCGGGGCCTGCTGGTCTATTTCACCCGCTGCCGCCCGCAGCACACCGAACTGGAGGAGGCCGCCGCCCGGGAGCAGCTGGAGCGCTTTATGGCGGACCGGGGCCTGAGCTGACATGGAGAAGCGCAAATTCCGCCTGGCGGATGTGGTGCTGTCCGTCATATGCGTGGTGTTCGTGGCGGAGGCCGCCGCCCCGGTGGCCTCCATCGGCAACAGCCAGTATTTCTGGTGGCTGTTCATGATCCTGGCGTTTCTGTTGCCCTATGGGCTGATCTCCTCGGAGCTGGGCACCGCCTTCCCCGGGGACGGCGGCCTGTATGACTGGATCCACACGGCGTGGCCCGACTCCCGCTGGGGCGCCCGGGCCTCCTGGTACTACTGGATCAACTTCCCTCTGTGGATGGCGTCTCTGGCGGTGATGTGTCCGGAGCTGCTGGGGTATGTGTTGGGCTGGCAGCCGGGGCCGGTGTGGTCCCTGGTGATCCAGCTGGCCTTTATCTGGATCGTCACGGTGGTGGCCTTTTACCCGGTATGCGACAGCATCGTCATTCTGAACCTCAGCGCCGCCATCAAGATTTTGCTGGCGGTGACGGTGGGGGTGCTGGGCATTGTGTATGTGGCCCGGAACGGCTTTGTCAACGATATGTCCGCCGGGACCTTCCTGCCCTCCTTCGACCTGGACAGCCTGTCGTATATCTCCGTCATCATCTTCAACTTCCTGGGCTTTGAGGTGGTGTGCACCTATGCCGGAAGCATGGCGGACCCCCGGCGGCAGATCCCCCAGGCCATCGTCACCGGCGGCGTGGTGATCGCCGCCATCTATCTGTTCTCCGCCTTCGGCATCGGGGCCGCCGTCCCCACCCGGGACATCAGCGTGGACTCCGGCCTCATCGACGCCGTGTCCCTGATGACCGGCCGCACCGGCGGGCTGCTGGTGGGCATTGTGGCTCTGCTGTTTCTGGTGACGCTGTTCGGCAACATGATCTCCTGGTCCATGGGGGTCAACTCCACCGCCGCCTATGCCGCCGAGCGGGGAGACATGCCCGCCGTGTTCGCACGGCGGCGGAAGGACAACGACATGCCCGTGGGCTCGGCCCTGGTCAGCGGGATCGTAGCCTCGGCGGTGTGCCTGCTGGGAGCTGCCATCCAGGCAGTAAGCCCGGATTCCTCCCTGTTCTGGAGCTTCTTCGCCCTGAACCTGGTGATGCTGCTGCTGAGCTATATGCCGGTGTTTCCGGCGTTTCTGGCCCTGCGGCGGAAGTATCCGCAGGCGGAGCGGCCCTTCCGGGTGCCGGGAGGCCCGGGAATGCTGCGGGTGCTGGCCTATGTGCCCATGGTGCTCATCGGCCTGTCCATTCTGTTCACCGCCGTGCCCCTGTCCACGGACCGGGAGACCCTGGCCACCATTCTGCCCATTACCGTGGGCTCTGTCATCAGCGTGCTGCTGGGCGAGCTGCTCATCGCCGTCCGGCGGCACCATCAACCCAGATCAGGAGGATAACGACTATGGCAAAACGTATTGTGGGAACCACCCCCCGGCAGGACGGGTATCGTATGCCCGGGGAATTTGAGGAGCAGACCGGCGTGTGGATGCTGTGGCCCCAGCGGCCCGACAACTGGCGGGGCGGGGCCAAGCCCGCCCAGCAGGCCTTTGCCGACGTGGCCCGGGCCATCGCCCGGTTCGAGCCGGTGACGGTGTGCGTGAATCCCGACCAGTTCCAGAACGCCCGGGCCCGGCTGCCGGAGGACATCCGGGTGGTGGAGATGACCAGCAACGACGCCTGGGTCCGGGACTGCGGCCCCACCTTTGTGAAAAACGATCAGGGGGGCCTGCGGGCGGTGGACTGGACCTTCAACGCCTGGGGCGGCCTGCATGACGGGCTGTACTTCCCCTGGGACCAAGACGACCTGGTGGCCCGGAAAATCTGCGAGCTGGAGGGGGTGGACAGCTACCGCACCGACGGTTTCGTGCTGGAGGGCGGGTCCATCCATGTGGACGGCCAGGGCACGGTGCTGACCACGGAGATGTGCCTGCTGTCCCCGGGCCGGAACCCGGAGCTCAGCCGCCGGGACATTGAGGAAAAGCTCTGCGGCTATCTGGGGTGCGAGAAGGTCATCTGGCTGCGGGACGGCATCGACCCCGACGAGACCAACGGCCACATTGACGACGTGGCCTGCTTCGTGGCCCCCGGCGAGGTGGCCTGCATCTGGACCGAGGACCCGGAGAATCCCTTTTATCAGGCGGCCCAGGACGCCTTCCGCACCCTGAGCCAGGCCACCGACGCCAAGGGCCGGCGGCTGACGGTGCACAAGCTGTGCCTGACGAAGAAGCCCTGCTGTCTGGAGGGGGCGGAGACCATTGATGCCGTGGAGGGCACCGTACCCCGGGAAAACGGCGAGGTCAGCATCGCATCGTATATGAATTTCCTCATCGTCAACGGGGCCGTCATCGCCCCTCAGTACGGCGACGAAAACGACCAGCTGGCCATCCAGCAACTGCAGCAGATGTTCCCGGACCGGCAGATCGTGGGGGTCCAGACCCGGGAGGTGGCCTTCGGCGGCGGCAACATCCACTGCATCACCCAGCAGCAGCCCAAGGCGTAAAAAACGGTGCCGTATCCGGGGATTGTACCGGATACGGCGCCGCCTTTTGGCTGTCTTTTCACATCACGCCCATGGCCCGCAGGGCCGAGGCGAAGCAGAAGATGGTGACCATGGACAGGGCCGAGCTCCAGGCCACCACCTGCTGGGCCAGCTGCTCGTCGCCGCCGATCTCCTGGACCATCACCGCGCTGGTCACCGCCACCGGCGAGCAGAAAATGGCCACCACCGTGGGCATTTCCTCCGCCGTGATGCCCAGCGGATCCCGCAGAAGCAGGGCCAGGGTCAGCACGATCCCCGGCACCACCAGCAGGCGCATGGCCACCGCCGCCGTGATCTTTTTCCACAGGCCCTGCACCGCGTCGAACCGCAGCCGGGCCCCCAGGATCACCAGTACCAGCGGCGAGGCCGCCCGGGACAGGTCGCCGCACACCTTATAGACGGAGGGCAGGGTCTGCGGCAGGTCGAACACCGACGGCGCCATCTGCCGCAGCAGCACCGCCGCAAAGCCCGCCAGAGCGCCCAGAATCAGGGGGTTCTGGAAAATGCGGCGCAGCTCGTCCCGCCAGGACAGGTGCTTTTCGCTGCTGTAGGCCGTCAGCACCAGCACCGCCAGCACGTTGAACACCGGCACGCACACGGAGGTCACAAGAGACGCGAAGATCAGCGCCTCCTGGCCGCCCAGGGCGCTGGCCAGGGGGATGCCCATGATCACCTGGTTGGCCCGGAAGGTGGCCTGGGCGATGACCGCCCGCTGGCCCCGGTCCCGGGCAAACAGCGGAGCCGCCGCCACACCCAGGCCCGCAGCCCCCACGATGCACGCCACGATGAAGCCCAGCAGCCGCCAGTTCAGCACGGACATATCCTCGATGGCGTACACGTTCAGAAACAGCTGCACCGGCAGCAGCACATGAAAGCAGAAGCCGTTGAGCTGGCGGTAAAAATCGTCGCTCCACCGGCCCGCCCGCCGCAGGCCGCAGCCCAGCGCCATCATCAGCAGCAATGGCATAATGGCCCGCCCGGCGTACAAAAAGATATCCAGCATGGTGTTCTCCTCGGTTTTTGCAGAATCTGACCGATAGTATAGCAGATTCCCGTTCCAATTTCCAGCCCTTGCAAAATTTCGCCCCAGGGTTTACACTGTAGCCAAACCCAACGCAAAGGAGATGCGCTATGTTTCAGGGATACAGCCAGGAGACCGTGGATTTCATGTGGGGCATCCGCTTCAACAACGAACGCGGCTGGTTCCTGGCCCACAAGGACGACTATCAACAGCACCTGCTGGCCCCCACCCGGGAGCTGGGCCAGGCGGTGTACGAAGGGCTGTCGGCAGCCCTGCCCCAAGAGCCGCTGATTCTGAAGGTCAGCCGCATTTACCGGGACGCCCGGCGGCTCCACGGCCAGGGGCCCTACAAGGACCACCTGTGGTTCTGCGTCCGCACCGGAGACCAGGACTGGACCGGCCGCCCCACCTTCTATTTTGAAATCGCCCCGGACTATTACAGCTACGGCATGGGCTTCTGGGCCGCCTCCGCCGCCCTGATGACCCGCTATCGCCAGCAGATCGACCGGGACCCCAGGCCCCTGGAGAAGCTGGTGCGGGCGTTTAACCGCCAGGAGGTGTTTCAGCTGAACGGCCCGGACTATGTCCGCAGCAAGGGCCAGGTCAGCGACCTGCTGCGCCCCTGGTATCAGAAGAAGTCCCTGACCCTGTCCCACGAGGTCCCTCTGGACGAGAGCCTCTATTCCCCGGACTTCGCCTCCCGGGTCACGGAGGACCTGAAGACCCTTCTGCCCTTCTATCGCTACTTTGCCGCCCTCTGCGCGGCGGCGGAATAAACTTCCTCCAAAAGGGCAAAGCCCTTTTGGAGGACAAACTAAATAAGCATTGTGCCGGGGCGTCAGCCCCGGCACAATGCTTTAATTCAGAATTGCAGGAACCCTGCCGGGGCGCCCAGATGGCGGGCCAGCAGCTGCCGCACCGGGACGGCCGCGTCCCCCACGGCCTCCTCCGCCTGGGCGAACACCATCACCATCAGGGCGGCGTTGGGGAAGGGGCAGAACTCCCCGGGGTTACACAGGGAGATCAGGAACATACCCAGATAGGACAGGGTCAGGATCCGGACAAAGGGGTCCCGGCTCCCCTGGCGCAGCAGGGCGATGCGGTCGTGGAGCAGGCGGCCATAGGCCACGATGCCCACCAAGCCCATACTGCCCATGACCTGAGCCAGGCTGTTGTGGTAGAACACCATGCTGCCCTCCACGCCGGTGAATACGTCGGCGTTGCGGGTGCTGCACAGGCCGATGCCGAACACCGGGTGGCGCAGGAAATCGTCCGCCGCCCGGGCCAGAAACTGCAGCCGGTCGGAGTTGCTGTCCTGAATGTCCTCGCCTATGCGGCTATGTAACACGCACTCCAGCAGGGCCGGGCCCAGGGCCAGGATGCCGATGCCGGCGGCCGCCGCCAGCAGCATCAGGCAGCGCCGGCTGATGACGCCGCTACGCATCAGGTACACGCAGCACAGGGTCAGGAGAATGCCGCCGAACAGCAGGGCGCTGCGGCTGCCCGTCAGGGCCAGGGCCAGGGCCAGCACGGCGGCGGTGGCCAGGTGACTCCGGTGCCGCAGGCTCAGGTAAAAGGGCATGGGCAGGGTCGTCAGCAGCACAGAGGTGGCAAAATTGCGGTAAGACAGATACGGCACGCCGCCGATATGCCCGCTGGCCGCCCAGGCCTTGCCATAGGCCAGCAGCACCGCCAGGGCCATGCACAGGCCCAGGGCGCAGAAAATCTCCGCGAACCGGCGGTGCAGGTCATAGGACCGCTTCTCCGTCAGGTGGGAGCGGAACAGCACATACAGCACCAGCATCCCCACGCCCAGGCCCAGGGTATAGTACAGGGACAGGGGCTCCATGGCCTGCTTGCGGGATACCACGTCGCAGCCCCCCAGCAGGGCGGCGATGGACACCAGCGCCAGGCCCAGGCCGCTGCGGCCGATCCGCAGGGTCACCGGCCAGACGGCAAAGTGCCACAGAAGGGCCAGCACCAGCAGCGGCACCAGCGCCGCGCAGGGCAGGAAATCCGACAGCTGGCCATAGCACTGGGTGGACATGAGAAAGGCCATGAAAAACGGGCAAACCGGGGCCAGCAGGTCCGGGCAGGCGGCCAGCAGCCAGATGACGATGCACCCCAGGGCCGCTGCGCCGTAGACCGGCTCGCCGGCGGCCATGAACGCCGCAGACATGGTCAGCAGAACGGGAAAATACGCCCGGCTCATCCAAAAGCGCTGGGCGGCCCGGCTGAGCCGGGAAAAAAGTGTATACAAAGTCCGGCGCATCCGGGCCCACAGGCCCGTCGCCAGATCAAGAGACGGCATCCACATAGCACACTGCGCTCCTTTACCGCAGAAACTACCTTTTTAGATACTTGGAAAATCTTTTTTCATCATCCTGGCCCGGCGCATCCCTTCCTGTCAGGTGCGGGGCCGAAAATCCTATTCTCAGGACATTATATCATAAAAAGTTTGAAGGTTTTGTAAACTTTTGAGCCGTTTCGCCGCAGACAGCGGCCTGACGCCCCAGTATCGTGTACTTTATCACGTTCAGAGCCGTCTGTCAAGCTGTAAACCCCGCATTTCCACGCGGCTCCCCTGCCCCGGTCCAAGGGGGAGCCGGGACAGGCCAAGAGCGGCGCTGCCACGCAGCGCCGCTCTTGCGTTTGATTCGCTTACAGGTGCAGAAGCTCCTTGTAATAGGGCCACAGGCCGGTTTTCTCCGGGCAGAAGGGGGCCAGCTGGCACAGGTCCGTGCCGGGGAAGTCGTTGCCCTCGATGATGGCAGGGCCATCGGGGCCGATGGCCATATCCCAGCCCACATGGCCCACCTCCGGAATTTCCAGGGCGGCCTGGCAGGCCAGGGCCTTGGCCTCCTCGATCATGGGCAGCTGATAGCCCACCAGGGGGATGCCGGTGTCGGGGTGCTTGTCAAAGACGTTGAAATAGTCATCGGTGGCGGGGGAGCAGATCTTGCCGGTGTCGATATCCACCCGGCAGAGGATGCCGCCCTGGCCGGAGTTGTCGCACACGCCGCCGCCCCGGCCCATTTTCAGGGTGATGTAGGCGATGTGCACCTGGCCGTCCACCAGGTCGGTGCAGATGCGCATGGTGTTCACGGACTGGGGATGCAGGCGCGCCATGTCGGGATGCTGGGCCTGGACATGCTCCAGCACCACCAGCTTCTTCTCCCGGATATAGTCCAGCATGGCCGCCGGGGATTCAAAATCCTTCACATACAGCTTCTCCACGCCGTTGCCGCAGGAGCCGTGGTTGATCTTGGCGAAGATGGCCTCCTGCCCCTCCAGGAATTGGGCCATCTGCTCCGGAGTGGCGGTCTCGCCGTTGAGGGTGGGGCGGCGGAGATACTTGGCGAAGCGGACGTTAAAGAGCAGCTTGTCGTCAAAATCGTCGTCGTGGGCCATGTCGTTCATGATGTTGCTGACCTTCTTGTTGCGGACCCGGGTGAGGTAGGTGTCCCGCTGTGCGCCGGTCATGTCGTAAAAGCCGAACATGGTGTAATCATAGTACCCCGCGCCGTAGCGCACGGCGCACCAGAGCATATCGAAGAAGGTGCGGACCTTGTTCTGGCCGCACTTCTGGTGCACCACGTCGATCATGTGGTTCATTTTCTTGAAGCGGACGCCGGTGAGGACCCGGGCCACATATCCGATCATCGCCATGGTAAAAAAACCTCCCGTTTCTCGTTTTGTCTCCTATCATACCACGCGGGAGACAAAAAATCCAATGTTTTGTGGTTATGCCTGGCAAAAGGCCGGGGCATCAGGAGCCGCCGGTCCGGGCCGGGGCGGGGATTTCGTCGTAAAACACGTCCAGGATCAGGTCGTACAGGGCCTCCTGGTCCACCGTCAGCTCCACCCGGTTGCCGTCGCCCAGGGCGGCCTGGCCGGTGACCCGCAGCATATCGCCGGAGAAGCTCATCCCGGCGGCCTGGGTGGCCAGATACGTCAGCTTACCCAGGTCCAGGTCCGTCAGCACATAGTCGCTGACGGCGTTGTACAGCGGCAGGACGCTGGCAGGGCTGGAGGCCACCCGGGCCTTGGCCTGGCCGATCAGGGCCAGCATATACTGCTTCTGGCGCTGCATGCGGTCCTCGTTGCCGGTGGCGTCGCCCCGGCGGCACTGGATGTACATGCGGGCCTGCTGGCCGGTCAGGGTCACGTTCTGCCCGGGGTACATATTCCAGCCCCCGGGAACGTTGGTGAAGGGATAGTCGTCCAGCACGTTGACGGTGACGCCGCCCACGGCGTCGTTGAGCCGCCCGATGCCGCCCATGTAAAAGGCGGCGCAGCCGTCGAACTGCAGGCCGTAAAACAGCTGGGACACCGCCTCCCGGCACAGGCGGCAGCTCTCATACAGGCCGTCGCCGTTGGAGAAGGACAGGGCCAGCTGGGTGTGGGCCACGCCGGAAATTTCGCCGGTGTCATCCGGCACGCCGATGTCGCACATGGTGTCCCGGGACACGGAGATCAGGGTCATTTTGTTGGCGTCGGTGTCCAGAGCCGCCACCAGGATCACGTCCGCCTGGTTGTCGCTGCCGTAAGGCAGGGGGGCGGCGGGCTTGTTGTCCGAGTCCACGCCGATGAGCAGCAGGTTCACCATGTGCTCCTTATAACGGTAATATTTTCCGTCGTGCAGGACGGTGTAGCTGTCCAGCTGCTCCGTGCCGCCGGGGGTGACGGTGGGGGCCGAGCCTCCGTTCCGCAGACTGCTGCGCCCGTGGAGCCAGATGCCCGCCACAATGGCGCACAGCACCGCCGTCACCGCCATGAGGATGATGAAAATCAGCAGCGGCGTGGACAGACGCTTTTTCTTCTGCTGCACCGGGGCTTCCTGTTTTTTCTGTTCCATAGGGGGCTCCTTATTTGATAACATCATAGGTCTCCGTCAGCACCCCCTGGACCAGGAAGCGCTGCATACGGTTCTGCCGGTAGCAGGTGGACAGGGTCAGCACCTTGTCCCCGGCCTGGGGAAACAGCTCCCGGCGGTAGTTGGCGTTGATGGCCTCCCCCAGGGAGGCGAAGTAGTCGGCGAACTGCTGGGGGTCCGTGAAGTCGTGGCACAGCAGCAGATGCTCGCTGGAGTGGGGATAGGCGGCGAAGATGGTGTATTCATACACCTTGTCCGGGGTATAGATCAGGATCTTCTGATTCCGGTCGAAAAACGCCGCGTCGGCGAAGTTGTTCACCTGGGCAAACATGGTCTGGGACTGGCGGTTGTGGCCGTACAGCACCGTCACCGGGTCCTGGAAGGTGGTGGTGTTGTACCGCTGGGAGAAGATGCTGCCGCCGGAGTAATAGGTCTTGTCCACGCCGTGGTCGTTGTAAAACAGGTCGTCGTCGGCGCTCTGCACCACGGCGTAGTTGATGTTGGTGCCGGGGACCTCGATCCAGGCGTAAATCTCCGGATTGATGTCGTGGAGGCTGTCGAAGTCCACGTCGATGGTCATATATTGGCCGTCGTCGGCGGGGTCCCGGGGCTTCACCACCACGCCGGAGGTAAAGCTCTCCCCCAGCTTATCGCTGAGGGACTTGCCCCGGACGTACTGAACGATAAACAGGATGCAGAAAATACACACGATCACCGCAATAACGGCCACCACCGTCAGCAGGATGCGCACAGGACGCTTCATAGGACATTTCTCCTTTGTTCAGAACGGGAAAAAGGCCCCATAAACGGCTCAGCATTTATGGGGCTCCTCGTTATTGGATGGACTTCGTTATGCCCGGGTATGGGCCTTTTTGGTGCAGACGTAAGCCACACCGCCGCTGACGGCAATGGCCATCACCACGCTGCCGATGCCCAGGTCGTAGCCGGTCTGGGGGGAGGTGGGGGTGGTGCCCGGCTCGTCGTCGTGCTTGGGGCTGGGAACGTAGCCGCCGTCGGCAAAGGCCGTGACGGAGAGCATACAGCCCAGCATCACAATAACCGTCAGAACAGCAAGAATCTTTTTCATGGTAACATAACCCTCCTTTACCCTGCTTAGTAACAACCATTATAATGTCCGCTTACGGAAAAAGCAAGTACTTTTTTGCCGGATCTGGAAAATAGTCCATTCATCGGCAATCGTGGGGCGGTTACACGCCGGTCAGGTCAAAGGCCGGGGTGTATTCCTCCCGGGCGGAGGTGCGCTCCTGGGTGAAGCCGTCCCGGATTCCGCAGTTTTCCATATACCGCACCGCCGCCCGATACTCCGCCCGGGTGACGTGCCGGGCCAGGGGGCCTGCGGCCCCGGGCTGGGGGGTATACTGGCTCATCAGGGAAAACAGCACCTCCCCGGGGCGGAAGGTCTCCGCCACCCAGTCGATGACCCGGCGGGTATTTTCCAGCTGTCCCGGCAGCACCAGGTGCCGGATCAGCACCCCCCGGACCAGGAGGCCCTCCCGTATTTCCCAGGGCCCCACCTGGCGGAACATCTCCCGGATGGCGGCCCGGGCCGCGGCGGGATAGTCCCCTGCGCCGGACAGCTGCCGGGCAGGCTCCTCCAGGGCGTACTTCATGTCCGGCAGATACACCTGGACCTTCCCCTCCAGCAGACGCAGGGTCTCCACCCGCTCATAGCCGCCGGTGTTGCACACCACCGGCACCGGCAGCGCCGGCTCCAGGGCCCGGGCCACCCAGGGGGCGAAGTGCCCCGGGGTCACCAGGTTGATGTTGTGGGCCCCCTGGCGGATCAGCTCCCGGAATATCTCCCCCAGGCGCTCCACCGTCACGGGCTTTCCCACGCCTTCGGCGGAAATTTCGTGATTCTGGCAGAACACGCAGCCCAGGGTGCAGCCGGAGAAGAACACCGTGCCGCTGCCTCGGGTGCCGCTGATCACCGGCTCCTCCCACATATGAAGCCCCGCCCGGGCCACCACCGGCCCCGCCGGCATCCGGCAGAAGCCCTCCCCTCTGGTCTCCGTGCGCTCCGCGCCGCACATACGGGGGCAAAGCGTGCACCTCATGTCCGGCGGATGTGGAAGTCCGGCCCCAGGTCCCCGGCCATCCAGTGGCGGCGGCACAGGCTGGTATACCGGTCGTTGGCTCCCAGCACCACCTGCTCGCCCTCCTTCACCACCCGGCCCCGGCTGTCGAACCGGGCGTTGAAGGCGGCCTTCTTGCCGCACCAGCAGATGGTCTTGACCTCCTCCAGCTTGTCGGCCATGGCCAGCAGATAATAGCTGCCCTCGAACAGCTGGCCCCGGAAGTCCACCTTCAGCCCGTAGCACAGCACCGGGATGCCGCAGTCGTCCACCAGATGCACCAGGTAAAACACCTCGTCCTTGGTGAGGAACTGGGCCTCGTCGATGATGATGCAGGCGTATTTCTGCAATTCCTCGTCGGCCATGGCCCGCATTTCGTCAAAATAGATGCAGGGGTGGGTCAGGCCGATGCGGGATGAGACCATGTGGTCCCCGTCCCGGGTGTCCAGCCGGGGCTTCACCATCAGGGTCTCCTGGCCCCGCTCCTCATAGTTGAACCGCGCCATCAGGGCGTTGGCGGTCTTGCTGGAGCCCATGGCCCCGAATTTGAAATAAAGCTGCGCCATCGTCAGTCTCCTTCTGCGGGCAGGGCCCGCGTGAATTGGTCAAAGGCGGAGGGGATCGCCAGCCGCTGCCGCCGGGCCCCGTCGGCCCAGAGCCAGTCCGCCGGGCCCCGGCCCTCCACCTGCACCAGGTAGCCGGTCATCTCCCAGCGGATGTGGGTGAAAATATGCCGGGCGTCCAGCTGCCGCAGCCAGGCCCGGGGCGTCAGCCCCCACTGCCGCAGCTGCCGGGCCGCCTGCTCCTCCGTCAGCCGGCCGGGCACATGGGGATATTCCCACAGGCCCGCCAGCAGTCCCGTGTCCGGCCGCTGCCGCAGGGCCGTACCCTCCGGTCCCAGCAGCAGGAACACCGTCTTTTCCTCCAGGCGTTTTTCCTTTTTGGGGGCCCGCACCGGCAGCTCCCGCTGCCGTCCCTGCTCCCGGGCGGCGCAGAAGTCCGCCGCCGGGCAGGTATTGCACAGGGGCGCGCCGCCGGGCAGGCAGATCCCGGCCCCCAGGTCCATCAGCGCCTGGTTGAAGGCCCCCGGCTCCTGCCGGGGCATGACGGCCTCCATCCGGCGGCGGAACTGCCGCCGGTTTCTGGGGTCCAGAATGTCCAGCTCACAGCCGCCCACCCGGGCGGCCACCCGCAGCACATTGCCGTCCACCGCCGGGACAGGCTCCCCGAAGGCGATGGACAGGATGGCCCCGGCGGTGTAGTCCCCCACCCCCGGCAGCGCCATCAGCTCCTGATACGTCCGGGGGAACGCCCCGCCGTATTCCTCCGCAATCACCTGGGCCGCCCGGCGCAGGTTCCTGGCCCGGCTGTAGTATCCCAATCCGGCCCACAGCCGCATCAGCTCCCCCTCGTCGCAGGCGGCCAGGTCCTCCACCGTGGGATAGGCCGCCATGAACCGCTGAAAATAGGGGATGACCGCCGCCACCCGGGTCTGCTGCAGCATGATCTCCGACACCCAGGTCCGGTAGGCGGACATCTCCTCCCGCCAGGGCAGCACCCGGCGGTTCTCCCGGTACCAGGGAAGCAGGGCCCCGGGCAGCCGGACCAGTCGATTTTCCATCTCATCCATAGGCTAAAACCTCGCGGCGTAGCCGCACCGGCGGCACAGCTCCTCCGACGGCTGCCGCCGGGAAAATCCCTCCCGGATGGCCGCCGCCCGGGGAGAGGCCAGAATTTCCTCCACCGAGCTTGTATACAGGTTCCCCAGGGCCATGCGGCCGTCGCCGTCCAGGCAGCAGGGCACCACCGTTCCGTCCCACAGCACCGCCAGCTGCTGCCTCAGGCCATGGCAGAACTCCGTGCCGCTTTCCGGGGCCTCCGGGTCCGGCCAATCAAATTTTTCCGCCTGTTCCAGGAAAATATGCTCCGCCAGCCGCCGGTTTCCCCGGCGGTCCGTGGGCAGGAGCAGCACGTCCCCGCCCAGCCGGCGGCTCAGGAAGTCCAGCACCTCGCCGTTGCGGCGGTCCCGACCCCCGATGTTCCACAGGCGCAGGGCGCACAGGGTGCCCTCCCCTGCCGCCCGGCGGCAGAAGTCCCACACCCCGGAAAGATACGCCTCCAGCCCCTCCGCCCGGTCGTTCCCCTCGAAGCTGTGCAGGGACACGCTGACCTTGTGGACCCCGGCCAACGCCCGGCCCCGCCGGGGGAGCAGCGTCCCGTTGGTGGTGATGCACACCCGGAAGTCCAGCTGCCGGGCGATGGCCAGGATCTCCTCCAGCTGCGGGTGCAGCAGCGGCTCCCCCATCACATGGAGGTACAGATACGCCGTGTGGCCCCGGAGCTTTTCCGCCAGCAGCCGGAAGTCCTCCGGCCGCATATACCCCGCCGGGCGGCGGGTCCCCGGGCAGAAGGAGCAGGCCAGGTTGCACACGTTGGTGATCTCCACATAGGCCCGGTTGCACATGCCGCCGTCCCCCTTTCAAAGCGCTTGAAATGTTATTTTACCACATCTGACGCGGTTTTGAAAGCACCGGGGGCGAAATGTTCAAAAAAAGGTAATGACTTTTCCCCTGCGATGGAGTACAATAGACCCACCTGAATCGTATTGGAGGAATTTCCCCTTGAAAAAGATCTATGACGCGGTGGACCGTTTCTGCGCCCGGCACCCCCGCTTTGGCATCCCGGACCTGATGCGCTGGATCGTCATTGGCAACGTGGCGGTGTACGTTCTGATGCTGCTGACCATGCGCGCCGACGCCAACGCCCTGTCCTTCCTGTATCTGGACGGCGGCAAGGTCCTTCGGGGCGAGATATGGCGCATCATCACCTTCATCTTCGTCCCCGCCAGCAGCAGTCCCTTCTGGCTGGCCATCAGTCTGTACTTCTACTACTGGATCGGCACCTCCCTGGAGCGCCAGTGGGGCACCGCCCGCTTCAACCTCTACTACTGGAGCGGCGTCCTGCTGACGGCCATCGTCACCATCGTGGCCTCCGCCATTTCCGGCACAGGCTATCCCGTGGGCGGCACGGAGTATGTGAACCTGTCCATGTTCCTGGCCTTTGCCTTCCTGTTCCCGGACACCCGGCTGCTGCTGTTCTTCTTCATCCCGGTGAAGATCAAGTGGCTGGCGTGGCTGGATATCGCGGTGTTCGTCATCGGCATCATCCAGTCCCTGCTGGTCGGCAGCTGGCTGGGGGCCATTCTGCCGGTGGTGGCGCTGCTGAACTTCCTGGTGTTCATCTGGCCCGCTATTGACGCCTTTGCCCGGCGGCAGAAATATCGCCATAACCCCCAGACGGTGAACTTCAAAAAGGCCGTCCGCCAACAGCAGCAGCAGCAGCGGGGCTATCACCACAAGTGCGCCGTCTGCGGCCGCACGGACACGGACTATCCCGACCTGCAGTTCCGCTATTGCAGCAAGTGCGCCGGGTACCGCTGCTTCTGCCAGGATCATATTTTCTCTCACGTTCATTTCACCGAGGAGGACCAGTAAAACTGGCCCGGGAAAGGATGATGCGTCCACCGTGTTGTTTCATAAGCTGCGGGGCCAGATGTCCGAGTCCATGCTGACGGCGGCGTTTGTGGTCCTGTCCGGCGGCCTGCAGGATGCCTACACCTACCTGTGCCGGGGGCAGGTGTTCGCCAACGCCCAGACCGGCAACATCGTGCTGTTCAGCGCGTATCTGTTCGAGGGGGCCTGGGACCACTGCCTGCGGTACCTGATCCCGGTGCTGTCCTTTATGGCGGGCACTTTTGCCGCCGAATGCATCCACCGCCGCTTCAAGCACATGGAAAAGGTCCACTGGCGGCAGCTGATCGTCCTGGCGGAGATGGCCGTTCTGTTTGCGGTGGGGTTCATGCCCCAGCCGCTGAACACCCTGGCCAACGCCCTGGTGTCCTTCTCCTGCGCCATGCAGCTGCAGACCTTCCGCAAGGTCCGGGGCCACGCCTATGCCAGCACCATGTGCATCGGCAACATGCGCAGCGGCACCGAGGCCCTGTGCGCCTATTTCCACACCAGGGAGCCGGAGGCCCTGCGCAATGCCATGACCTATTTCGGCGTCATCGGCCTGTTCGCCGCCGGGGCCGGGCTGGGCGCGCTGGTAACGCGGCTGCTGGGCATCCGGGGGATCTGGGCCTCGTGCCTGCTGCTGACGGTGGGCTTTCTCACCATGTGCATCCCCACGGACCGGAAAGCAAAATAAACAGAACCGGAGTGCCGCGGCACTCCGGTTCTGTTATTTCTCAGCTCTCGATGATCTTCTCCGGCTGCTTCAGGTCCCGGTCGATCTGCTTGCGGTAGCGGTCCTCCTCGCTGAACACGCAGCCGCAGTATTTCTGCATATAAAATCCCCGCTCCCGGGCCTCCTGCTGGCCCGCCCGGAACCCGGGCCGGAAATCCCGGTACAGAAACGCCACGCCGTAGGCTTCGGCCGCCTCCGCCGCCGTCTGCCGCAGCAGCTCATGGTTCTGGTAGGGGCTGACGAACAGGGTGCTGGTGAAGCTGCCGTACCCGTGCTCCGCCGCGTAGCGGGCGGTCTCCCACAGGCGGATGTGATAGCAGCGGCCGCACCGGTGGTCGATGTCGCCGCACACCGCCCGGCAGAAGTCCCGCAGGCCATAGTCCTCCCGGACGATGAGCTTCATGCCGATGGCGGGGGCATAGGCCATCAGCGTGTCCCGCCGGGCCTTGTACTCCTGATAGGGGTGGATGTTGGGGTTGTACCAGAAGCTCACCGGTTCGATGCCCTCCTCCCGCAGCTGCCGGATGCAGGACACGGAGCACGGTGCGCAGCAGGTGTGCATCAATGTTTCCATGGCTTACTCCTTACGCTTTTTCAGCATCCTCCGCAGCTTCTCCAGAGGCCGGGGCAAGGGGGCGGCGGACAGGAAGCGGTTGCGCACCTGCTGGAAGGGCTGCTGGGCAAAGGCGGCGAAAAAGTCCTCCCGCTGGACAGAGGGGGCCGTGGGGGCCGCCAGCGCCCCGTTGCAGGCCACCGCCTGCTCCAGCGTCAGCTTCTCCCACTTCAGGGGCAGGGTGTCGAAATAGTGGGCGCCCTTGGCGCTGTTCACCAGCAGCAGAGAGATGCTGTACCGGGGCACCTCCGGGTGAAAGTCCCGGGGCGGCTGATACATACCCAGGGTCAGGTCCGCCGGGCGGTCGGTGCTGGCATAGGGGCACCGGTGGCACACCGGCCGCAGAAACAGCCGCTGCCGCAGGCCCCGGCCGAAGTCGGACTTGCCGAAGGGGGCGTCATACTGGGCCCCGCCGTCGAAGCGCACATGGAACCGCCGCTCCTTTTCCCCCGGCAGCTTGCCACAGAAGCTCACGGCCACCGGCGGCTGCCGCTTGATATAGGCCATGGACCGCACCAGCTGGCTCCACACCCCCGGGGACGACACCCCGCTGCACACCACGTCGCAGGTCAGCAGCCGCTCCGGGTGCTCCCCCAGGAAGTGGTAAAGTCCGTCCACCTGACAGGGGGTGCCGGAAAACAGCACCCGCCGCCCCTGGTCCAGATAGTGCCGCACCCGGCGGAAGCTGTCGCCCAGGTCGCTCTGCACCGGCTTTGCCCCCCGGATCCGGGACAGCTCCGCCTTGTCCTTCACGGCGATGTGCCGCACCTGCAGCTCCTCATCCAGGGCCGCGCCGAACACCACGCCGCCCTCGTCCAGGATGTACTCCGCCAGCAGGGAGAACACCCCGCCTGCGGTGGAGGCCTGCCGCACGGCGGCGTCCGGGTTCCAGGCGGCGAACACCGCCGGTTCCGGCCTGGGCTCCCGCTGCTTGCGCACCGGGCAGATATGGGCGCAGTGGCCGCACTGGATGCAGGCGTCGGTGACGGTGGGATACAGGAAGCCCTCCCGGTCCGGCAGCATATGAATGGCCCCCTTGGGGCAGCCGCTGGCGCAGGCGCCGCAGCCGGTGCAGCTGCCGCGCTCCGGCAGCGGGGAAGCGGGATGATCCGTCACGTCCTCATCTCCTTTTCACTCTTTTTGGCCATTTTACCACATAGGGCAGGAAAAGACAAGAGGCGCGCTGCCGCCGGGGCAGGTGCAGAACCGCCAAAATATGGCAGTGCCGACAGGAGCGCCCCCGTTGACGGCGGTAAAAATGTTATAAAGGATGGTGCGCACGATATCGAAAATCGTTTTTTTGATTGACAATTGCGCATAAATATAGTAACATAACTGTACAGAGAACCACAGCTGCAGCAGACGGAAATTCGCTGGAAAGGTGAGGGAATCCATCATAAAAAGCATCATCTGGAAAATCGAACTGGCCGCCGCAGTGCTCCTGGCGGTCTCGGCCCTGGTGTGGGGCCTGCGCCCCGGCGTGTGGAACTACGGCGGCTTTTACCGCATGACCGCCGGGGAACAGAGCAGGACCTATACCCGCCCGGGCTGCTCCACGGTGGAGGTGACGGAGGACAACCGCCTGCGCATTCACTCCCCCACGGGGCAGACGGCGGAGTTTACCCTGTCCCTGGCGGAAAACGGCTCCTATCGGGCGGCGGAAATGGCCATGGACGGTGTGGTCCGCAACGTCACCTACAACACCGCCACCGGAACGTTCATGACAGCGGGTGACAGCTGGTCCATCAGCACCCTGGTGCAGGAGAAGGCCGGGTTCAGCCCGGGCCTGACCGATAACGCGCTGTACAGCATGGCCATGGGCAATCATCAGACCCGCATTGCCGGGCGGTCCGGGGAATTTCTCACGGCGGGGCTGTTCCTGCTGCTGGGCCTGGTGCTCCCCCTGCTGCTGAAGCCCGCCATCGCCCTGGACAAATTCCTGCTGGGCTTTTTCTATGACAACTCGGAAAAGCTCCAGGCCACGGACCTGGCCCGGGGCATCATGCTCCTGCTGGGGCTGGTCGTATCTGTCATCGGCGCCATCTGGTGGTGCATCCTTTTGTTCGGATAAAAATCGGGGCGGACGTCAGCGTCCGCCCTTTTTGCGGGCCGCCGGGGACGTCGGCCCCTACGAAGCGCCTATTGATAGAACACCCGTGGGGCGGGGTCCATGTCTGCCCACCGTCGTGCCAGCCGACAGGCAGGCATTGTCATGCCCGCCAGCCGGGGCACTTCCTCGAAATCGCCTTGCTTCTTCCGCCGCTGGCGGCGCTTCGGCGATTTCCCCGCCGTCAGCTGCCGATAATCTTCTTGATATGTCATTCCGAGGAGACCCATCGGGCCGACGTGGGAATCCGTTTTCCCTGGGCCTGTCGAACGCATAAGGAACGGATTGCCACGTCGCTTCGCTCCTCGCAATGACACCGCAAGAATTACCCCCTGATAACGCGGCCCGCTGAGGGCAGCGGGCCCTACGGACTTGGCTCTCCCTCTGGGAGAGCTGTCACCGAAGGTGACTGAGAGGGCCTGTGGGGGCGGACGCCGGCGTCCGCCCTTTTCTGCGCCTGCCAAAATCTCCGTCTTGCCCCGGGGGGCGGGGTGTGGTACAATGGCCTTACTTTATAGTGAAGGAGCGTGCCGGTATGATGCACCTGGAAGCGGACGTATTCCGGAAATTCGACAAGCAGTGGGCCCTGGTCACGGCGGGGACCCCGGAGCATTACAACACCATGACCATCAGCTGGGGCAGCCTGGGCACCCTGTGGAGACGGCCGGTGGCCACCGTGTATGTGAAAAAGAACCGCTATACCTTTGAATTCATGGAGCAAAGCGACTATTTCACCGTCAGCTTTTACCCCCAGGAGCAGCGCCGGGCCCTGTCCCTGCTGGGCAGCACCTCCGGCCGGGACGGCGACAAGGTGGCGGCGGCGGGCCTGACGCCGGAGTTCCTGCCCCAGGGCATCACCTTCCGCCAGGCGGAGACCACCCTGGTCTGCCGCAAGATCTATTGCCAGGACTTCGCCCTGGACCAGATTCCCCAGGATGTTCAGGACCTCTTTTACCGGGACGAGCCGGTCCACCGGATGTACATCGGCGAGGTGGTGGACATCATCGGGAATGAAAGCCTTGCCAATCGCCCCTGAGTGTGCTATACTCAGGGCATAGCATACGGAAACTCATATAGCCTTGCGGATATGGTGCAAGGCGTTTCTACGGGGCCGCCCACGGCCCTGCTATGGGTGCTCTGCCGGTGGACCGGCGGGGCGCCCATCTATTTTTTCCTGAAGGAGCGATGCGGTATGACACAGGTTTTACGCGGCAACATCATCCAGGCCCCCCGGCTGGGGGAGCTGGACATCCGGGAGCACGGCTATCTGGTGCTGGAGGACGGCGTGGTGCAGGGGGTCTATGACGCGCTGCCCCAGGCCCTGGCCTCCGCCCCCATAACGGACTACGGCGACCGGCTCATCATGCAGTCCTTTGTGGATATGCACCTCCACGCGCCCCAGTATCCCATGCTGGGCATGGGCATGGACCTGCCCCTGCTGGACTGGCTGAATACCTACACCTTCCGCACCGAGGCCCGGTTCGCAGACCCGGACTTTGCCCGCCGGACCTATCGCCGCCTGGCCTCCGACCTGATCACCAACGGCACCACCCGGGTGTGCATGTTCTCCTCCCTGCACACCGAGGCCACCTGGATCCTCATGGAGGAACTGGAGCGGGCCGGGGTCACGGGCTATGTGGGCAAGGTGAACATGGACCGCAACGCCCTGCCCGGCATTCTCCAGGAGACCACAGAGGAGTCCGTCTCCGAGACCCTGCGCTGGCTGGACGGCTGCCATTTTGAGCACGTCAGGCCCATCATCACCCCGCGCTTCACCCCCAGCTGCTCCAATGAGCTGATGGCCGCCCTGGGGGAAATCGCCCGGGACCGGGGGCTGTATGTCCAGTCCCATCTGTCGGAAAACAAGGGGGAGATCGCCTGGGTGAAGGAGCTGCACCCGGACTGCGCCCAGTATTGGGAGACCTATGACAAATACGGTCTGTGGAAGGACCACACCGTCATGGCCCACTGCGTCCACTCCGACGCCCGGGAGTGCGCCGCCATCCGCCGGGCCGGGGTGGTGGTGGCCCACTGCGCCGGGTCCAACATCAACCTCTGCAGCGGCGTGTCCCCGGTGCGGGAGATGCTGCAGCAGGGCATCTGGGTGACCCTGGGGTCCGACATCGCCGGCGGGGCACAGCTCCCCATGTACAAGGTCATCACCATGAGCATCCGGGCCTCCAAGATCAAGCGCATCGAAACCGACTGGTCCGAGGACTTCCTGACGGTGCCGGAGGGGTACTATCTGGGCACCACCGCCGGGCACCGGTATTTCGGCGGCGGCGAGGGCTTCGCCGTGGGCCAGCCCCTCCACGCCATCGTGGTGGACGACGGGGACTTCCCGGAGTCCGTCCGCCCCCTGACGGTCCGGGAGCGCTTCGAGCGGTCCCTCTATATGCTCCACCGCCACAACATCACCGCCGTCTGGTCCCATGGCCGCCAGGTGAAGTGAATATCACTGTCAAAAAAGGGCAAAGCCCTTTTTGGGGACAAGCACAAAACCCTCCGGCCAGGCCGGAGGGTTTTTTATGAAATCATGACGCAAGCCGGTTCCGGAAATAGGGAATTTTCGGCAGCTGCTTCACCAGCAGCACCCCCAGCACCAGGCAGGCGACGGCCTCCCCCAGGCCCACGGTCAGGGCGTTGAGCCCATAGGCCGGCCAGAAGGCGGCGGAAGTGCCTGCCGTCTCATAGGCCAGCACGGCCCCCACCAGCACCATGTTGCACACCACCGGCGGCAGGGCCGCAGTCCAGGGACTGCGGCACCGGGCGGTCAGCAGGGCGGCGATCAGGGTGGACAGTGATCCCACCACGATGTCCAGGGCCCCATAGGGGCTGAACAGGTTGGCGATCAGGCACCCCACCCCCAGGCCCCAGGCGGTTTCCGGGAACAGGAACGGCAGCAGGCACAGCGCCTCGGAGAAGCGCACCTAGATGGGGCCGAAGGTCAGGCCGAACACCGCCCCCAGCAGGGACAGTGCGGCGTAGGCGGCCGCCGTCATGGCGGCCAGGGTCAGCTTTTGCGTGTTTTTGTGTTTCATGTGGTACCTCCCATGTTTTGTTTAGAGAACGGCCCCGCCGGGCCGAACGAACGCCTTGCGGCGCTTGGACAGGTCGGGTCCCTGTCGCCGGAGAGTATACCACATATCGTTGAAAATGGGAAGAGGGAAAGTATTTATGCCGCCGGGACGATGACCCGCAGGGCGCCGGTGATCAGGCCCTGGCTGTCGGTAAGGGCGATGTTGGCGTCACCCCGGTCATAGCACTGGGCCAGCACCAGCAGGCTCCCCTGGGGCATCTGGGCCGCCGAGCCGTCGGGGTTCAGGCAGGGTACGCCTCCGTCTGCCGCCACGGCGGCCTCATACTCCGAGGCATGATAGGTCAGCTGATAGTACAGGGGCTGGCCGGTTTTCTGGCTGGTCCACAGGTCCGCGCTGTCCACGGCCTTCACGGTCTCGACAAACCGCTGCACCGACAGCATGGCCGCCACGGTTTCCGAATCCATAGGCAGGGGCCGGTGCTGGTCCTGGGCGGTGACGGTGAAGCCGCTGCCGCTGCGCTGGACGGATACATGTACATCGGCCCAACTGTTCAGAGAATACGTCTCCTCCTGGAGGGACCAGACCGTCATCTCCAGGGAGGTCAGGCTGCCGGTCTCGGAGTACCGGGCCCGGAGGGTCCGCAGGGCCATGCGGTTGTCGATGGCCCCCACGGCGGCATAGATCTGGTCCAGTAGGGCGTCATAGTCCGTGGGCCGCTGCTCCCGGGGGATGGCCACCCGGGTGCACTCGGACAGGTCCAGGGCCACCCGATAGCACTTCTCCGTGTCGGTGGCCAGAGGGCAGTACACCGCCCCGTCGTCGATAAACCCGATGGAAAGCCCCGACAGGCCCGGCTCCGTGAGGGTCTGGCGCTGGGTGGGGTCCTTCAGGTCCACGGCCACCATGCTGCCGCCATGGACATAGTACAGCTTCCCGGCGATGATGGTCAGGGGCTGGGGATAGCTGCCCATCTCCGCCACCACCTCCTCCGTGCCGTCGTCGTGGCGATAGCTGACGGAATAGGTGGCGCCGTCGTCGGACAGAAAGAAGTTGTCCACGTTCCACTGCTCCTTCTTCCCGCAGCCGGGCAGCAGGGTCGCCAGCAGCATCAGGGCCAGTAGCCCCGCAGTCAGTCGCTTCATGTCAGTCCACCTTTCCCCGGGCCCGGAGGACGTCGGCGGCGGTGATGGTCATCAGGTCCTCCCGGGTGATCTTTTCCATGGCGGCCAGGCGGTTGTTCTGGGCCACCAGAACGTGCTCAAACAGGTTGCGGACGCCCCGGGCGTTGCCGAAGCTGTCGTCCGCCGATTCCTCGGCGATATAGTCCCGGATCAGGGGCCGGGCCTCCTCCGTCAGCTGATAGCAGCCCTTTTTGCACTGCATTCGGAAGATCTCCACCATCTCGTCGGTGGTATAGTCGTCAAACAGCAGGAAGCGGTTGAACCGGGATTCCAGGCCGGGGTTGGAGTGGATAAACCGGTCCATCAGGTCCGTGTACCCCGCCACGATCACCACCAGGTCGTCCCGGTGGTCCTCCATGGCCTTGAGGATGGTGTCGATGGCCTCCTGGCCGAAGTCGTTTTCCGACCGGCCGTTCAGGGCATAGGCCTCGTCGATGAACAGCACGCCGCCCATGGCCTTTTCGATGACCTTCTGGGTCTTGATGGCCGTCTGGCCCACATAGCCCGCCACCAGGCCGCTGCGGTCCACCTCCACCAGCTGGCCCCGGGACAGAATGTCGAGACTGCGGTAGATCCGGGCCATCATCCGGGCCATCATGGTCTTGCCGGTGCCGGGGTTGCCGGTGAACACCAGGTGCAGGGACATATCCGTGGTGGGCAGGTCGTGCTGCCGCCGCAGCTGGTATACGGAGGCCATGTTGATCAGGTTATGGACCTCCTCCTTGACGGTTTGCAGACCGATGTAGCCGTCCAGCTCCGCCAGCAGGTCCTTCATGTCCTCCTTGGGCAGAGGCTCCGGGGCCTCCGACGGCTGCTCCGGGCCGCCGGACTTCTTCTCCGGGGCCTTGTCAGGGGTCTTGGGGGCCGCCTTCTCCCCGGGCTTTTCCGCCGGGGACAGGGGCGTGCCCCAGAAATCGCTGTTGACGCTACGCAGGTTCCGCTCCGTCATGGAGCGGATCACGTCCAGCTGCTGGAGGATGATCTCGTCTTTCTTATCCATTTATCCGCTCTCCTTCAGTCTTATAACTTCACATGGCTTATGGCCCGCAGCAGCAGGGCCGACACGAAGCCCGTCAGGGCCCCGGTAAACAGGGACACCGCCAGCAGAAACGGCAGGTATCCCAGCACGGCGGTGTTGCCCAGGGTAATCAGGGCCGCCGCCATCTGGCCGATGTTGTGGCCCGCCGCGCCGCCGATGGACACGCCATATACCGACAGGCCCGGCAGACGGGACAGCGCCAGCATCACCAGCATGGCCAGCGTTCCCCCCAGCAGGGAAAACAGCAGGGCCGAAGCGTTTCCGGCAAAGAGACTGCCCAGCAGACACCGGGCCGCCAGGATGCACAGGGCCGGAAGCGGCCCCAGCTGATACAGGGCGAACACCGTGACGATGTTGGCCAGGCCCAGCTTCACCCCCGGCAGGGGGATCACCAGCGTCACGGGAAACAGGTTTTCCAGGGTGCTCAGGCCCAGGGCCAGGGCCGTCAGCACCGCGCACAGCGCCAATTGGCGGGTGGTTATCTTCATGGCGTCCCTCCTATCCCAGCACCGCGTCGGGGCCGCTGCCGCCGCCGGACAGCTGCACCACCACCTGCTCCGGCAGGCACACGATGCTCTGCCCGGCCCGGGTGATGACGCCGGTGTGGACGCAGTCCCGGCCCGGGCAGTCGCTTTCCGCCACCCGGACGCCGTTTCTGTCCAGGAGGATGGTCAGGTGGTAGTCCCCCTCCACAGTAACGGTCATCTCCTCCGTCAGCCGGTCCAGCCGGACGGTCTGCACCACCTGGCCCCGGTGGAGGATGGTGGCGGTCAGGGGGCCGGAGGACTCCAGGCCGCCATAGTACCACACCGCGGAGAGCACCGCCAGAGCCGCCACTAAGGCGGCCACCGCCCCGTCCCACCAGGTGGGCCGGAGCTTAGGGCTCGATGCACGCATACGCATAGCCGCTTCCCTCGGTTTCCGTCAGTTTATCCGCCAGGCCGGGGGTATACAGCACCTGCCCGTCCTTTGTGATGAGCACCATATCAAAGCCGCCGTTCTGCCGCCAGAAATCCTGGGCGGCCTCCTGGCCCATCACATAAAGAGCCGTGGAATAGGCGTCGGCCATGGTGCCGTTATCCGCCACAATGGTGACGGACAGCAGGTCCCCCTGCACCGGCCAGCCGGTTTTGGGGTTCAGAATGTGCTGATACACCGTGCCGTCGGGGCCGGTGAAATACCGCTGATAGCCGCCGGAGGTGACGGCGAAGGCGTCGGCCAGGGACAGCATTGCGGCATAGCCCTCCTGCTCCGGGTGCTGCACCGCCACGCTCCAGGCAGCGCCCCCGGGCTTTGCGCCCCGGGCGTACACGTTGCCCCCCAGGCTCACCAGGGCGCTGTCCACCCCGTATCGGGCGAAGATTTCCGCCAGCCGGTCGGAGGCGTAGCCCTTGGCGATGCCGCCCAGGTCCATGGCGCAGCCCTCATCCAGGGTGACGCGGGTACCCTCCAGGGTCACGTGCTCCGTCCCCACCAGGGGGAGCAGGGCGTCGATCTCCGTCTGCTGCGGTACCCGGGGGCTGTCGGTGGTGATGCCCCAAAGGGTCACAAGCGGGGCAACGGTGGGGGCAAAGGCCCCGCCGGTGGCCTGGCTCAGGGTCAGGGCGGCGGAGATCAGGTCCGCCGTCTCCTGGGACACATCGGCGCTGCCCTGGGCGTTCAGGGTATAGATTTCGCTTCCCTCCCGGGTCCGGGACAGGGCCCCGTCCAGGCGGTTCAGTTCCTGACCGCAGGCGGCCAGGGCCTCCGAGGCCTTGTCTCCGTAGGCGGCCAGGGTCATATAGGTGTCCATGGCGAACAGGCTCAGCTGTTCCGGCTCCGATTGGACGCCGCAGCCGGAAAGGCACAGCAGAAGCGCCGCCAGCACGGCGCAGCATACACGCTTCATAGCTCCCGCCTGCCTTCCAGGGCACGCATCAGCGTGGCGTCGTCGGCAAATTCCAGGTGGCCGCCCACGGGGATGCCGTAGGCCAGGCGGGTGACCTTTACCCCGAAGGGCTTCAGCAGCCGGGCCAGGTACATGGCCGTGGTCTCCCCCTCGGTGTCGGGATTGGTGGCCATGATAACCTCCTGAATGCCGCCCTGGGCCACCCGGTCCACCAGGGACTTGATCTGCAGATCATCGGGGCCCACGTGGTTCATGGGGGACAGCACCCCGTGCAGCACATGGTACCGGCCGTTATACTCCCGGCTGCGCTCGATGGCCACCACGTCCCGGGGGTCCGCCACCACGCAGATGGTGCTCTCGTCCCGCTTGGGCGAGGCGCAGATGGGGCACAGGCCCCCGCTGGTGAGGTTCTGGCACACCGGACACAGGGTCACGCTGCGCTTGGCCTCCAGAATGGCGTCGGCAAAGGCCCGGGCCTGGTCCTGGGGCAGGTTCAGCACATGAAAGGCCAGCCGCTGGGCGGACTTGGAGCCGATGCCCGGCAGCCGGGCAAACTGCTCCACCAGATTTTCAAGAGGGGCGGGGAAAAATTCCATAGTATCTTCCTTTTCAAGTGAAATCGGGCCGCATCAGCCCCGAAGCTCCCGGATGCGGGCGGGAATGTCCGCCGCCTTGTACACGGCGGACCCGGCCACCAGGACGTTTGCGCCGCTGGCCACGCAGATCTTGCAGGTACTGGGGTCCACGCCGCCGTCCACCTCCAGCTCGCAGCCGGGGTTCATGGCGTCGATGTACCGGCGGATCTCCTGCACCTTGGGCATCATGTCGGCCATGAACTTCTGGCCGCCGAAGCCCGGCTCCACCGTCATCACCAGGATCATCTCCACCCGGTCGATAAAGGGCAGCACGGCGCTGGCCGGGGTCCTGGGCTTCACCACCACGCCGGCCTTTTTGCCCTTGGCGTGGATTTTGTCGATGGCGGCCAGGATGTTCTCCTGGGTGTCGGCCTCCACATGGCAGGTGACGATGTCCGCCCCGGCGTCGCAGAAGCGCTCCACATAGCGCACCGGCTCCCGGATCATCAGGTGCACGTCCAGGGGCAGATCCGTCACCGGACGGATGCACTTCACCACCGGGATGCCGATGGAGATGTTGGGCACGAACAGGCCGTCCATCACGTCCACGTGGACGTAATCCGCGGTGGAGACAGCCTGAATGTCCCGGGCCAGATACGCAAAGTCCGCAGACAGGATAGAGGGGGAAATTTTGATCATGAGAATCGGTCCTTTCAGTCAGCAGGGTGACGGGGCGGCCTCAAACGGCATAGGATGGCTCAAGCGGCCCGGGACCGGAAGCTCTCCGGCCAGTCCGGCGCAGCCCTCCCGCCCCGCAGGAGACGCCGGCCGCCGCTTTTCAGATAGGGGGCCGGCGGTTCGCCGGCCCTCAATTGGGCAAAAGAATACACATACATTATACCAATCCCCCCGGCAGATTGCAACGAGGAAAAGGGCCGATTCCCCGGTCCCAGAGGCCTGCGGCGGAAAAAATCATGTCCATTCTGTGAATTTTGCAAAGAAAGGCTTTACGTTTGCGGCAGATTCCTGTAGAATAAGTGCGTCCTTTTCCGGAAGGACCTCATTTTTTTGCAGAACGAGGCGCTCGTATGAATTTCTTCCAAAAAATTGGCAACTCCCTGGCCCGGTTCATGTATGGGCGCAACGGCGTGGACCAGCTGGGGTTCGTGACCCTCTGGGCGGCCATTATTCTGGACGTGGTCAACCTCTTTGTCCGGAACCAGGTGGCCTACAGCATTCTGTCGGCGGCGGCCATGGTGCTGACCATTTGGATGGTGTTTCGCATGTTTTCCAAGAACCTGTCCAAGCGCCGGGCAGAGAATGCGGCTTATATGAACAAGGTGGTCTATCCCCTGCGGCAGGCCCTGTCCCGCAGCCGGGACAAGGAGCACAAGTATTTCACCTGCCCCAACTGCCGCACGGTGTGCCGGGTGCCCCGGGGCAAGGGCCGCATCGTCATCACCTGCCCCAAGTGCGGCGCGGAAATCCACGGCAAAAGCTGACAACAAGAAATAATCCACCCCCGGCGCGGAGCCTCCGTGCCGGGGATTTCTTCGGGCAAAAATACAGTTTTTCCGCAAAAACCATCGCCGTGCGGCGCTTATTACGGTATAATCTTCCCATCAGAGCCGCCATACGGCGTATGGCAGAAAGGTGCGTATATGGAAAATATCATCTGGGGCGTGCTGCTGACTCTGGTGGCCGGGCTGTTGGTCTGGCTGGGCGTCCGGCACAGGAAAAAGGCCCGGCAGCAGTATGAGGCGGATTCCCGGCGCTGCACCGCCGTGACCGCCATGACCATCGAGAGTCTGGAGGCGTCGGAGGAGGTATATTTCTTCTGAAAACACACCCCCGGCGGATTAGCTAGGTGTCCGTAAAACGGTTATAGTAGAAAAACAACTATTTTACGGCATCTGTCAGACAGGATTGGGCGAACAAAAGATACCGCAGAGGGAACAATCAACCCCCTGCGGTAATTTTTTGCTTTTTTACTTCTTACCTTTCCTATGCTTGGAACTCGCCTTGCCCCGCTGCCGTTGCATGGGATTCTTCAAATGCTTGGACTTCTTCAATACGGAAATTATCGTGACAAGTTCCTCTTTCGTACAGGAATCATAGTCAATGCCAAAGGCGGCAAGGTAAGCCCGAAGCTGCCGTTCCTCCTTGCTGCCCTCATAATTTGTGGCGCTCTGCAACTGCCTTGCCACATCCGCAGCGGCGGTTTCCTCGTCTGCCGTGGATTCGTCTTTCACATGGGCAGAGCGAATGTCATTCAGAATGGCAGTCAAATCTTCTGTTACAACAGCCTTGAAATAGTCCCCGGTCTGCACCTGTGCCAGCTCCAATGTCCGCATATACAGGTCATCGGCATCTGGGGCATATTGCCCCTGTACCTGTTTTCTCGTAACTTCCAGCATGGCGTTCAAATCGCTAATTCTGGAATCCGCTATGCGATCCACATATATCTCCGCATCCACCATCAGCCGCCGGAACTGCTTATGGCAAATCAGCTCCGACAGAAGACGGTGATTAAATTTCCCGTCTTTCAATACGGTCAATGCATCATCACTCAAATGCAGGGCGATCAGCTCTGTGTTTGAGTGTTTTTTATTCTCTGAAGCTCCCAACAGATAATCCGTTGTCACCTCATATGTTTCTGCCAATTTGAGAATGGCAAAGGGGCTGATGTCCCGCTTGTCATCCGTTTCATATAGACCCAATGCAGACTTGGAAAGCCCGGTTTCCTCTGCCAGCTTGTCCAGTGTCCAACCCTTTTCAACTCGCAAATCTTTCAGCCGTTCGGCGACGGTCAATTTGATGTTCATATCCCCATCCCTTCCTATCGGTGCTTCACCTTATTATATCATGCTTTTGTCCATAAGCGTAGATTTTTCGCTCTTTTGTCCCGCATTTCCATCCTTTTGGATATACGGGAGAGATCGTCTTTTTTCGCTAAAATCTACCTGTAAGCAATCAACCGCACCTTGAAAACTGCATGACCGTCCGAATGGGATATGCCGACAGGCGAAGTGCCGCCATGATATGAGCGCACCAATGCCGGACTACGCCGGGGTGAGATTCCCGGGCAGGAACGACATTCGGGGAGAACGGCAAAAATCAAGACAAAAACACAGGACTTTTGAAAACAGCGAAAATACGGCTTGTTTAATAGCTCTACCCATATTGGAGAGAGAACTATTAAACAGCGAACACAGTACGCCGTTCTGTGTGGATGTTCGCCCTTTTCGATATAACCATACAGAATAGCGAAATCAAAAAATCGTCTTTCGAACAGTGCATCGTGAACAACTCTTAAAATCGAAAGACGGCATACCCCCCAAACAACCGAACAGTGAAGCAGATTTGCCCGACAGCAATCTCGCTTCACCGTTTTACAAACAACAGGAGGATTTTTATTTGAAGAAAAACAGCAGAAATGAAAATTACCGCAACGAAATCAAATCCTACATCATCCGAGCCGGGATGACCATGACCGAGGTGGTGGACTACCTTTACGATGAGTACGGCTGGAGTCGAAGTGTCCCCAACCTTTCCGGTAAGCTCAAGCGCGGTTCGCTCCGCTATGGCGAGGCGGTGGAGTTGGCAGACGCGCTGGGGTATGACATTGTGTGGCAGAAGCGGAAGGATGTGAAGTAATATCAAATCTACAACTTATGGATACATCCGCGTTTCGACCAAAGAACAAAATGAGAATCGTCAGGTAATTGCCTTGCGGGAAGTCGGTGTTGCCGAGAAGAATATTTACATGGACAAGCAGTCCGGCAAAGATTTCAACCGTCCGCAATATAAAAAGCTGCTGCGGAAAATGAAAAAAGACGATCTGCTCTATATCAAGAGCATTGACCGTCTGGGGCGCAATTACGCAGAAATTTTGGAGCAGTGGCGGATGCTCACAAAGGATAAGGGCATTGACATTGTGGTGCTGGATATGCCGCTGCTGGATACCCGGCGCGGCAAAGACTTGATGGGAACCTTCCTCAGCGACATTGTGCTGCAGGTGCTTTCGTTTGTTGCCGAGAACGAGCGCACCAATATCCGTCAGCGTCAGGCATAGGGCATTGCAGCGGCGAAAGCGAAGGGAATCCGCTTCGGGCGGGTTCCCAAACCGCTGCCGGATAACTTCCACACCGTCTATCAGCGATGGAAAAGCGGCGAAATCACGGGAACCGCAGCGGCGAAAGCGTGCAAAATGCCGCTGTCAACGTTCCGTTATCGGGCGGAGATTTACGAAAAAGCCAAATTATCGTAACAGATGCGTTTTTACAGAAATGTGTACCTTTTTGCAGGTCAGTTTCTTTTGGAAAGGCATTCGTCAAAATACAAATATTTTCGTTATTTGTGAGTAGAAATTTCTCCAAGTCTGTGTTATAATCAATTTACCTGTAAAATTGTGTTTTTACAGGAAGGTACACGATTTTGCATTTGTAATCCCAGCGAGAGCTTTTATCAATTTTAAGACAGGGAGAGGAATCAATTATGGCAGCAAAATGTCCGGTGTGTGGAGCACCGATGGAAAACAACAGTTGCGGATATTGCGGATACAAAGAAGAAACCATCCCCAATTCTGCAACTGTACCGCCTCAGCCGGGGCAGCCCTTTGTTCAATCGCAGGTTATTATCAACAATCAAACCATCCCCAATCCGGGGGTAGTGCCAGGAATCAGCAAGAAAAATAAGATGGTCGCACTGTTGCTTTGCATCTTTTTAGGGGTACTTGGCGTACACAGATTTTATGTGGGTAAGATTGGTACTGGCCTCCTCTACCTGTTCACAGGCGGTTTGTTTGGAATTGGCTGGGTCATTGACATCATCTTGATTGCGGTTGGCTCCTTCAAAGATCAATTTGATTTGCCGCTGCGTCAGTAAGAGGGCGGTGATAGTATGGGACTGTTGGATGCAGTAAAGGACCAGTTTCTTGATGTAATCGAGTATGAAGATAAAAGCAACAAACTGATTGTTTCCAAATACCAGCGTGAAAGCGGAAATAATGAATTGAAACAAGGTTCCAAGGTAATCGTGCGGGAAAGCCAGAGCGCCGTTTTTCTGAAAGGCGGAAAACTTGCCGATATTCTTCCGCCCGGAACCTATTCGCTGTCCACAGATAACTTTCCGGTGCTTTCCAGCCTCAAGGCATTTCCCTACTTATTCGTTTCACCGGTAATTGCCGATGTGTACTTTGTGAGTACCAGACAGTTTATTGACAATAAGTGGGCTACCAAAAATCCGATTATGAAGCGTGATAAGGACTTTAACATGGTTCGTATCCGCTCCTTCGGGAAATTCGCTTTTCGCATCACTGATGTTCCCACCTTTATGCGGGAGATATTCGGAACAAAGGGAATTGTGATGACCTATGATATTGTCGAATATCTTTCTTCGATGGTCACAGAGGCTTTTTCGGTCGCAGTAGGCGAAAGCGAAATGTCTGTGCTTGATCTGGCCACGGAATATCGAAAACTGTCCGGCGATCTTCAGCAGCGGCTAAACGCACAGACTGCGGCAATCGGTGTGCAGTTCAGCGATATTCTCATTGAAAATATATCCCTTCCCGATGAGGTTGAAAAGCTGATTGACGAGCAATCCGGGATTGGCATGGCCAAGCAGGACATGGCATCATTTATGCAGTATCAGACTGCAAGAGCAATGCGGGATGCGTCCAAGCAGGAAGGCGGGCTGGCAGGGCTGGGGGCTAGCGTGGCTTTGGGGAATACGATGGCACAAGGGATTCAGGCAACGGTAAATCCTGCCACTTCCAAAAGTATGGTCGAGCAACTGCGGGAATTGAAAGGACTGCTGGACGAAGGCATATTGACGCAGGACGAGTTTGATGCACAAAAGAAAGCAATTTTAGAAAAACGGTCATAACCGTTGAGAAAGAGGAGAGAGAAATGGCGAAACAACCTAAAATTCGAGTGTGTAAAAATTGCAACAACCCACTTCCGGAGAAGGCGACTGTATGTCCATCATGCGGGGCCAAAAACAAAAAGCCAATCTATAAAAAATGGTGGTTCTGGCTGATTGTTGCTCTGATCATGATTGGCGCAGCCTCAAGCGGCGGTAATAAATCTGATCCTTCCGATAATCAGTCTTCTTCGGCTTCTTCTGAAATTGAAAACAATGCAACTTCGGATGGTGTTTCTTCTGGTGAGACGGAGGATGCTTCCTCGAACGAACCTTCTGAAACTGACTCCATCCCCAAAGAGTACAAATCCGCTCTGAAAAAAGCGGAATCTTATAGTGACATAATGCATATGTCAAAGGCCGCAATCTACGACCAACTCGTGTCTGAATATGGGGAACAGTTCTCTGAGGAAGCCGCACAGTATGCCATCGACAATCTGGTTGCTGACTGGAATGCAAATGCTTTGGCCAAGGCCGAGGATTACGCAAAGACCATGCAAATGTCAAAAGCGGGAATCTATGACCAGTTGATTTCTGAATATGGTGAGAAATTTGCGCCGGAAGAAGCTCAATACGCCGTGGATAATGTAGAAGCCGATTGGAAAGCAAATGCACTTGCAAAGGCGGAGAGCTATCAGGAAATGATGAGTATGTCTCCCAGTGCAATCTATGATCAGCTGGTTTCTGAGTATGGCGAAAAATTCACTGCGGAAGAAGCGCAGTATGCTATTGATAACCTGAGTTGACAAATATCCCTTGGTAACAAGGGCGCACTTCTATACATGGACAAGCCCTGTATGTGCGTCCTGCGGAGCAGACAGCCCGGACACCTGAATGTCCGGGCTGTTTTGCGTCACTTCGTTCCGACAAGGGGCTGCACCCCTTGCGACGCTTGCGCGTCTATCCCTGCCCACTTTGCGGCGGAAATAATCTGCTGACGCAGACAATTCCCGCCGCAAAGTCTGAAAATCCCATATCTCTAACCAGACCGTCTACCGACAATGTAGGCGATCTTTTTCTGTCTATCTATCTTATAAAATCGAAGGAGGTTAACCATGCCAAAACAGAAAACCCTTGCTGAGCTGAATGCCGAGAAAGGAAAAATTGAGCAGCAGCTTGTAGAGGAGCGGCACAAAATCCAGCGCCTTGAAAACCGCGCTACCTATTACGAAAAGGGAAATCGGCGCAAGCGGGCGCACCACCTTATCACCCGTGGTGCAGCCATCGAGAGCGTTGCACCGCTGGCAAAAGCTCTGACCGAAACCGAGTTCTATGCCTTTGCCGAAAAGGTTTTTGACCTGTCGAAGGTCAAGGGCTTGCTGACAGAAGCCGTCAACGAACACAACCATGCTGAACAGAAAGAGAGGTGTTGACCATCGCACTATATCATTTTCATGTGACCCAAATCAAACGCAGTGCAGGACAGTCCGCTATCGCTTCTGCCGCCTATCGCTCCGGCGAAAAGCTGCACAGCGAATATTACGGTGAGGACAACGACTACATCCGCAAAGGCGGCGTGATCTGTTCTGAAATTCTGCTGCCATCTCACGCCCCACCGGAGTATGCAGACCGTGAAACCCTCTGGAACGCGGTTGAGAAAGCCGAGCGCGGGAAGAAAGCGCAGCTTGCATACAGTTTTGACATTGATATGCTGAGCCAGAGCTACGAAGCGGAGCAGAAGCAGTTGGAAGCCGAGGTTATCAACTTGCAGCAGGAAATTGAAGCACAGGAACGACAGAACGAAAATATTGAGAAGTTCATTCAGAAAGCACACAAGTATGTGGGCATCGAAGATTTGGACGGATATGCTTTGCGTGAGCTGGTGTCTGCAATCTATGTGGATGCACCTGATAAATCCAGCGGCAAGCGAGTGCAGCATATTCACATCAAGTATGACGGTATTGGGTTTATCCCTCTGAATGAACTTCTGAAAGAGGAAACGGCGTGACCGAAGTCACGCCGCCCCTTGAAAACACAAGGTTTTCACCATTTTTTGAATATAACCGTTTTATGACGCCCCGGCTTTCCCGCCGGGGGATATTTGTCGGCCGCGGAATGCAATTTGCTTAAAGCCGCGCGAAAAATAAACATTTCGCAAAAAACGGTCACTTTGATTGACAAAAGCGCTGCGGGCATGGTATGCTGAAAATAGCATACCATACGAAGTAAACCACAGGGAACAGGAAAGGAGAACCAGACGATGAAACGCAGGATTTTCACTTTTCTGCTGGCGGCGGCGCTGGTGCTGCTGACCGCCTGCTCCAGCCGGGGGACAGAGCCGCCTGTCCGTATCGGGGAAGCTACCGGGAATGCCTCCTTTAACAGATCGTATTCCCTGACGGAGGCCTTTGAGGAGGCTGACGTTGTGGCATTGGTCCAGGTAGGAAACTGGCTGGGGGAAAAGACGGAGGGGTTCCCCTATACCTATTACGAAGCCGATGCGTTAGAATGCTACAAGGGCGATATCCCCGCCCATTTTACACTGATGCAGTCCGGTGCATCCACGTCAACCTATGAGGACTACCCACTATATACCTATGGCAACCAGCTACTGCTGTTTCTGAGGCATTCTCAGACAGACTGGGGCGAAGCATATATACAATATCCGGGCGCCTATGTGAATGTTTGCTCCTTTATCACCATGATGTACGTGGCGAACGCAGATGACGGCAGCCGCTGTTTTGTGGACCGCTTCGGCCTGATGACTTATGAGGAGCTGATGAATAATCCAGGCTCCGCGACACTGGGGCAGCCGTTGTCCCGGATGCCGGAGGACACCGTGGAGGAGCTGCGGGCAGACCTGGAAAAGACGGACCCCCTGCTGGCGGAGAGTCTTTCCTCCGGGGAGCGGCAGAACAGTTTCCTTGAACCCTATGTCTATACCCGGGACGCCCTGGAGACCCTGTTTGCATCGCTGAACCAGGGGTAAGGCCCCGCCCTGCGGGTGTTCTATCAATAGACGCTTTGTAGGGGCCGACGTCCTCGGCGGCCCGGGGTATGGGGAACGGATTGCCGCGTCGCTTCGCTCCTCGCAATGACACCATAAGAAGGAAATTCTCTCTGTTCGGCAACGCGGCCCGCTGAGGGCAGCGGGCCCTACGGCTTGGCTCTCCCTCTGGGAGAGCTGTCGGCGCAGCCGACTGATACTGATTCTTGATTAAAAAATTTAATCAAGAATCCCGTGCGCCGGGCGCACGCACAGCGTGTGAAAACACGCTGTGACGTCTCATACAAAACCTGACGCACCTTCGGTGCTATAAAAAGCTTTTCAAGCTTTTTAACAGGTTTTGGTATGAGAGGGCAAGACGGATCACCGCCAATACACACCAAACACCAAAATAACACACTCCCGGCCACCGGCCGGGAGTGTGTTATTTTAACGATGATTTACTTCACGATCAGCGTCTGGCCGTCCATCTCCTGGGGGGCGGCCAGGCCCATCACATCCAGGATGGTGGGGGCGATGTCCGCCAGGCGGCCCGGGCGCAGCTGGGTGCCTGCGCCGCAGAGGATGAAGGGCACCAGGTTGGTGGTGTGGGCGGTCATGGGGCTGCCGTCGGGCTGGAGCATGACCTCGGCGTTGCCGTGGTCAGCCGTGACCATGGCGATGCCGCCCATCTTCAGGGTGGCCTCCACCACCCGGCCCACGCACTCATCCACCGTCTCCACGGCCTTGACAGCCGCCTGGAGGACGCCGGTGTGGCCCACCATGTCGCAGTTGGCGAAGTTCAGGATGATGACGTCATACGCGCCGGAGTTGATGCGCTCCACGCACTTGTCGCAGACCTCCCGGGCGCTCATCTCGGGCTGGAGGTCGTAGGTGGCCACCTTGGGGGAGGGCACCAGCACCCGGTCCTCGCCGGGGTACTGCTTTTCCACGCCGCCATTGAAGAAGAAGGTGACATGGGCGTACTTCTCCGTTTCGGCGATGCGCAGCTGGGTCATGCCCATGGCGCTGAGGTATTCGCCTAGGCCGTTTTTCACCGGGATCCGGGGCCAGGCCACCAGCACGTTGGGCATGGAGGCGTCATACTCGGTGTTGCAGACGTAGGTGGTGGGGAAATACTCCCGCTGGAAGCCGTCAAACTCCGGGTCCACGATGGCACGGGTGATCTCCCGGGCCCGGTCGGGGCGGAAGTTGAAGAAGATGATGCTGTCGTTGTCGGAAATGGTGCCGTCCGGGTCGCAGACCACCGGCTCCATAAACTCGTCGGTGACGTCGTTTTCATAGGACTGGGCCACGGCGTCCACCGGGTCGGGATTCTGGATGCCCTCGCCATAGACCATGGCGTCGTAGGCCAGCTGCACCCGCTCCCAGCGGTTGTCCCGGTCCATGGCGTAATACCGGCCCATGACGGTGGCGATTTTTCCCACGCCCAGGGCCCGGCACTTTTCCTGGCAATCGGCCACGAAGCCCTTGCCGCTGGTGGGGGACACGTCCCGGCCGTCCAGGAAGGCGTGGACATACACCCGGGTCAGACCCTTGTTCCTGGCCATTTGCAGCAGGGCGTACAGGTGCTGGATGTGGGAGTGGACGCCGCCGTCGGACAGAAGCCCGTACAGGTGCAGGCTGGAGCCCTTTTCCAGGCAGTCGTCCATGGCCTTGTTGTAGGCGGCGTTTTCAAAGAAGCTGCCGTCGTCGATGGCCCGGGAGATCCGGGGCAGATCCTGGAACACCACCCGGCCGCCGCCGATGTTGGTGTGGCCCACCTCGCTGTTGCCCATCTGCCCGGCGGGCAGACCCACGTCCAGGCCACTGGCGGACAGGGTGGTGTGGGCATATTCGGCGAAAAGCCGGTCCAGCTGGGGCGTCTGGGCCAGGCTCACGGCATTGCCGGGGCCGGGGTCGGTGAGGCCGAAGCCGTCCATGATGATCAGGGTAGTAGGCGCCTTGTTCATTGCGGAACCTCCTGTCGATTCGCTTAGTCCTGGTTGGCGGCGTTGATGATCTCCACAAAGTCGGCAGGCTTCAGGGAAGCGCCGCCGATGAGGCCGCCGTCGATATCGGGCTGGGCCAGCAGCTCCGCCGCGTTGCCGGGCTTCATGGAGCCGCCGTACTGAATGGTGATGGAGCGGGCGATGCGGGCCCCGTACAGATGCCGCACGGTGGTGCGGATGGAGGTGCAGACCTCGGCGGCCTGCTCGGCGGTGGCGGTCTTGCCGGTGCCGATGGCCCAGATGGGCTCATAGGCGATGACGCACTTGCGCAGCTTCTCGGCGGGGACGCCGGCCAGGGCGGACTTCACCTGCAGGGCGATGAGCTCCATGGTGATGCCCAGCTCCCGCTGCTCCAGGCTCTCACCCACGCAGATGATGGGGTGCAGACCCGCCTCCAGAGCGGCCAGGACCTTCTTGTTGACGGTGAAATCCGTTTCGCCGAAATACTGGCGGCGCTCGGAGTGGCCGATGATGACGTATTTGACGCCCAGGTCCTTGAGCATGTCGGCGGAAACCTCGCCGGTGTAGGCGCCGGACTTTTCATAGAACATGTTCTGCGCGCCCACGGAGATGCGCAGGTCCTTGAAGGCCTTCAGGGCGGCGGGGATATTCACGAAGGGGACGCACACCACCACGTCGCACCACTTGGCGCGGGGCATGATGGTCTTGATGTCGTCGGCAAATTTCTTGGTATCGCTGGCGGTCATGTTCATTTTCCAGTTGCCGGCGATGATGGTCTTGCGGTATCTGCGGTTCATAGCGATTCTTACTCCTCTTATCTATATTTCAAAAGGGTGAAAAGTTTCCCCTTTGGTGTCATTTATCCAGCAGGCAGGCCACGCCCGGCAGCTCGATGCCCTCCAGGAACTCCAGGGAAGCGCCGCCGCCGGTGGAAATGTGGGTGATCCTGTCGGCAAAGCCCATCTGCTCCACGGCCGCAGCGCTGTCGCCGCCGCCCACGATGGTGATGGCCCCGCTGTCGGCCAGGGCCTGAGCCATGGCCCGGGTGCCGGCGGCGAACTTCTCAAACTCGAACACGCCCATGGGGCCGTTCCACACCACGGTGCCTGCGCCCCGGACGGCGGCGCAGAAGGTGCGGATGGTCTCGGGGCCGATGTCCAGGCCCTCCATGTCGTCGGGGATGGCGTCGGTGGGCACCACCAGGCTGTCGGCGTCGGCGGAGAACTCCGCCGCGGCCACGGTGTCGGTGGGCAGCAGCAGCTGCACGCCCCGGTCCTTGGCCTTCTGGATCATCTGAAGGGCATAGTCCAGCTTATCCGGCTCGCACAGGCTCTTGCCGATGGAGCCGCCCTGGGCCCGGGCAAAGGTATAGGCCATGCCGCCGCCGATGATGATGGTGTCGGCCTTTTCCAGCAGGTTGTTGATGACGCCGATCTTGTCGGACACCTTGGCTCCGCCCAGCACCGCCACGAAGGGGCGCTTGGGGTTCTCCAGAGCGCCGCCCATGATCTCCAGCTCCCGGGCCACCAGCAGGCCGGACACGGCAGGCAGGAACGCCGCCACACCGGCGGTGGAGGCGTGGGCCCGGTGCACGGTGCCGAAGGCGTCGGAGACGTACAGCTCCGCCATGGAGGCAAGCTCCCGGGCAAACTCCGGGTCGTTCTTCTCCTCCCGGGGGTCAAAGCGCAGGTTCTCCAGCAGCATGATCTGGCCGCCCTGCAGGGCCGCCGCCTTGGCCTTGGCGTCCTCGCCCACGATGTCCCGGGTGAAGATGACCTCCTGGCCCAGCAGCTGGCTCAGACGCTCCGCCACCGGGCGGAGGGTCAGGCTGTCCTTCCACTGGCCCTTGGGCTTGCCCAGGTGGGAGCAGGCGATCACCGCCGCCCCCCGCTCCAGCAGATACCGGATGGTGGGAAGGCTGGCCACGATGCGCTTGTCGCTGGTGATGGCGTGGGTCTCCTTGTCCTGGGGCACGTTGAAGTCGCAGCGCAGCAGGATCTTCTTTCCTGCCACGTCCACGTCCATGATGGTTTTCTTATTGTAATTCATATCGGTCGCTCCTTTATGAAAATAATACGCGGGATCAATCGGCCATTTCGCCGCAGTGCAGCAGACCGGGGAAGCCCTGCTGGCGCAGAGCCTCATAGGTCAGCACCGCCACGGAGTTGCTGAGGTTCAGGCTCCGGGCCGGGGAAACCATAGGCAGGCGGATGCAGCGGTCATAGTGGGCCAGGCGGAACGCCTCCGGCAGGCCCGCCGTCTCCTTGCCGAAAAACAGCCAGCAGCCCTCCCGGAACCGGGCCTGGCAGTAGTCCTGGGGGGCCTTGGTGGTGGCCAGCCACAGGTCCTCCGTCGCCTCCGGGCGCCGCCGGAAGAAATCCTCCAGGTTTTCGTAGTCATACACGGACACCAGGTGCCAGTAGTCCAGTCCGGCCCGCTTCACGGCCCGGTCAGAGATGTCGAAGCCCAGAGGGCGGATCAGATGCAGGTCGCAGCCGGTGGCGGCACAGGTGCGGGCGATATTCCCGCAGTTCTGGGGAATTTCCGGCTCAACCAGAACAATATGCACCATTTTCCCGTCCCTCCCTTCGGCCTTCGTCTGACATGACCAGCCTATTGTAATGCAATTCCCTAAAGAATGCAACCGGAAATTGTGAATTTTGGGTACTTTTTCTTAAAAGTACAAAAATATGCCGGTGAATTGTAAGTGTTTTCTCATTTTGTGAACGGTTTTGCAGACCGGAAAAATTATTGCCAGAAAAAAACGCAAAAATACTGGATTTTCCCGCAGAGCATGATATAATGGAATGGATTATAGAAAGGGGGATGGTTCCCGTGAATTGTGAAATTGCGATTTTTGACCTGAAGGGTGCTCTGGCCCCCCAGGATAAGCCGCTGATGCTGCAGCCTGTCCTGTTCTGCCCGGTGCTGACCTGGGCGGCGCAGGAGCTTATGGACTGCGGCGTGCAGCGGTATTTTATTGTCTGCCCGGAGAACTGCCGCCAGGAGGTCCTGGACGACCTGCCGGGCTGTGACGTGACGTTTTTTGACGACGCGGAGGCGGCCCTTTCCGCCGCCGGCGGGGACGTGGTAATGGTCCCCGGGCCGGTGGTGCCGGTATACGGCCCGGAGGACGGACGCTGCGTGTATGCCGCAGACAGCCAGGTGCTGCTGGCCCGGCTGCGGGCGGGGACCCCCCTGACCGACTGCCCGGCGGAGGCGGCAGGCGTCCGCTCCCTGTGGAGGCCCCAGACGCTGGCCCCGGCCTTCCGGCCCTTTGACTCGGCGGCGGCGCTGGCGGCGGCCATGCCCGCTGCCCGGGAGCTGCTGATGCGCCGCATGGCGTCCAACGGCGTCACCGTGGTGGACCCCGCCGCCACCTATGTGGACCCTCGCTGCTCCGTGGCCCCGGGCGTCACCCTGCTGCCGGGGACCATCCTGCGGGGACACACCGCCGTGGACCGGGACAGCGAGATCGGTCCCAACTCCATGCTCCGGGACTGCCGGATCGGCCAGCGCACCACCGTGAATGCCTCCCAGCTCAATGACAGCACCGTGGGAAGCGACACCACCGTGGGACCCTTCACCTATGTGCGCCCGGGGTGCACCATCGGCGACCACTGCCGGGTGGGGGACTTTGTGGAGGTGAAGAACTCCGTCATCGGCGACGGCACCAAGATCAGCCACCTGACCTATGTGGGCGACAGCGACGTGGGCCAGCGGGTGAACTTCGGCTGCGGCACCGTCACCACCAACTACGACGGCCACAAAAAGTTCCGCTGCACCATCGGCGACGACGTGTTCCTGGGCTGCAACACCAACCTCATCGCGCCCGTCACCGTAGGGGACCGGGCCTATACCGCCGCCGGGTCCACCGTTACCGACGACGTGCCCGATGGGGCGCTGGCCATCGCCCGGACCCGGCAGACCAACAAGCCCGGCTGGGCCGACCGCCTGCGGGGCCTGTGGAAAAAGGACAAGTGAGTATCGGCGTCAGCCGTCTCAGATAGATCAGTACCAAGAGAGATTTTTTTGAGTAAGATAGAAAGCGAGTGTGTAAAGAAATGATTTCTCATGGCAAGGACATCAAGGTGTTCACCGGTAACTCCAATCCCGCTCTGGCAAAGGAGATCTGCCAGATCATCGGCACCAAGCTGGGCGAGTCCGAGGTAAAGACCTTCGCCGACGGCGAGGTGTCCGTCTCCCTGTACGAAACCGTCCGCGGCAGCGACGTGTTTCTCATCAACTCCACCTGCAAGCCCGTCAATGACAGCCTCATGGAGCTGCTGATCATGATCGACGCCTGCCGCCGGGCCTCTGCCGGGCGCATCACCGCCGTGATCCCCTATTTCGGCTATGCCCGTCAGGACCGCAAGGCCAAGAGCCGCGACCCCATCTCCGCCAAGCTGGTGGCCAACATGATCGTGGCCGCAGGTGCGGACCGGGTGCTGACCATGGACCTGCACGCCAGCCAGATCCAGGGCTTCTTCGACATCCCCGTGGACAACCTGCTGGGTAATCCCGTGTTTGTGGACTACTACGCCAAGAAGTTCGGCGAGCGGGCCGAGGACATGGTGGTGGTGTCCCCCGATGTGGGCTCCGTGGCCCGGGCCCGGACCTTCGCCCAGAAGCTGCACATGAGCCTGGCCATCGTAGATAAGCGCCGCCAGAAGGCCAACCAGTGCGAGGTCATGAACGTCATCGGCGACGTGGCCGGTAAGGACTGCATCCTGTTCGACGACATGGTGGATACCGCCGGTTCCCTGTGCAACGCCGCCAAGGCCATCGTGGAGGTGGGCGGCGCCAGGAACGTGTATGCCTGCGCCAGCCACGGCGTGCTGTCCGGCCCGGCTCTGGAGCGGCTGGAGAACAGCAACATCACGGAGCTGGCCCTGCTGAACACCATTCCCGAGACCCAGGGCGCCGGGTGCAGCAAGATCAAGTATCTGTCCGTGGCTCCCATGTTCGGCGAGGCCATCGAGCGGATCTATCAGGAAATTTCCATTGCCAAGCTGTTCAACTGAGCATTTTTGTGATATAATAACCGGGCGATTTTTCGCCCGGTTATTTTTACCGGCAGTTTTCCGATACAGGGGGATGTGACGCTATGTTTTTTCATCGCAGCGGCGGCGGGATCAGCTGGCTGCTGGTGGGCCTGGGAAATCCCGGGAACCAGTATGCCGCCACCCGGCACAACATGGGCTTTATGGCCCTGGACCGTCTGGCGGACCGGGAGGGCTTCCGCTTCAATAAGCTGCGCTTCCGGGCCTGGACCGGCCAGTGGAAGGTGGGAGACCGGCAGGTGCTGGTGATGAAGCCCCAGACCTATATGAACCTGTCCGGCGAGTCCGTGGGCGAGGCGGCCCGGTTTTATAAGATCCCGGCGGACCATGTGCTGGTCATCAGCGACGACGTGTCCCTGCCTGCCGGGAAGCTGCGGATCCGGGGCGGCGGCAGCGCCGGAGGGCACAACGGCCTGAAGAATATCATCCAGCACCTGGGCACCGACAGGTTCCCCCGCATCAAGGTGGGGGTAGGCTCCCCCCGGCCCGGGGAGCACGACATGGTGGACTGGGTCATGGGCAAGCCCATGGGTGAGGACCGGACGGCGGTGGAGGACGCCCTGGACCGGGCAGGCGAGGCGGCCAAGGCCCTGATCACAGAGGGCATCGACCGGGCCATGAACCGGTTCAATTGATACTTTTAAGTTCTGTTACAGCTTCGGGGCGTATACTACAGTCGTATACGCCCCCGAGCGCGCTGCGGAGGAAGGGAGGTGCCCGGTGAAGGCGCTGATGAAGGAGCTGCTGAGCCTGACGGAGGTGCGGCAGCTGACAGAGGACGTAGAAAACGGCGTAAGCCCGGTGCTGATCACCGGCGTAAGCCCGGTGCACCGGGCCCAGGTGGAGGCGGCCCTGCATCTGAAGACCCGGCGGCCGCTGGTGGTGCTGTGTCCCGACGAGCGGGAGGTCCGGCGGCAGGCCGGTGACCTGCGGGTGCTCACCGGGGAGGAGCCGCTGGTGCTGCCGGCCCGGGAGCTGCAGTGGCGGCCCATGGAGGCCAGCCGTCAATGGGAAAACCAGCGGCTGGCGGCCCTGTACCGCCTGGGAAGCAGCCCCGTGGTGGTGACCACCCCGGAGGCCCTGGTGCAGCGGTGCATCCCGCCCCGGGTGCTGGAGCGGACGGTCCTGACCCTGGCCGTGGGCCAGCGGTGGGACCTGGGGGACCTGACCCGGCGGCTGGCCGGAGCCGGATACACCCGGTGCGACCAGGTGGAGGGCCCGGGACAGTTCGCCCTGCGGGGCGGCATCCTGGACGTGTTCTCCCCGGGGATGGAGCAGCCGGTGCGCTGCGAATTTTTCGACGACGAGATCGACTCCCTGGGCATTTTCGACACCGCCACCCAGCGTCGGGTGGAAAACCGCCGGGAGGCCCTGCTGCTTCCGACGGCGGAGGTGCTGCCGGCCTGGCAGGAAAGCCAGGCGGAGCAGGCGGCCCGGCGGCTGGAGGCCGCGGTGAAGCGTCTGGCCCGGAAGCAGGGCACCCAGGCCCTGCGGGAGCTGCTGACCGCCGACGCCGCCCGTCTGCGCCAGGGCATGGCCCCCAACGGCCCGGACCGGTGCCTGGCGGCGGTGTATCCGGAAAAGACCACGGCCCTGGACTATCTGCCCGAAAACGCCCTGGTATGCGTGGAGGAAAGCGGCCGGACGGCGGAGGCCCTGCGGGGCTGGCTGTGGCAGCTGAAGGAGGACGTGTCCGCCGGAATGGAGGCGGGCTTTCTGGCCGGGGAGCTGGCAGATTTTGCCGCCTCGGAGCAGGAGCTGGCGGCCCGGCTGGAAAAGCGTCCCACGGTGCAGCTGGACAGCCTCACCACCGGGCGTCAGCTGCTGGCCCCTCGGGACCTGTTACAGCTGACGGCCAAGCAGCTGTCCAGCTACGGCGGGTCCCTGGAGCTGGCCTGCACGGACCTGACCCACTATCTCACCTCCGGCTATCGGGTGATGGTGCTGTGCGGCGGCGAGGTCCGGGCCAGGAACCTGCAGCAGCTGCTGGCGGAGCGGAAGATCCCCGCCACGGTGGACCTGACCGGGGAGAAGGCCCCGGAAAAGGGCACGGTGCTCATCGCCGTGGGCGCTCTCTCCGCCGGGTGCGAATACCCGGAGGGTCGGCTGGCGGTGCTGACGGAGGGGCAGCTGACCACGCCCCTGTCCGGCCGGAGCAAAAAGCCCCGGCCCAAGCGGGACAGCAATCAGCAGAAGCTCCAGTCCTATACGGACCTGACCCCCGGGGACCTGGTGGTCCACGCCCACCACGGCATCGGCCGGTTCGTGGCCATGCTGCGCCTGCCGGTGGACGGGGTGGAGAAGGACTATATCAAGATCGCCTACGCCGGGCAGGACGTGCTGTACGTCCCGGCCACGTCCCTGGACCTGGTCAGCAAGTATATCGGCCCCGGCGAGGACAACGAGCGCACCAAGCTCAACAAGCTGGGCGGCGCCGAGTGGGCCAAGACCACCCGCAAGGCCAAGGCCGCCGCCAAGGACCTGGCGGAGGGGCTGATCCGGCTGTATGCCCAGCGGCAGCGGCTGGCAGGCCACGCCTTCTCGCCGGACAGCCCCTGGCAGCAGGAGTTCGAGGACGCCTTCCCCTATACGGAGACCGACGACCAGCTCCAGGCCATCCGGGACATCAAGGCCGACATGGAGCAGCCCCGGCCCATGGACCGGCTGCTGTGCGGCGACGTGGGCTACGGCAAAACCGAGGTGGCCCTGCGGGCGGTGATGAAGTGCATCATGGACGGCAAGCAGGCCGCCATTCTGGTGCCCACCACCGTTCTGGCCCAGCAGCACTATGCCACGGCGGTGAACCGCTTCCGCTCCTTCCCGGTGAACATCGAGGTGCTGTCCCGGTTCCGGACCCCGGCCCAGGTGCGGGACATTCTGGCCCGGACCCAGGCGGGAAAGGTGGACCTGCTGATCGGCACCCACAAGCTATTGCAGAAGGACCTGAAATTTCACGACCTGGGCCTGCTGGTCATCGACGAGGAGCAGCGCTTCGGCGTGACCCACAAGGAGAAGCTCCGGGAGCGGGCCAAACAGGTGGACACCCTGACCCTGTCCGCCACCCCCATCCCCCGGACCCTGAACATGGCCCTGTCCGGCATCCGGGACATGAGCACCATCGAGGAGCCGCCCCATGACCGCCAGCCGGTGCAGACCTATGTGGTGGAGCATGAGTGGCCCGTCATCGCCGAGGCCATCCGCCGGGAGCTGAGCCGGGGCGGCCAGGTTTATTACCTGCACAACCGGGTGGAGAACATTGAGTCCACTGCCGGGCGGCTGCGCCAGTGGCTGGGGGAGGACGTGGCCATCGGCATTGCCCACGGAAAAATGGCCGAGCGGGAGCTCAGCTCCGTGATGCAGCAGATGGCCGACGGCGAAATTCAGGTGCTGGTGTGCACCACCATCATCGAAACCGGCATCGACATCCCCAACGTGAACACCCTGATCATTGAGGACGCGGACCGGCTGGGCCTGTCCCAGCTGCACCAGATCCGGGGCCGCATCGGCCGCAGCGCCCGCCGGGCCTATGCGTATCTGACCTACCGCCCCGGGAAGGTGCTGACGGAGGTGGCCTCCAAGCGGCTGTCCGCCATCCGGGAGTACGTCACCTTCGGCTCCGGCTTCCGCATCGCCATGCGGGACCTGGAGATCCGGGGGGCGGGCAATCTGCTGGGGCCGGAGCAGTCCGGCTATCTCATGAGCGTGGGCTATGATATGTATCTGAAGCTGCTGAACGACGCGGTGCTGGAGCAGCAGGGCCGGGGCCGGGACATCCGACCCGACTGCTCGGCGGACCTGGCCACCTCGGCCCACATTCCGGAAAAATATGTGTCCTCCCCCCGGCAGCGGATGGACCTGTACCGCCGGATGGCGGCCATCCGCACCACCGAGGAGGCCTCGGACCTGGTGGACGAGCTGACGGACCGTTACGGCGACCCGCCCAAGGCGGTGATGGCCCTGCTGGACGTGGCCCTGCTGCGGGCCGCGGCGGCGGAGGTGTTCATCACCGATATCACCCAGAAGGCCGGTGTGGTGGCCTTCACCTTTGACAGCCGGGTGGATGTGCCCAGCCTCATGGCCGTGTGCACCATGCCGGGCTATCGCAGCCGCCTGCGGCTGTCCGCCGGAGAGCCGCCCCGGCTGCAGCTGCACCTCTCCCCGGGGGAGGACGCCCTGGCCGCCGCCGGGAAGCTGACGGAGGAGCTGCGGCTGAAAAAAGAAGAACTGGGCAAAGCCCATGAAGGAGGAGCAACATGAAAAAATCCCTGATCCGTCTGGCCGCCTCGGTGGTCCTGTCCGTGGCGCTGGTGGCGGCGATCTCCGCCAGCGGGATCCTTACCAACGGCCACCGCAGCGACGGCCTGTTTTACCAGGCCTCCGGCATCCGGCCGGACGCGGAGCTGCTGACCGTCAACGGCGAGACCATCGACGCCGAGGAGTATCTGTACTGGGTGGCCTACGACTGCGAGTATCTGTCGGCCAACGTGTCGGACCTGGACTTTGACGCGGAGCTGTCCGACGGCATGACCTACGGGGCCTATGCCAGGCAGGACGCCCTGGAGACGGTGAAGCTGTACGCCGTGATCCGCCAGTGGGCCAGGCAGGGGAACGTGACCCTGACCGACTCCGACCGGGAGGCCCTGGAAAAGCAGCGCCAGCAGTATATCAACTACTACGGCAGCGAGGAGGCCTATCTCAAGCAGATCCAGGGCATGGGCGTTTCGGAGACCATGTTCGACAGCATCAACCAGGGGTACTATCTGTACGCCGGGGTGCGCCAGGCCTTCTGCACCGAAGGAAGCGCCCTGTATCCCGCCCAGGAGGACATCGACGCCCTGGCCAAGGACAGCGGCTACGCCACCTGTCTGCTGCTGTACTGGCCCCTGGACGGCAAGGACGACGACAACACCCGCCTGGCGGCGGAGAACTTTGCCCAGCAGTTGCGGGATTCCCAGGACGTTGCCGCCACCTATCTGGACCTGGCGGCCCAGCTGGGCATGGAGAACGTGACGGAGGAGGGAGTCACCGCCTCCGCCGGGGACATGGGCGAGACCCTGGCCGTCGCCGTGGCGGCCCTGGAGCCGGGCCAGGTCAGCGGCGTCATCGAGACCGATAACGCCCTGTATGTGGCGGTGGGCCGGGAGCTGAACCAGTCCGCCGTGGTGAACGCCCTGTTCGAGGCCCGGATCAAGGACGCCGTGGCAAACGCCCAGGTGGACTACAACACCCGTCTGTATAACAAGCTCGACGTGGGCGGCTTCTATACCAAGCTCCAGGAGGCCCGTTCGGCCTTGTCATAAAATTAACCAGCTTGTTAATTTTTAGTCAAACCACCAAAGAAATCCGGTCAAATCCTGTTCAGTTCCACGATTTTTGCGATTCGAAGCATTTTGGAGTTGACTATTCGCCCCAAAATGACTACGATATAGGTACAGAGTAGAACCCTAAAACAAAATGTAGGAGGAAAATTCCATCATGAAAGATCTGTATGTCGTCAATTGCTGCCGTACCGCTATCGGCTCCTTCGGCGGTTCCCTGAAGAACACCCCCGCCGCCGAGATGGGCGCCGTGGTGGTGAAGGAGGCCCTCAAGCGTGCCAATATCGCCCCCGAAAACGTGGATGAGGTCATGTTCGGCTGCATCCTGACCGCCGCCCAGGGCCAGAACGTCGCCCGCCAGGTGGCCATCAAGGCCGGTATCCCCTACTCCGTTCCCGCTTACACCGTGGGCATGGTCTGCGGCTCCGGCATGAAGTCCGTCATCGAGGGCGCCCGCTCCATCCTGGCCGGCGATTCCGACGTGGTGGTCTGCGGCGGTACCGAGAACATGAGCGCCGCTCCCTTCGCCTCCCTGGACGCCCGCTGGGGCGCTCGCATGGGCGACAAGAAGCTGGTGGACACCATGATCAAGGACGGTCTGTGGGACGCTTATAACAACTATCACATGGGCACCACCGCCGAGAACATCAACGACATCTGGGGCATCACCCGCGAGGAGCAGGACGCCTTCGCCGCCGCCTCCCAGCAGAAGACCGAGGCCGCCCAGAAGGCCGGCCGCTTCGACGACGAGATCGTCCCCGTGATGGTCAAGGTCAAGAAGGAAATGGTCCCCTTCGCCAAGGATGAGTATCCCAAGGCCGGCGTCACCAAGGAAGGCATCGCCAAGCTGCGCGGCGCGTTCCCCGTCAGCCCCGAGTCCCCCAACCCCCAGGTGGTGAACACCTTTGAGCCCACCGGCATCCAGGAAGCCGCCGACAAGGGTCAGCCCCGGGTCACCGCTGCCAACGCCTCCGGCATCAATGACGGCGCTGCCGCCATCGTGCTGGCTTCCGGCGAGGCCGTGGAGAAGTACGGTCTGAAGCCCATGGCCAAGCTCATCAGCTGGGGCCAGGGCGGCGTGGATCCCAAGATCATGGGCGTGGGCCCCGTGCCCGCTTCCCGCCAGGCTCTGAAGAAGGCCGGCCTGACCATCGACGACATCGACCTGGTGGAGGCCAACGAGGCCTTTGCCGCCCAGTCCATCGCCGTGGCCCGCGAGTTGCACTTCGACATGAGCAAGGTCAACGTCAACGGCGGCGCCATCGCTCTGGGCCACCCCGTGGGCGCTTCCGGCGCTCGTATCATCGTCACCCTGCTGCACGAGATGCAGAAGCGTCCCGAGGCCAAGCGCGGCCTGGCCACTCTGTGCATCGGCGGCGGCATGGGCGTTGCCACCATCTACGAGAAGTGCTGAACTTCCTGGGCGCATAAAACCGCATAGCAAAAAATCCCCGGCTGCCAGGTAGCCGGGGATTTTTCTGTTCAAAAAGCCTCGCAGAGTTTGCCGCCCGCAGGCGGCAAAGCAAGTGCAATCCGTTTTTTGCGGCGGCGTGTACGTCGCAAAAAACACTTCTCAGTCTGCAAGTGTGGAATTTGTTTGCTTTCAGCGAACAAATTATGCGCGCGGCAGACTGCAAGCCTTTTGTCTTAAAAGGGCAAAGCCCTTTTAAGACAAGCTAAGAGCGGCGCTGCCTGGCAGCGCCGCTCTCGTTATGTATAGCGTAGATTTACTTGTTGCTCAGGTACTCGTCGATGGACTTGGCGCCCAGCTTGCCTGCGCCCATGGCCAGGATCACGGTGGCCGCACCGGTAACGGCGTCGCCGCCGGCGTACACGCCCTGGCGGGAGGTGAGGCCGTCCTCGTTGACGATGATGCCGCCCTTCTTGTTGACCTCCAGGCCCTTGGTGGTGGACTTGATCAGGGGGTTGGGGGTGGTGCCCAGGGACATGATCACGGCGTCCACGGGAAGCTCAAACTCGCTGCCCTTCTTCTCCACGGGGCGGCGGCGGCCGGAAGCGTCAGGCTCGCCCAGCTCCATCTCGATGCAGGTCATGCTCTTGACGCAGTCCTGCTCGTCGCCGTTGATCTGAACGGGGTTGTTCAGGGTCTTGAACACCACGCCCTCCTCGATGGCGTGCTCCACTTCCTCATGACGGGCAGGCAGCTCCTCCATGCCCCGGCGATAGACCACGTACACGTCGGCGCCCAGGCGCTTGGAGCAGCGGGCGGCGTCCATAGCCACGTTGCCGCCGCCCACAACGGCCACCTTCTTGCCCTTCAGGTCCATGATGGGGGTGTCGGAATCCGGGCGATAGGCCTTCATCAGGTTGATGCGGGTCAGAAACTCGTTGGCGGAGTAAACGCCCTTCAGGTTCTCGCCGGGAATGTGCATGAACATGGGCAGGCCCGCGCCGGAGCCCACAAACACGGCCTCGAAGCCGTTCTCCTCCATCAGCTCGTCGATGGTGATGGTGCGGCCCACCACGGTGTTGGTCTCCACCTTCACACCCATGGCCTTCAGGCCGTCCACTTCCTTCTGGACGATGCTCTTGGGCAGACGGAACTCGGGGATGCCGTAAACCAGCACGCCGCCGGCCAGGTGCAGAGCCTCGAACACGGTGACCTCATACCCCTTCTTGGCCAGGTCGCCGGCGCAGGTCAGGCCCGCAGGGCCGGAACCCACCACCGCCACCTTGTGGCCGTTGGGCTGGGGCTTTTCGGGGGCTTCGGTGCTGTGAGCGTTGTGCCAGTCGGCCACAAAGCGCTCCAGACGGCCGATGCCCACGGGGTCGCCCTTCTTGCCCCGGACGCAGTGCATCTCGCACTGGCTCTCCTGGGGGCAGACGCGGCCGCACACGGCGGGCAGGGAGCTGGTCTGGTGGATGACCTGATAAGCGCCCTCGTAATCCCGCTCCACGATCCTGGCGATGAACTCGGGAATGCGGACGTTCACGGGACAGCCGTCCACGCAGGGATGATTCTTGCAGTGGAGGCAGCGGGCGGCCTCGTCCAGGGCCTGCTCCTCGGTGTAGCCCAGGGCCACCTCCAGGAAGTTCTTATTCCGGACGTTGGGGTCCTGAGAGGGCATCTCGTTCTTATCCAGACGCATATTGATCTTGGCAGCCATGTTACTTTACCTCCTGCTTGAACAGATTGCAGACTTCCTCGTGCTTGCGCACCTCGAAATCGTGATACATCTGGTTGCGCTTGACAGCCAGATCCCAGTCCACCTGCTGGCCGTCGAAGTCGGGGCCGTCCACGCAGGCAAACTTGGTCTCGCCGCCAACGGTCAGGCGGCAGCCGCCGCACATGCCGGTGCCGTCGATCATGATGGGGCTCATGGATACGGTGGTGGGCACGCCGTAGGGGGCGGTGGTCTTACAGACGAACTTCATCATCACCATGGGGCCGATGGCGAAGATCTCGTCATACTGGTTGCCCTCGTCCAGCAGCTCCTTCAGGGCCTGGGTGACCAGGCCCTTCTGGCCATAGGAGCCGTCGTCGGTGCAGACCTTCAGCACAGAGGAAACGGCCTTGAACTTGTCCTCCAGAATGACCACGTCCTTGTTCTTGAAGCCCACAACGGCGTGGACCTCGGCTCCGCAGTCGTGGAACTTCTTCAGAACGGGATACGCGATGGCGCAGCCCACGCCGCCGCCGACGACGCAGACCTTCTTCTTGCCCTCGGTTTCGGTGGGCTTGCCCAGGGGGCCCACGAAGTCGTGGAGATACTCGCCCTGCTGCTTGTGGCTGAGCTTTTCGGTGGTGGCGCCCACGGTCTGGACAATGATGGTAACGGTGCCCTTTTCGCGGTTATAGTCATGGATGGTGATGGGGATGCGCTCGCCGTTTTCATCCACCCGCAGGATGATGAACTGGCCGGGCTGTGCCTTCCTGGCAACCATAGGAGCCTCGATCTCATACAGGATCACGGTGGGTTTCAACGCTTCTTTGGTCACGATGCGATACATGGTCGTTCCTTCTTTCCTAATTCATAAGGGGTACAGCCGTACCCGGACATAGGGCGGACCCAGGCCCGCCCTATGTCGTGTGTGTTTATAATATCACAATGTGCGGATTTCGTCAATCCGTAATAAAGTATTATCGGGCGATTATGACGGGGAAGTCCGTGCCTGCGCCTCTTGCAAACCGCCTGGGATGCGGCTATAATGGGGACAACGTTATTCCGGAATAAATATAAGGAGGAATCTGTCATGATCCAAGTCAACGCCGTGGGCGACGCCTGCCCCATCCCGGTGGTCAAGACCCTCCAGGCCCTGAAGAGCCTGACGGGTGCCGGCTCCGTGGAGACCCTGGTGGATAACCGCATCGCCGTGGAGAATCTCACCCGCCTGGCCCAGAGCAAGGGCTGCGCCATTGAGACCGAACAGCTGGCAGAAAACCGCTTCCGGGTGATGATCACCGCCCAGGAGGGGGCCCAGCTGCCGGAGTCCGCCGACGGGCTGTGCACCGTCCCCTCGGAAAAGCCCGAAAACACCGTGGTGGTCATCTCCGCCGACCACATGGGCGAGGGGGACGAGGCCCTGGGCCGGGTGCTGCTGAAGGGCTTCCTGTTCGCCCTGACCCAGCAGGAGAAGCTGCCCCGGACCCTGCTGTTCTATAACGGCGGCGCTTCCGTCACCTGCGAGGGCTCCGCCTCCCTGGAGGACCTGCACAAGCTGGAGGCGCTGGGGGTGGAGATCCTCACCTGCGGCACCTGTCTGAATCATTACGGCATCGCCGACAAGCTCCGGGTGGGTCAGGTGACCAATATGTACGTCATCGCCGAAAAGCAGATGAACGCCGCCCTGGTGATCCGGCCTTGACCCGGCAGCGCACCCCCGCCCTGGTGATCTCCTTTCAGGAGACGGCCCAGGCCCTGGCGGCGGAGGCTCTGTTCACCCGGCTGACCCTGCCGGGGCGCATCATTCCCCTGCCCTCCCGGATCTCCGCCGGGTGCGGCCTGGCCTGGAAGGCGGCCCCCGGCGACCAGGCCGTCCTGACGGCGGCTTTAGAGGAAAACGGCATCGGCCACGGCCCTTGCTGCGTATTGGAGATGTTCTGATGACGGAAATCTATCTGGACAGCGCCGCCACCTCCCTGCACAAGCCGCCCCAGGTGGCCCGGGCGGTGGCGGAGGCCATCTGCACGGCGGGCAACGCCGCCCGGGGAGCCCATGGGGCCTCCATGGCCGCCTCCCGGACGGTGTACGATACCCGGTGCCTGGTTGCCCGGCTGCTGGGCTGTCCCCGGCCGGACCATGTGGCCTTCACCGCCAACTCCACCATGGCCCTGAATATGGCCATCTGCGGCCTGCTGACCCCGGAGGACCACGCCATTTCCACAGACCTGGAGCACAACTCCGTGCTGCGGCCTCTGTACGCCCTGCAGCGGCAGGGCATGGGCCTGAGCTTCCTTCCGGCGGACGGAAACGGCCGCCTGGACTATGACGCCCTGGAGGGGCTGTTCCGGCCCGACACCCGGGCCGTGGTGTGCACCCACGCCTCCAACGTCACCGGCGATATGCCGGATATCCCCCGCATCGCCGCCCTGGCCCATGCCCACGGGGCCCTCCTGATCCTGGACGCCTCCCAGACGGCGGGGGCCGTCCCCCTGGACATGACGGCCCTGGGGGCGGACGTTCTGTGCTTCACCGGCCACAAGAGCCTGCTGGGGCCCCAGGGCACCGGCGGCCTGTGCATCCGCCCGGGGGTGGAGCTGCGGCCCCTGCTGCGGGGCGGCAGCGGCGTCCACTCCTTCGACCCGGACCAGCCCGCCGCCTACCCCACCCGGCTGGAGGCCGGGACCCTGAACAGCCACGGCCTGGCAGGACTCCACGCCGCCCTGGAGTATCTCCTGGCGGAGGGGGTGGAGAACCTGTATGCCCGGGAGCACGCCCTGATGCGGCGGTTTTACCTGGGGGTCCGGGACATTCCCGGCGTCCGGATATACGGCGACTTTTCCGCCCCTTGCCGGGCCGCTATCGTGTCCCTGAACATCCGGGACCTGGACTCCGGCGAGGTGTCCGACGCCCTCTTACAGGGCTGGGGCATCGCCACCCGCCCCGGGGCCCACTGCGCTCCCCGGCTCCACCGTGCCCTGGGCACAGAGCGCCAGGGCATCGTGCGCTTCAGCTTCTCCCCTTTCAACACCCCTCAGGAGATCGACACCGCCGTCCGGGCGGTAGCCGACCTGGCCCGATAAAATTTCAGCACCCCCCGGCGCGTCTGCGCCGAGGGGTGCGTTTTTGTCTCGCTTTATCCCGGGTCTGTCCCGAGGGTGTCCCGCCCTGTTCCGGGACCGTCCGCGGAGGTTTTACAGCCGGACGCCGCTGTCCACCACCACGGCCCGGGCATAGGCCAGCTTCAGGTCGTGGCTCAGCTGCATGGGCGGCAGCTGCTGGCGGATGTGCTCAACCGGCACGCCGAACTGCCGGGACATCTCCTGATACCGGCGCTCCACGTCCTCATCCGTGACGCGGATGTGCTCCAGCCGGGCAATCTCCGTCATGGCCAGCTCATACCGGGCGGACTCCAGGGCGTTCTCCCGGGCGTGGGCCCGGAGGTCCTCCTCGGTCATGCCGGCCATCTGCAGATAGTCGGACAGGGAGGCTCCCTGGCTCATGAGGCGGTTTTCCAGCTCCTGCAGAAGGCCCGTCAGCTGGCTTTCCACCATGGAATCCGGGACCCGGACCTCCATGCCGTCCAGCACCTGGCGCACCAGGGCGTCGGCGTAGGCGTCCCGGGCCTGGGCCTCCTTGCGCTGGAGGGCGGCGGACATAATGGCCTGGCGCAGGGCCGCCGCGTCGGAAAAGCCCTGGGCCCGGGCAAATTCGTCGTTCAGTTCCGGCATACTGCGGCGGACGATGCGGTGGGCCTTCACCCGGAACACCGCCGCCTTCCCCGCCAGCTCCGGGGTGTACTGCTGGGGGAAGGTCACATGGATCTCCCGCTCCTCCTCCGGGCGGATCCCCGCCACCTGCTCCTCGAAGCCGTCGATGAACATGCCGCTGCCCAGCAGCAGGGGATAGTTCTCGGCCTTGCCGCCGTCGAAGGGCACGCCGTCCACGGAGCCGTCAAAGTCCAGGGTCACCTCGTCGCCCATGGCGGCCCGGTCACGCTCCTCCTCCACCAGGTGGGCCTGGAGCCACTCATTCATGGCCTTGTCCACATCGTCGTTGGACAGCTCCGCCTGGGGCATGGGGGCGGCCAGACCCTTGTACTTGCCCAGCTTTACCTCCGGATACAGCTCCGCCAGGGCGGCGAAGGTGAAGCCCTCCGGCCCGATGTCCACGATGCGCAGCTCCGGCGCTCCGGCCACCAGGATCTCCTCCTGGCCGAAGGCCTCCACCAGGGCCCGGGGGAAGGTCTCGTTCACCGCCTCCTGATAGAACACGTCCGGGGCGTAGGCCTGCTCCAGAGCCTGGCGGGCGGCCTTGCCGGGGGCGCAGCCGTCCACGGGGTACAGGTCCCGGTTGGCCTGGTAGGCGTCGTCCAGGGCCTTCTGCCACTCCTGCCGCTCCACCCGGATAGTCAGCTCCACCCGGCGGTTTTCCTTCATCTCTTTGTTCAGTACGGTCATGGATGCTCCTCCAAATTTATGATCTTGTCCCCTATTATACCGGAAAAGCCCCGCCGCCGCAACCGTTTCCAATTGTAAAAAAACTGTGACATATATCACTTTCCCCTTTTCTTTTTCCGCGCATTATGGTATCATCTGTTGCACTATCACTTTCGGAGGAATACCATGGGAACCGTTAAGAAATTCATCAAGGAACACCCGCATATGTGGTGGGGGCTGTATCTGCCGGTGTATCTGGCCATGTTTTTCATCATCGAGCATCTCATCACCGACAACTATTGGGCCACGCAGACGGCCATCGACGACTATATCCCCTTCTGCGAGTGGTTCATTTTCCCCTATGACGCCTGGTCCTTCCTGCTGGTGGCCATCGGCCTGTACCTGATCGTCAAGGACGGCGAGGGCTTCCGGCGGTATATGTGGGCCATTGCCATCACCTTTACCACCGCCACGGTGTTCTGTGCCCTGGTGCCCAACGGCCAGGACCTGCGCCCGGCGGTGATGGCCCACCACAACATCGCCACCTGGCTGCTGGAGAACACTTATGCCCTGGACACCAACACCAATGTGTTCCCCAGCGTCCACGTGCTGGGCGTCGTGGCGGGGGTGTCCGCCGTGTGGCACACGCCGGGCCTGCGGAAGTGGGGCTGGCGCGCGGGGTCCCTGGCCCTGGGCATCGTCATCATCGCCGCCACGCTGTTTGTCAAGCAGCACGCCTTTATTGACGTTCTGGCGGGCCTGTTTGTGGGGGCCTTGGGCTATATCATCGTGTACGTCGTCATCGGAAAGAAAAGAGACCGCCTGATGGCGGAAGGAAAGAGGCTGCGCTATGGAAGCTGTCAGAACGCCGATTCTTGAGGGGATCACCCCGGAGGAGCAGGAGCAGATGCGGGTGTGCTTCGGGGTGCGGGAGGAGCGCTTCCGGGCCGGAGAGACCGTGTATGACTTCGCCGAGGGGCGGAAGTATCTGGGCCTGATCGCCCAGGGCAGCGCCGTGATCCAGCGCATCGACCGCCAGGGGGGGCGCACCATCCTGGAGCACCTGGAAAGCGGCGGCGTGTTCGGGGAGATGCTGATGTTCGAGAACGTGGCCGGTGACAGCATCACCGTGATCGCCGAGGAGCCCTGCCGGGTGTGGTTCATGCAGGACGAGCACATGACCCGCCGCTGCGAAAAGGCCTGCGCCCATCACAGCCGCCTGGTGGAGAATATGTTCCACATCATGACCGAAAAGGCCGCCGCCCTGTCCGAGCGGGTGGAGGTCCTCAGCCGCCGCAGCATCCGGGAGAAGCTGCTGTGCTATTTCGGCCTGCTGGCCGGACAGCGGCAGAAGCCCAGCTTCCAGCTGCCCTTCTCCCTCAGCGCCCTGGCGGACTATATCTCGGCCGACCGCAGCGCCATGATGCGGGAGCTGAAGAAGATGAAGGACGAGCACCTGGTGGAGGTGGCCGGGCGGCAGGTGACCCTGTGCGCCCCGGCCCGGTAAGGGGCAGGAAACTTTTCCCGGACGTTGACTTTTCCGGGGGAATGGTGTATTATGGTGGCGGTTCCGTGTGGAAACGGGGCCGGATAATCGAATCATGTCCGAGGATGCTGTGCGGCGGGTACCGCAAAGGCCGGAAAACGGCCAGGTGCCTGCCTAAAAGAAACGGGGCGAAGGAACCCCACGCGAACGGCACTGTGGGCGCAAGAATGCACCGAAGCGGCCTTGGCCGCCGGGACGAAAGTCCGCCATTGGGAGAAACCTCCTGAGAAGGTAGGATGCAGACGAGGAGCCATCGGCTCCACGGCGCGAGGCAGGAGAATTGCACGGCGGAGGACAAAAGCGCGGCGGGCGTTCTCTTCGTTGTGCGCGGGTGAAAGCATGCGCCGCCGGTGATCCCTTGGGGGAGACCGGCGGCTTTTTTTGCGGCGGAAGTGCGCCCGTTCATCGGAATGCCCCGGTGCGCACTTCGTTGACTTGCCGGAAACGGCCGGGCATAAATATTTCACAGGAGGAAAATGCATATGAAGAAACGCATCGTTTCTCTGCTGCTGGCATTGGTGATGGTACTGAGCCTGGTACCGACCACCGTGTGGGCAGCAGAGGACCACGACGGCCAGGTTCGGGTCATCGTGGAAAACACGACCTACGCAAAGGCCGACGGCGCTGCCTGGGATGGCACGCTGGTGGACAAGTGGGTGGACCTGGCTCCCGGGTCCTCCATGATGGACTGCATCGTCAGCGCCCTGGGTACCTATTCCCAGACCGGCGCCGAGTCCGGCTACATCAGCGAGATCAACGGTCTGTCCGCCGGTGACGGCGGAGCCGCCTCCGGCTGGATGGGAACCCTGAACGATTGGTTCACCAACGTTGGGTTCAAGGACATCAAGGCCGGGGACAAGCTGTTCGCCGGGGATATCATCCGGGTCATGTACACCGTTAACGGCTACGGCGCGGACATCGGCGGCGACTGGAGCACCCAGAGCGACACCAGCCTGGCGGCCCTGTCCTTCAGCGAAGGCGTCCTGACTCCCGACTTCGCCTCCGACAAGACCGCCTACACCCTGACCCTGCCCCAGGGCGTCACCGGCATCCGGATGACGGCCACCGCCTCCAACAAGAACAATCAGGTGTATCTCACCGCCGACGGCACCGACTATCGCCGGGTGGAGACCGTGCCCGTCCATAACGGCACCGTCCTGACCATCCGCTGCGGCGACAAGGCGGCGGCCACCGAGTGGTCCCCCGCCATCACCCCCACCACCTACACCGTCACCGTGTCCCAGGAGGGTGACGCGCCCCAGGGCGACCTGGACGTCTCCTTCAAGGGCCTGCACAATGCACAGCTGGCGTCCCTGAAGCTGTATGACTTCGCCGATGGCGTCAAGGGAGACCGGGACCTGCTGGCCAATGTGACCCCCGAGGCCGACGGCTATAAGCTGATGATGAACACCAAACTGCCGGCCGGCGACTATCTGGTGGAGGGCTACAACGCCGAGGGCCAGTGCAACGGCAGCCTGGTGCTGACCGTGAAGGCCAATCAGGACAACGTGTTCACCCTGAACCGCGTCTATGAGATCTATGCCACCAACGACAGCTACAGCTGGGTGGAGGGCACGGATTACTCCATCGACGTCACCGTTACCGCCGCCGACGGCACGGACCTGCAGGCCAAGACCGGCGTGTCCACCACCTATGGCAATACCCGCACCTCCTGCCTGTTCCTGGAGGGCGGCAGTCTCAGCATCACCCTGACCCCCCTGGGCGAGAAGGCCGAGGCCTATCTGCCCATCACCACCGCCATGTCCAGCAAGCAGACCGTGGACTGCGGCGCCAAGAGCTTCGGCCTGTCCATCCCCAAGGCCCTGGACCTGACCGTCACCGCCCCCGCCGGCTCTACCCTGCGGATGGGCACCTTCGGCAGCTACTATAGCTATACCTTCCTGGAGCCCGTTTCCCAGGAGACCAAGGGCGACACCATGACCGCCTCCTTCCGCCTGCCGGAGACCGGCAGTCAGCAGTTCCTGCGGGCCCAGAATCCCGACGGCGTCACCTACTGGACCTTCGGCAAATTCACCGGCGGCCAGGAGCTGGCTGTGACCCGGGATGACCTGCACATGGACGACGATGTCACCGCCGCCTCCGTCAACCGCTTCGATAAGAACGTGTATGACCTGGGCAACATCTACCTGAACATCAACCGCCAGGGCTACCTGAACATGGATGCCGGCCAGACCTACGAGCTGAACGTGCTGCGTAACTGGCAGGCCATCGAGAGCTTCATGAACAGCCAGATCGCCCTGCCCGACGCGCACTATCGGGTGCTGAGCCTGGACGGCGGCGACAGCGACGTGGTGACCATCACCCCCGATGCCAACAACTCCTGCCTGGCCACCATGACCGCCAACCGCCCGGGCACCGCCATCGTCCAGGTGACCTATGACGCCATGACCTTCGCTCAGGGTATGGGCGGCAAGGACTTCAGCGCCATCTGGCCGGAGTTCACCGGCGTGTTCGTGGTGTCCGTGGGTGCCGACGGCTCCTCTATCCAGACCAACACCTTCATCGACCGTCCCACCGTGAACATCACCAAGGACGAGCAGAAGTATCTGGATGCCGAGCACGACATCCTGTTCTATGTGGGTACCCAGGGCGCCAGCTACAGCTTCACTCCCCAGGAGGGCTGCACCGTTACCGTGGCCCGCTCCACCGTCACCGATAAGATGACCTTCAACGGCTTCACCAGCCAGGGCGTTTCCGTGGATAAAAACGGCCAGGTCACCGTTACGGGCCTGACCACCGGCCGCCACATTCTCCGCATCGAGAAGGACGGCATGGCCGCCTACCAGGTCATCACCGCCCGGGGCGTCAGCTATGACCTCATCGACGCCGACGGCAACGTCCTGCCCCAGGATGCGGAGCTGGTCCCCGGCCAGGCCGTAAAGGTCCAGTTCCACGACCTGGTAAGCCCCAAGGAGAAGATCTCCGGCGTTTACAACTTCAATTTCTCCCTGCTGTACCTGGATGCCCAGGGCAGCAAGTATCAGACCAACCCCGGCACCCCCTTCGGCCAGTATGACTTCAGCAGCAATCCGGTCCGTCAGCTGCTGAGCGTCACCATCCCCGAGACCGCCGAAGGCTACAGCTATGACCTGACCGGTACCATCCGGGTGGGCGGCTTCGGCGGCATTCCCACCCACCGCGGCGTGTCCTACCGCTCCGGCATGGACCGCCAGTACGGTTCCACCACCGCCGCAGTCCTGACCCGTCTGCCTGAGCTGGTGCTGCCTCTGACCGGCTGGCACGTCCACGATGTGGAGCAGAAGATCGCCGCCATCGGCGAAGTGACCCTGGACTCCGAGGAGGCCATCCAGGCCGCCCGGACCGCCTATGACGCCCTGCGCCAGGAGCGCAAGGAGCAGGTCAGCAATTATGACGTGCTGGTGGCCGCCGAGGCCCGGCTGGCCCAGCTGCAGGACGAGGCCGTGGCCAACGTGGAGGCCCTCATCAACGCCATCGGCCAGCCTGTGACCCCCGCCTCCCGCGCCGCCGTGGAAGCCGCCCGGGCCGCTTATGACGCCCTGGCCCAGAAGCTCCAGGAGCGCGTGGGCAACTACGATGTGCTGCTGGCCGCCGAGGCCCGGCTGGCGGAGCTGAACGCCGAGAACATCTATAAGACCACCGGCGACTATATCGCCGCCAAGGGTACCCCCGTCACCGGCTCCATCGGCGGTGAGTGGACGGTTCTGGGCCTGGCCCGTTCCGGCCGGGACGTCCCCGGTGCGGACGACTACTACGCCTCCGTGGAGGAGTATGTGCGCAAGGCCATGGACGAGGACGGCCGTCTGAACCGCTCCCGCTCCACCGAGAATTCCCGTCTGATCCTGGCCCTGACCGCCATCGGCAAGGACGTGACCCATGTGGCCGGGCGGAGCCTGCTGGACGGCCTGGATTCCATGAGCTTCATCACCAAGCAGAGCGTCAACGGTCCCGTGTGGGCTCTGCTGGCTCTGGACAGCCATGACTATCCCGTCTCCGGCGACGTGACCCGGGAGAAGCTGGTCCGGGCCATCCTGGATACCCAGCGGGAGGACGGCAGCTGGCCTGTCATCGCCTCCTCCCAGGTCCCCGATGTGGACATGACCGCCATGGCCATCCAGGCCCTGGCCCCCTACTATGAAAACGCCCAGGTGAAGGCGGCTGTGGACGCGGCCCTGACCTTCCTGGCCGGTGCGCAGAACGCCGACGGCACCTTCAGCGAGATCCCCGGCACCGATGCCTCCGCCGAGTCCACTGCCCAGGTCATCGTGGCCCTGACGGCTCTGGACATTGATCCCACCGCCGACAGCCGGTTCGTAAAGAGCGGCGTCAGCATCGTGGACGCGCTGTGCGGCTTCTATGTCACCGGCGGCGGCTTCCGCCACCTGATGGATGACGCCGACGTGGACGGCATGGCCACCGAGCAGGGCTACTACGCCCTGGCGGCTTACTATCGCCTGACTGCCGGCAAGACCAGCCTGTATGACATGAGCGACGTCACCATCACCGTGACGCCCGATCAGCCTGTGACCCCCGATCAGCCCGCAAAGCCCGACGCCCCCCGCACCGGCGATGAAAGCCCGGTGCTGGTGTGGATGGGCATGGCGGCTCTGGCCGGTGCGGCCGTGCTGCTGATGCAGAACAAGAAAAAGCGCGCGTAAACCGCCGCAAATACACCCGCGCAGGGACGTCTTCGGACGTCCCTGCGCATGGTGCTATAAATGGAGGTGTTCCCCTATGCGGAAAAGATACGGAAAATTCCTGCTGGCCCTGGTGCTGGCCCTGACATTGCTGACGGCAGCGGGCTGCGACATCCAGGTCCCATCCACCCCCACCGCGCCGGTGAACCCCGGCACGGAGCAGACGGATCCCCAGGACAAGCCTGACACCCCGGAATCGCCGGAGGAGCCGGAGGAGCCCGAGGAGCCGGACAGCCAGGGCGACCAGGACCAGTATCACACGGACCCGGTGCCCCAGGGGAAGCCCCAGCCGGTGGAGCCGGAGGAAACCAAGCCCGACACCTCTCAGCAAGCCACCTGCACCATCTCCATCTCCTGCGCCACCATCCTGGATAACATGGACAAGTGTGATGAGTCCAAGCGGGCGCTGATTCCCGCCGGCGGCACCATTCTGGCGGCTTCCACGGTGACGTTCTCCCCGGGGGAGAGCGTGTTCGACGTGCTGCAGCGGGTGTGCCGGGAGCGGAAGATCCCCATGGAGTTCAGCTGGACACCCATCTATAACTCCGCCTATATCGAGGGGATCTATAACCTGTACGAGTTCGACGTAGGCGACGGCTCCGGCTGGATGTACAAGGTCAACGACTGGTTCCCCAACTACGGCTGCTCCCGGTACCAGGTGCAGCCCGGCGACGTGATCTGCTGGGTCTATACCTGCGACCTGGGCTATGACGTAGGCGGCGGCTACGCCGCCGGGTAAGGCCCCGAACATCGCAAAAATCCCGCAGGGCGGGGCCTGTGCGCCCCGCCCTGCGCAGAACCGTATGACGAAAGGAGGCCGGAGCCGTGGGCGACGCCTTTTCCCGCTATCATCCCCTGGTGAATTTCCTGTTTTTCGCCCTGGTGCTGGCCTATTCCATGGTGCTGATGCACCCGGTGTGCCTGGCGGTGTCCCTGACGGGGGCGCTGGTGTACGCCGGTGAGCTGGGAGGCCGCCGGGCCCTGGCGGGGCACCTGAAATTCGCCCTGCCGGTGCTTCTGCTGGCAGCCATCGTGAACCCGGCCTTCAACCACGCCGGAGTCACCATCCTGACGTATCTGCCCTCCGGCAATCCCCTGACCCTGGAGAGCATCCTCTACGGCCTGGCGGCGGGGGCCATGCTGTGCGCCGTGGTGCTGTGGTTCGTGTGCTTCAACGCCGTGATCACATCGGACAAGTTCGTGTATCTGTTCGGCCGGGTTATTCCGGCATTGTCCCTGGTGCTGAGCATGACACTGCGGTTCGTGCCCCTGTTCCGGCGGCAGCTGGAGGTGGTGCGCCAGGCCCAGTTCTGCATCGGCCGGGACGCCTCCTGCGGCAGCGTGTGGCAGCGGGTCCGCCGGGCCGTGACCATCTTTTCCATCATGGTCACCTGGGCCCTGGAAAACGCCATCGAAACCGCCGACAGCATGAAAAGCCGGGGCTACGGCCTGCGGGGCCGGACGGCCTTCTCCATCTATCGCATGGAGAGCCGGGACCGGTACGCCCTGGCGTGGCTGGGCTTCTGCGGGCTGTATCTGCTGTGCGGATGCCTGGCCGGAGGGCTGAAGTGGTGGTATTTCCCCCTGCTGCAGGGGGTCATGACCCAGCCGTTTTCCATCAGCTTTTATCTGGCGTATCTGGCCCTGTGCCTGACGCCGGTGATCATAGACCGAAGGGAGGCCCGCGCATGGCGCTGTTCACCATCGAAAACCTGAGCTTTACCTATCCGGGGCAGACCGCCCCGGCCATTGACCGCCTGACCCTGACGGTGCCGGAGGGTGCCTTTCTGGTGCTGTGCGGCCCGTCGGGCTGCGGCAAGTCCACCCTGCTGCGGCAGCTGAAGCCCGCCCTGGCCCCCCACGGGGTCCGGCAGGGGCGCATCCTGTTCCGGGGCGCCCCCCTGGAGCAGGCGGACCAGCGGACCCAGGCGGCCCGCATCGGCTTTGTCCAGCAGTCGCCGGAAAACCAGATCGTCACCGACAAGGTGTGGCACGAGCTGGCCTTCGGGCTGGAGAGCCTGGGGACGGACACCCCCACCATCCGCCGCCGGGTGGCGGAGATGGCGGCGTTCTTCGGCATCGAGGACTGGTTTTACCGGGACGTTTCCCAGCTGTCCGGAGGCCAGAAGCAGCTGCTGAACCTGGCCTCTGTCATGGCCATGCAGCCGGACGTGCTGATCCTGGACGAGCCCACCAGCCAGCTGGACCCCATCGCCGCCTCGGACTTCCTGGCGGTGCTGGGGAAGATCAACCGGGAGCTGGGCACCGCCGTGGTGCTGACGGAGCACCGGCTGGAAGAAGCCTTTCCCCTGGCCACCGCCGTGGCGGTGATGGACCGGGGCAGGCTCCTGTGCACCGGCACCCCCCAGCAGGTGGGCCGCCAGCTGAAAACCCTGGGCCACGGGATGTTCCTGGCCATGCCCGCCGCCATGCGCATCTGGGCCTCGGTGGAGACGGAGGCCCCCTGCCCCGTCACCGTCCGGGAGGGGCGGGACTTTCTGCGCCGGTATGCCGCGGAGCGTCCGCTGGGCCCCCTGCCCCGGGAAGAAGAGCATCCCCGGCGGGAGCCGGTGATAACGGCCAGGGGGGTGTGGTTCCGGTATGAGCCGGACAGCCCGGACGTTGTAAAGGGGCTGGACCTGACCTTGGGCCGGGGGGAGTTCCTGGCCCTGCTGGGCGGCAACGGCGCGGGAAAAAGCACCACCCTGCGGCTGCTGTCCGGCATGAAAAAGCCCCAGCGGGGCGAAATTTCCCTTCGGGGACGCATGGGGATGCTGCCCCAGAATCCCCAGACCCTGTTTGTGAAGAAAACGGTCCGGGAGGACCTGTTCGAGATATTCTCCGGCACGAAAACGCCCCGCCCCCGGCAGGAGGAGCGGGTGGCCCGGATGACGGCCCTGTGCCGCCTGGAGGACCTGCTGGACCGGCACCCCTATGACCTGTCCGGCGGCGAGCAGCAGCGGGCGGCCCTGGCCAAGGTGCTGCTGCTGGAGCCGGAGATCCTGCTGCTGGACGAGCCCACCAAGGGCCTGGACGCGGAGTTCAAGCAGACCTTCGCCCTGATCCTGCGGACTCTGCTGCGGCAGGGGGTGTCCCTGCTGATGGTCAGCCACGATGTGGAGTTCTGCGCCCGGTATGCCCACCGCTGCGCCCTGTTTTTCGACGGCGGCGTGGTGACGGAGGCGGCGCCCCGGGACTTCTTCAGCGGCAACAGCTTCTATACCACCGCCGCCAACCGCATGGCCCGCAGTCTGGAGCCCCGGGCGGTGACGCCGGAGGACGTGATGGCCGCCTGCGGCGGCACGGCGCCGCCGGAGCCGCCGCTGCCGGAGGATATCCCTCCTCTGCCGGAGGCCCGGGAGGAGACGCCGGACTGGAAGCCGCCGCGGCTGCCCCTGTGGCGCAAGGCGCTGGCCGCCGTGTCCGGAGCGGGGGCCGTGGCCATCTTCCTGTATGCCGCCAATGTCACGGACCTGTCCGCCGTGGTGGACAAGGGCGGGCTGACGGCCCTGGGGCAGAAGCAGCTGGCGCTGTATCTGGTGTTCTGCGGACTGCTGCTGATCCTGGCCCTGGCCATCGGGCGGCGGTCCAGGCCCCCGGCGCAGGTGCAGCTTCCGGTGGAAAAGCGCAGGCTGTCCCGCCGGACGACGGCGGCTGCGGCGTCCATCCTGCTGCTGATCCCCGTGACCCTGTTCGTGGGGGTGTATTACCTGAACAACCAGCGATACGGCCTGGTGTCGGTGCTGGTGCTGCTGGAGTGCATGGCCCCGTTTTTCCTGGTGTTCGAGGGGCGGCGGCCCCAGGCCCGGGAGCTGGTGGTCATCGCGGTGTTATGCGCCATCTCCGTGGCGGGCCGGGCGGCATTTTTCATGCTGCCCCAGTTCAAGCCCGTCATGGCCATGACCATCATTTCCGGCGTGGCCCTGGGGGGCGAAAGCGGCTTCCTGGTGGGGGCCTTGTCCATGCTGGTGTCCAATATGCTGTTTTCCCAGGGGGTGTGGACCCCCTGGCAGATGTTCTGCATGGGGATCATCGGCTTTCTGGCGGGTGTCCTGTTCCGGAAGGGCCTGCTGCGGCGGGCCCGGGGGAGTCTGTGCACCTTCGGCGCCTTCTGCGCCATCGTGATCTACGGCGGCATCATGAACCCGGCGTCGGTGCTGATGTGGGCTGGGGCGGAGACCCTGACCTGGAAAACCCTGCTGACCTATTACGTCACCGGCTTCCCGGTGGACTGCGTCCACGCCGCGGCCACGGTGTTCTTCCTGTGGGTGGCTGCGGAGCCCATGCTGGAGAAGCTGGACCGCATCAAGGAGAAATACGGCCTGCTGACATAGGGGCCTGGGATGGGAGGTGTGCGCCGTGGCGGCATATCACGAGCTGGTGAAGAACTTTGAAAAGGTCCGCGCCTATATGCGCGAGTTCTATGTGTACGGCTTCAAGAGCCGGACGGAATATGACGCCCGGAGCGCGCGCTCCTATGACAACGAGCGGCGCAGGCTGGAGAGCTGGCTGGGGGATCATATGCGCTTCACCCAGACGCCGGAGGGGAAGAACGTCTTTCTGTCGGTGGACAGCCGCGTGACCCGGAAAAACCCGTTCTACCGGGCGTGGAAGTCCAAGAGCTTCACCGATGGGGACATCACCCTGCATTTTGCGATTTTCGACATTCTCTATGCGCCGGAGATCCGGAAAACCCTTTCCGAGCTTGTCCGGGAGACGGACGAGCTCCTGTCCTCCCGGATGACCTTTGACGAATCCACCCTTCGGAAGAAGCTGAAGGAGTACGCCGGCCAGGGCATCATCCGGACGGAGAGGGAGGGGCGGCGGGTGCTCTACAGCCGGGCCCCGGATACCGACCTGTCCCGGCTGAACGACGTGATCGACTTTTTCAGCGAGGCCGCGCCCTGCGGCGTTGTGGGGTCCTTTTTACAGGACCGGCAGCCGGAGCACCCGGAGCTGTTTTCCTTCAAGCATCATTATATCACCCAGGCCATGGACAGCGACGTTATGGCCATGCTGTTCGAGGCCATGGGCCGCCGCTGCTATATCACGGCGGACAACCTGGGGAAGCACGCAGGCGAGGTCAGGACCCTGCGCCTGGTGCCGCTGAAGATCTATATAAGCGCCCAGAACGGACGGCAGAACCTGATCGCGTACCACGAAAAATCCAACCGGCTGAACACCTATCGGCTGGACTATATGTCCAACATCCGCATGGGCGAGATCTGCGAAAAATTCGACGCCCTGCGCCGGGCCCTGCAGAAGGCGGAAGCGCATATGTGGGGCGTGAACGGCAGGTGGAACGTCCGGCACACGGAGCACGTGGAGTTCGAGATCCGGGTGGAGGACGACGAGCCGTTTATCGTCCGGCGGCTGGAGCGGGAAAAGCGCTGCGGCACCGTGGAGCAGGTCGACGAGCACCACTACCGGTTCACGGCGGAGGTGTTTGACACGGTGGAGATGCTGCCGTGGATCCGCACGTTCATCTGCCGCATCACGAAGATGAACTTTTCCAACCGCACGGCGGAGAACCGGTTCAAGGCGGACATTCAGGAGATGTACCGGATGTACGGCATCGACGGAGGGGAAGAACATGATATTCAGTGAGCTGTACTCCGTATACTACCGGGCGGTGGCCCGGATCATGGAGGCGGCCATGAAACCGGGGGCCACGGAGCAGGATCTGCGGCGGTGCGTGGAGGAGGAGGCGTTTTCGGAAAGCGCCCTGACCATCCTTCCGGCGCTGAAGTGCGGGAAATGGCCCCTGCTGAAGGAGGACCTGTCCCCGGTCCTGCGCCACAGGCCCACCATGCCGCTGACCGACCTGGAAAAGCGGTGGCTCAAGGCCATCGCGGACGACCCCCGCATCCGGCTGTTCGGCGTGGAAATGCCCGATCTTGACGGCGTGGAGCCGCTTTTCACCCGGGAGGACTATAAGGTATACGACCAATACGGGGACGGGGACCCCTTTGAGGACGAGACGTACATAGAGCACTTCCGGCTGATACGCTCGGCCATCCGCCAGGGACGCCCCGTCCGGGTGACCATGGAGAACCGCCACGGGAAGCGGGTGCGGGTGCGGTTTTATCCCCGGGGCTTTGAATATTCGCTGAAGGACGACAAGATCCGGGTCCTGGCCTCCGGGTGCCGGTTCGGGCAGTTTAATCTGGGCAGGCTGAAAACCTGCGCGTTTTACAACGGGGACGGCTCCTGGCAGGAGACGCCGGACCCGCAGCGGCAGAGGAACCTGACCCTGCTGATCACGGACCGGCGCAACGCCCTGGAGCGGGCCATGCTGCACTTCGCGCATTTTGAAAAGCGGGCGGAACGCACGGACGACGGCCGGTATATCCTGCGCCTGACGTACGATGCCGACGACGAAACGGAGCTGGTGATCCGCGTGCTGTCCTTTGGGCCATGCGTCCGGGTCCTGGAGCCGGAGCGCTTCGCGGACCTGATCAGACAGCGGCTGACGGCGCAGAAAAGCTGCGGACTCAGATGAGTTCGGGGGTTGACGCGGGTGAAAAAACAGTCCTGGCTCTCCCTCTGGGAGAGCTGTCACCGAAGGTGACTGAGAGGGCCTGTAGGGGCTTCTGTTTTCCCCTCTCAGTCGGCTGCGCCGACAGCTCCCCCAAAGGGGGAGCCAAGGCCGTAGGGGCGGACGACCCTCGGCGGTCCGCTGCGCGGAGATACGGATTGCCGCATTCACCCCGGCGTCACCGGGCACCGAAAAACGGCCAAAAGACTTACTTTTCGGAGAACACGTCCCAGTTTTTCACGAAATACTCCACGCCGGAGTACACCGTGGTCACCAGGATGACCCCCTGGCACACCAGGTTCAGCCAGTGGGGAATGCCGAACAGGATCAGGCAGATGCACACCATGGTGCTGGCGGTTTTGACCTTGCCGGACCAGCCCGCGGCGATGACCCGGCCCTTTTCCACGGCGATCAGCCGCATGCCGGATACGGCAAACTCCCGCAGCAGCACGGCGGCCAGGACCCAGCCCATCATGTCGCCGGTTTCCACGAACCAGCACAGGGCCGCCATCACCAGGCACTTGTCCGCCAGGGGGTCGGCAAACTTGCCGAAATCCGACACCTGGTTATAGTGGCGGGCGATGTAGCCGTCCAGCAGGTCCGTCAGGCAGGCCACGATGTAAACGGCCAGGGCCACATAGCGGCTGCCGGGGAAGCCCCAGTAGGCGATGACCAGGAACACCGGGATCAGAAACACCCGGGCCAGGGTCAGTTTGTTGGCGGTATTCATGGGCATGGCGTCATTCCTCCGTTCGTTCACCGGTAAGCTCGCCGTCCATGGCCCCGGTGATGCGCACACGGACAAAATCTCCCGCTTCCACGGGCTGATCGGATGTGAAGTAAATATTGCCGTCGATGCCGGGGCTTTCGGCGTAGCTGCGGCCCACATAGCTCATGGACTGGCCGTCCCACCCGTCGCACAGCACCTCCACGGTGTCGCCCATGCGGCTGTCGTTGAACTGGTCCATGACCTGGGACTGCACCTCCATCACCAGCTCCGCCCGGCGCTGGGCCTCCTCGGTGTCCACCCGGTTGAGCATCTTCGCCGCAGGGGTGCCCTCCTCCGGGGAGTAGGCAAAGGCCCCCACTCGCTGGAGCTTCTGCTCCCCCAAAAAGCCGCACAGCTCCTCGAAGGCGGCCTCGTCCTCATAGGGAAGGCCGGTGATGAGGCTGGTGCGCAGCACCACGCCTGGGATCCGGTCCCGCAGCCGGGCAAACAGGGCCTCCAGCCCCGCCTTGGTCTCCCGGCGGCGCATGGCCTTGAGCACCGCGTCGTTGCAGTGCTGGATGGGAATATCCAGATAGTTGCAGATCTTCTCCTCCCCGGCGATGGTGTCGATGAGCTCGTCGGACAGGTTGTCCGGGTACAGATAGTGCAGCCGGATCCAGTGGAAGGGCAGTTTGCACAGCTCCCGCAGTAGCTGGGGCAGACGGCGCTCCCCGTACAGGTCCACCCCGTAGCGGGTGATGTCCTGGGCGATGACGATGCACTCCCGCACGCCATCCTCCGCCAGGGCCCGGGCCTCTGCCAGGATGTCCTCCATCCGGCGGGAGCGGTAGCTGCCCCGCAGGGAGGGGATCACGCAGTAGGCGCAGCGGTTGCTGCACCCCTCCGCAATCCGCAGATAGGCATAGTGCCGGGGGGTGGACAGCACCCGGGGCAGCTCCTCCACCGGGCCGTTGATGTCCGCGAAATGGCGGCACTCCCGACCCTCCATCACCTGCTCCAGGGCGGGCACGATGTCGCCGAAGCAGCCGGTGCCCATGATGCCGTCGATTTCCGGCAGCTCCTCCAGAATGTCCGCCTGATAGCGCTGGCTCAGGCAGCCGGTGACCAGGATCTTCCCGATCTGTCCCTCCTCCTTCAGCTGGGCGGCGGACAGAATGGTGTCGATGGCCTCGCTTTTGGCACTGTCGATGAAGCCGCAGGTGTTGATGACCACCACGTCGCTGCCGGGGCAGTCCTCCTGGACGGTGATGCCGGCCTGGAGGCACAGGGCCATCATCTGCTCGGTGTTGACCCGGTTCTTGTCGCAGCCCAGGGATACGAATGATACGTTCATGGTTGTGTTTCCTTTGCGTGAAGTTGTAAATGTGCCGGTCAATCCTCCGGCTCCCGGTCCAGCCGGGCCAGGGCGGGGCGGATATCCTGCCAGGAGAAGCCCCGGCGCTGCAGGGCGGCGGACAGCCGCTGGAGCGTGGCCCGGTCCGGGGTCTTGCCCCGGAGCTTGGCGGTCAGAAACCGGTCAATGGCCTCCTCCGGGTCCGGCATCCGGGCCAGGGCGTCGTCCCACAGCTCCCGGGGCACCCCTCGGTGCTGCAGCTCCTGGCGCACCCGGCCGGGGCCGTAGCCCATGGCGGCATAGTGCCGCACGATGACCCCGGCATAGGCGGCGTCGTCCACCGCACCCAGGTCCGCCAGCCACCGGGCGGTCTCCTGAGCCTCCTGGGGGTCCGTTCCCTTTTTCACCAGCCGGTCGGACAGCTCCTTCTGGGACAGCATCCGCCGTCCGGCCATCTCCGCCGCCTGCTGCCGGGTCAGGGACCGGGCAGCCGCCCGGTTCAGCTCCTCCAGCACGTCCTCCGCCAGGTCCATGCCCGGGCGCAGGTCAAACCGCAGCAGCTCCTCCGGCGTGATCCGCAGCAGCCGGCCGCCGGTGAGATACACCAGCACCCGGTCCTTTTTGTGCAGGGACGGCTGGATACGCTCAATCCTCGTCATCGAAGTCGTCGGCGGACACGTCCACCGCCCGGCCCGCCGCCTTGGCGGCGATCTTGGACTGGCTGCTCATCAGCTTGTGGAAGTCCCGGCGGATGGCGGCCTCCAGCTTGTCGGCCTCGTCGGGGTGATCCCGGAAATACTGCTTGGCGGCGTCCCGGCCCTGGCCCAGGCGGATATCGCCCATGTTGAACCAGGAGCCGCTTTTCTGGACCAGGTCCAGCTTCACGCCCAGATCCAGCATCTCGCCCAGGCGGCTGATGCCCTCGCCATACATGATGTCAAACTCCGCCTCCCGGAAGGGGGGCGCCACCTTGTTTTTCACCACCTTGGCCCGGGTGCGGTTGCCGATGATCTCGCCGCCGGACTTCAAAGCCTCGATGCGGCGCACGTCGATGCGGACGGAGGCATAGAACTTCAGGGCCCGGCCGCCGGTGGTGACCTCGGGGTTTCCGTACATGACGCCCACCTTTTCCCGCAGCTGGTTGATGAAGATAACGATGCTGTTGGTTTTGGCGATGACGCCGGTGAGCTTGCGCAGGGCCTGGCTCATAAGCCGGGCGTGCAGGCCCACGAAGCTGTCGCCCATCTCGCCCTCGATCTCCGCCCGGGGCACCAGGGCGGCCACGGAGTCCACCACCACCACATCGATGGCGCCGGAGCGGACCAGGGCCTCGGTGATTTCCAGGGCCTGCTCGCCGGTGTCCGGCTGGGAGATGAGCATATCCTCGATCCGCACGCCCAGCGCCCGGGCATAGGTGGGGTCCAGGGCGTGCTCGGCGTCCACAAAGGCCACCTCGCCGCCCAGCTTCTGGGCCTGGGCCAGAATGTGCAGGGCCAGGGTGGTCTTACCGGAGGACTCAGGCCCGTAGATCTCGATGATGCGCCCCCGGGGCACGCCGCCGATGCCCAGAGCCAGGTCCAGGGCCAGGGAGCCCGTGGGGATGGCCTCCACGTTGGTTTCGGCGTTTTCGCCATAGCGCATGATGGAGCCCTTGCCATACATTTTTTCGATCTGCTGCATGGCGGTCTCCAGCGCCTTTTTCTTGTCGGAGCCCGCAGGGACTGCGGCAGAGGTATCCTTTTTCGCTGCCATTTTCGTCTCCTCCTCTAATTTATATTGCCGTGATGGTATCACAAAGCCTGTCCGGAAAAGCGGACAGTCAGATCTCCTGATACAGGTCCCCCAGCACCACCCGGGGGATGCCCGCCGGGTCCGGGAGAATTTCCAGGTCGCCGAAGCCCACGCTGCGCATCAGCCGCAGCACGTCGTCGGCCTGGCCGATGCCCACCTCGAAGCACAGCCGGGACCCGGGATGCAGCACCGAGCGCCAGTGGGCGCAGATGGCCCGGTAAAAGTCCAGGCCGTCGGCCCCGCCGTCCAGGGCCATGTGGGGCTCGTAATCCCGGACGGAGACGTCCAGCCCGGGAATATCCCCGGAGGGGATATAGGGGGGATTGCTGACGATGCAGTCGAAATCCCCCAGCCGCTGCACCGGCGGGCGCAGGGCGTCCAGCTGCATGGCCGTCACCCGGCCGGTGAGGCCGTTGCGGCGGATGTTCTGGCGGCAGATGCGCAGGGCCCCGTCGCTGAGCTCCCCCAGCACCACCCGGGCGCCGGGCGCCTGGCTGGCGATGGCCAGGCCCAGGCAGCCGGAACCGGCGCACAGGTCCAGGACCCGGGGGGCCTCCCGCTGCCGCAGCCAGCCGATGGCGGCCTCGGCCAGGGTCTCCGTGTCGGGCCGGGGGATCAGCACGCTTTCGCTGATGTCCAGGGGCAGGCCGTAAAACTCCCACTCGCCGATGAGATAGGCCACCGGCTCCCCGGCCAGACGCCGGCGGGCCAGAGCCCAGGCCGCCTCCTCCACCTCCGGCGAGACGTACAGCAGGCCGTCCCGCAGCAGGGCGGCCCGGTCCTTTCCGGCGGCAAAGCACACCAGCTCCCGGGCCTCCAGGGTGGCGGCCTCGATCCCCGCCTGCCGCAGGGACCGCCGGATATCCAGGGTCAGATCGTTGTATGTAACAGCCATTACCAGGCGTCCTTTCCCTGCTCCTCCGGCAGCACCAGCTTCAGGGCCTCGATGGCCACCTCCAGCATAGAGTCGTCCGGCTCGTTGGTGGTGAAATTCTGCAGCCACATCCCCGGGGCAGACAGGACCCGGGTCACGGCGTTGTCGTGACGGCCCACAAAGCGGTTGAATTCATAGGTGACGCCCACCACCGGGATCAGCAGCAGCAGATGCATGGCCACCCGGACCCACAGATTTTGCCAGTTCACATAGCTGAACACGATGCTGCTGCACAGAATGGACACCACGATGACCACGAACAGGAAGCTGGTGCCGCAGCGGGGATGGTGCTTGGGCTGGATGCGGGCGTTTTCCACCGTCAGCGGCAGGCCCGCCTCATAGCAGAAGATGGTCTTATGCTCCGCCCCGTGATAGCAGAATACCCGGCGCACGTCCTTCTGCCTGGAGCAGAGGATCAGGTACCCCAGAAAAATGGCGATCTTCACCGCCCCCTCGATGAGGTTGTGGACGGCGGCGTGCCGGGCGTGGAACAGCCCGGCGATGAACGTGGGCAGCAGCATGAACAGCAGCAGCGTCAGCCCCAGGGACAGGATCACCGACACCCACACCAGCACCGACTGCAGCTTCTCCGCCGGAACGTGCTCCTCCAGCCACTTATCCAGCTTGGAGGGCTGGACGTTTTCGTCCTCGGGGTAATAGTCGGCGGAGAACATCAGGGCCTTGACGCCCCGGACCATGGAGTCCAGAAACGTGACGGCTCCCCGGATGATGGGCCAGCCCAGAATGGGATATTTGTCCTTGATCAGGGTCAGCTCCTCCACCTTGGTCACCAGGCCCTCCGGCGAGCGGACCACAATGGCCTGCTTTTCCGGCCCGCGCATGAGAATGCCCTCGATCAGGGCCTGACCGCCGATGGAGGTGCGGAATTGCTTGTTGTTTTTTTCCATGGGGAATGGGTTCCTTTCCAGTATCATAACACACCCGCCGCAAAAATGCAACAGGCGTTCGATTTTTTACAGCTCCTGGCCGGAGATGGGCAGCCGGATGGTGACGATGGCCCCGCCGCCGTCGGCGTTGCCGATGTCGAACACGCCGCCGTGGCGCTGGACGATCTCGTCGCACACCGCCAGTCCGATGCCGCTGCCCCGGGCCTTGGAGGAGCCCTTATAAAACTTCTGCTTCACAAAGGGGACCTCCGCCGGAGGGATGCCGGGGCCGTAGTCCCGGATACGCACCACATAGCTGTCCCCCTCCTGGGTCATATCCACGTCGATGCGCTTGCCTGCGCCGCCGTGCTTGGCGGCGTTGTCCAGCACGTTGCAGAACACCTGCTTCAGCCGCTGGGGATCCCCGGAGATGGGCTCGGTATACAGCTCCTGATCGCTGTGATAGTTCAGCTCGATGCCGTCCTGGCGGAACAGCTCCCGATAGGTATAGATGGCGTCCTCCAGCTCCGCCTGCAGGTCCATTTCCTCCACCTGCAGGGTGAAGCGGCCGTCCTGCATCTTGGAAAACTCCAGCAGCTCCTCCACCATGCCCGTCAGGCGGCGGGCCTCCTTGACGATGATGCGCAGGCCCCGGCGCAGCTGGCGGGGGTCGCCGGTCTCATCCCCCAGCAGGGTCTCGCCCCAGCCGCTGATGGCCGTCAGGGGGGTGCGCAGCTCGTGGGACACGGAGGAGATGAACTCCGTCTGCATTTTCTCGCTCTGGCTGATTTTCAGGGACATGTTGTTGATGTTGTCCACCAGCTGCCCCAGCTCGTCGGTATACTTGTTGGCGATCTGGATGCCGTAGCTGCCGGAGGAGATGCGCTTGGCGGCCTCGGACACCTCCGCCACCGGCTGCACCACGTTGTTGATGAAGATCAGGTTGGACACGAAGATCAGGAAGATCACCGCCGCGATGACGGCGGCCATCACCAGCACCGTCAGCCACAGCTGCTGGTCCAGCAGCCGGGTAGAGGTGACGAACCGCATCACGGCCACCACCGCCCCGTTGTAGAACACCGGGCTGGACACCGCCAGGATGTTCTCGCCGGTCAGGGGGTCCCGGCCGGCGAAGGAGGCGGTCTTGCCGGTTTCCACGGCCCGGCCCACCTCCGGGGTGGCGGGGGTGCTGCCGGCCACGGCGCCCCGGGAGGACAGCTCCACCTGGCGCTTGCCGTTGATGAACTGCAGCTCCACGTTCTTGGCCAGGCTGTCGTTCAGGCTGTAATCCGTGACGTATTGGGCGGCCCGGCGGTAATACTCGCTGTAGCTGCCCATGCTGTAGGCGCTGAAATAGTCGGAGCCGGACTTGGCCTTGGCCTCCAGAGAGGACCTGGCCCGGGCATCCAGGCTGGAGCTGATGGTGGCGGCGGAGAGCACGCCCACCAGCACCAGAATGACGATAATGGGTCCCACACTGCTGGCCAGCCAGCGGCGGCGCAGACCCCGCAGCTTCAGCCGCTTCCCCTGTCCCCGGGTGAACAGCCGCAGCTTGTTATCCGTGTTGGTATCCATGGCTTAAAAGCCCCACTTGTATCCGTAGCCCCACACGGTGTTGATATAGGTGGGGCTGGTGGGGCTGTCCTCGATTTTCAGCCGCAGACGCCGGACGTTGACGTCCACGATCTTCAGCTCGCCGAAATAGTCCCGGCCCCACACCAGATCCAGGATCTCCTCCCGGGACAGGGCCTTGCCGGGATTTTCCATGAACATCCGCATGATGGAATATTCCACCTGGGTCAGCTTGATGCGCTGGCCGTTTTTCTCCAGGGTGCGGTTGCGGGTGTTCAGCAGGAAGGGGGGCTGGCTGATGGTGCCCGGCGGCAGCTCCTGGGTGCCGCCGCTGCTGCGGCGGATCAGGGCGTCCACCCGGGCGGTAAGCTCCACCGGGGAGAAGGGCTTGGTCACATAGTCGTCGGCCCCGTTCATCAGGCCCGTGACCTTGTCCATCTCCTGGGACCGGGCCGTCAGCATGATGATGCCGATGCGGGGGTTGGTGGCCCGGATGCGGCGGCACACCTCGAACCCGTCGATGCCCGGCAGCATCACGTCCAGCAGGGCCACCAGCGTGTCCGGATTCTCGTGGAGCTTGTCCAGGGCCTCCTCGCCGGTTTCGGCCTCCACCACCTCGTATCCTGCCCGGCGCAGGTTGATCACAATAAAGCTGCGGATGCTGGATTCATCCTCCAGAACCATTACCTTTCTCATGGATTCGACGTTCCTTTCCTCGGATTTTCAGGCGGCCCACTCGGCCACCACCAGGTTGAAGCCCAGGCGCAGGCTCTCCTCGTCCAGGCCGCAGTAGTCGGCCCCGGCCAGCAGCTCCCCGGCGTAGGTGACGCCGTTCTGGCGCTTGAGGGCCATGCGGCTTCCCATCATGGCCCGCTTTTCCCGGTTGTCGCCGGTAAGGGCGTACAGGGCCGCCACCGGCTGCCCGTTGGACAGCAGCACCACCTGGCTCTCGTACGCGCCGTTTTCGGCGGTGGTGAAGGTGGCCTCCCCCTGCCAGGTATCCGGCAGGCGGAAATACCACCCGGCAGACAGATCGTGATAGGTCACGCAGTGGACATCCGGGCTTTCGTCGCCGCAGTAGCTGATCCAGCGGACCAGCCCCCGCACCGCCGCGGCGGTGTTGGCGGCAGCGCCGCTTCCCGCGTCGGCGGCGGCAGTCTCCGGCGCGGGGATCTCCACGCTGCCGTCGCCGTCGATGTCCTGGGGCTTGAGCTGCATATAGGGGTACACGGCGGCGGTGAGGCCGGTGGTCCGGTCCTGGGCGATGTTGGTCAGTCCGCCGCTCTCCTGCCACACCAGGATATCCGTCATGGCCATGCCCTGGCTGTTGACGCCGGTGGCAAATACGGCGGGGGTGCCGTCGGAGAGCTTGCCCACCACCACGCTGCCCCGGCTCAGCTCCGCCATGGTGTAGGACAAGACGCTGCTGTAGCTGGCGGAGATCACATCGTCCTTGCGGATATACAGCCCCGCCACCGGCTGGCCATCGTTATCCGAGCGGAACAGCAGCAGGCTCTTGACGCCGTCGCCGTCCAGGTCCGTGACGGTGAAGCGGGTATAGCCGCTCTGCAGCAGCACATAGGGGTCCGCCTGGGGCACATACACGGCCACGGTCTGCACGTCGGCGCTGATGCGCCAGCCCACGATGATCTCCAGCCGGCCGTTGCCGGTGAGGTCCTCATACTGGACGCTGTCGATGGCGGTGCCGCTGCTCTCGATGACGCACAGGCGGTGATAGGTATCGTCCTCCGGTCGGAAAACGAAGATTTTCAGAGGCTTTTCGTCGTCCTGCAGCCGCATGAATACCAGGGCCTCCGACAGGCCGTCGTTGTCCAGGTCCACCATCTGCACCGGCTGGATGTTCTGCCCGGTGCTGGGGCCCACCAGCTCATAGCCCTGCTTCTGCAGGTCGTCCAGCTCCTGGGACAGCCCCTCGTATTCCGCCGACACCCGGGGCAGGGTGAACAGATCCTCCACCGACGAGCGGAACATGCACCCGGTCAGGGTCAGCGACATAACCGCCGCCAGAAGCAGCGCCGCCACGCGCTGCGGCAGATATTTCATTGGAACGATCCCTCCCCCGGTTCGATTCTTTCACTCATCTATCATATCACAGGTTTCGCCGGTTGTGTAGTCCTGTTTTGCCCCGTTACAGAAAATTTACACCAAAACCTGTTAAAAAGCTTGAAAAGCTTTTTATAGCACCGAAGGTGCGTCAGGTTTTGTATGGGACGTCACAGCGTGCCCTTGCACGCTGTGCGTGCGCGCAGCGCACGGGATTCCTGATTAAATTTTTTAATCAGGAATCAGTATTACAGGGAAACAGCCGCAAAAAAGCGCAGCCCCAAGGCCGCGCCGCCGAAACTGTCACAATGTTTGAAAATCCCCCGCCGTTGGATATAAGTTCTCATTTGAAAATCTTCCCTTGTAAAAAGAAAAAGCGGACATCCGAAGATGTCCGCTTTATGTTGGCGCTACCTATTTTTCCGGGCCGTCTCCAGCCAAGTATCGTGGGCAGAAGCGAGCTTAACTTCCGTGTTCGGGATGGGAACGGGTGGACCCTCGCCCTAATAAGCACCAACTGTATTGGGGGCTACACCCTCAAAACCGAACAACGTAACTGCGACTGTGAGTAAGGCTTGGATTGCCTGCATAATCGTAGGTCAAGCCCTCGGGCTATTAGTACCGGTCAGCTCCATACATTACTGCACTTCCACCTCCGGCCTATCAACCAGATCGTCTTTCTGGGCCCTTACTCCATAAAGGATGAGAGATCTCATCTTAGGGGGAGTTTCACGCTTAGATGCTTTCAGCGTTTATCTCGTCCGTACATAGCTACCCAGCTATGCCCTTGGCAGGACAACTGGTGCACCAGAGGTACGTCCATCCCGGTCCTCTCGTACTAAGGACAGCTCCCTTCAAATCTCTTACGCCCGCAACAGATAGGGACCGAACTGTCTCACGACGTTCTGAACCCAGCTCGCGTGCCGCTTTAA